>OFDC01000097.1_pt1 | contig 100279 bp, 99 predicted proteins | sample 1520941 | NCBI WGS metagenome assembly OFDC01 (sample SAMEA94258168, study PRJEB24077) | hot springs metagenome | biome: Aquatic biome; feature: Water | place: India | collected 2012-12-06 | depth 5 m
CGCTGGAGCTGGCGGGCGCCGGCGCGCCGGCGCAGGCCCACAACGCAGCAGCCCTTACGCCACCGCTACCGGACGCGCCGGGTCCGCAGGGTGGAATTCTCGATTTCGTCGAGAAGCTCAAGGGCCCGAAGGCGCCGGCCGCAGTTGCACCGGCTGGCCAGGAGGCCGCCAATCTTCAGGCGGCCAACGCGAAGGCTGTCCTGCCGGAAGCGAAATCGCCGCCCGATAAGGTCAATGGCGCGGCAAACAAGCGGCAGGCGAAGTCGCCACCCGCGAAGGCCGAGAGCAAAGTGGCCAAACCCGGTGCGGCGGGCAAGGCTCAGCCGAGGAAGTCACCGGCAAAGATGCGCGTGATGGCGGCCGCCGGAACAGCGGCTCTCGAACCGCCCCCCGTCAAGACGAAGGCCGAGCGCGGGGCGCCCGCCCGCCCGAAACCCGTCAAGATCGGCCGCCGGAGCGGTCGTTGGACCCTCATGCTTCAGGCGGCGCTCGCGCTCGGTCTTGCCGGCGCGGCCGTCGCATACCAGGATCGCATCACTCAGTTTTTTTCCGCTGCCCCGAAGGTGGCCAGGAACGTGCCCGCGCCGGAAGGCCCGCAGCTTCTGCGTGAGATCAAGGCGCATTCCGGCGACATTCCGGGTCTGGCGTTCACCGAGGACGGTCGGTCCGTCGTCACGGCCTCGCGCGACGCCACCATGAAGGTCTGGCACGCGGTCAGCGGCTCACTCCAGAAAACGGTCTCGCTCGACAACCGCCTCGTTTCGAGCCTCGCGCTCTCCGGCAGACGTGTCGCTACGGGCCACGGCGATGGAACGATCGCACTCTACGATATCGACAAGGGTGAGCGCATTGCCGCATTCAAGCGCAACGACGCAGAGGTCTGGTCGATTGCATTTCTCGGCAGCGGCGACCGTTTCGCCGCCGCGAGCCACGATTACCAGACCGCGGTCTGGGACGCGCGCGCCGCCGGCGCACCTCAGTTCAAGCTCGAGGGCCACACCAGCGCAGCCCAGGCCGTCGCCTACTCCGTGCATGGGCCGTGGATCGCGACCGGCGGCGCCGATCGGACGGTGCGCCTCTACGAGGCCGATACCCATGATCACATCCGCACCTACAAGGGCCCCAAGGACTTTGTCACGGCTCTCGCTTTCTCACCCGACGGAAAGATGCTGGCCGTGGCGAGCCTCGATGGCGAAATCCGCATGTACTCGACGACGTCGAGCCGTCAGCGCTTCAACCTCCATGGCCACAAAGGCAAGGTCGGGAGCCTCGCCTTCTCACCGAACGGCGATTACTTGGCGTCGGCCGGCGAGGACGGCGTTGTCCGCGTCTGGCACGCGCGTAAGGGCCGGACGTACCGCTCGTTGACTGGCCACTCCGGAGGGGCAAGCGCGGTCGCATTCTCCGCGGATAGTTCGCGGCTTGCTTCCGCCGGTTCCGATGGCGCGATCCGCATTTACGCGATGCCCTCGGCAGGCAAGGGCGAGGATTGACCGGGCTCGAGCTGATCTCCCTGCCCCAATAGCGGCCTATTCCCAGGGCGGGTCGGCGAAGCGGCGAGCGAGATGATCAATGAACGCCCGCACTTTTGCTGGTGGCGTGCGGGTCGCCGGATAGCCCGCATAGATGCCGTCGAGCGGCACGGTCTCGTGGTCGAGCGCCAATTCGACGAGCAGCCCCGCCGCGATCTCGCGATAGACGAGAAACGCGGGCTGATAGACGACGCCCTGTCCCGCGATTGCGGCGGCCACCAGCACGTCGCCATTGTTGGCCTGAAGGTTTCCGCCGACAGCGACCTGTACGTCCGCCCGACGGCCAAACCTCCACTGGCGCACGCCTAGCTGCTGCGAGAGCGTGTACCCGAGGCAATTGTGGCCTGCGAGCTGATCGACCTTTTGCGGCAAGCCCCGGGCCGCGAGGTAAGAAGGCGCGGCGCACACGACCGTCCGACATCCCGCAAGCCGCCGAGCGATCATCGTCGAATCAGTCATGGAGCCGATACGGACGACGAGATCCCATCCCTCCTCGATCAGATCGACACGCCGGTCATTGAGACCGAGCTCGATGGCGATCGCAGGGTTGCGTTCCGTGAACTCCGGTATGGTGGGCGCTATCTCCCGAATGCCGAATGAAACCGGCACGTTGACCCTGAGGGTTCCGCGCACCTCAAAGGTCACTGCGGATGCCGCCGCGTCCGCCTCGTCGAGATCCGCGAGAATGCGCTCGACCGACTCGAGATAGGTCCGCCCCGCTTCCGTCAGGGTCAGTCGCCGCGTGGTCCGGTGCAGGAGTTTCGTCCCGAGCTTTTCCTCGATAGCCGCGATATGTTTCGTCGCCATTGTTTGCGACATGCCCAGCACGCGCGCTGCCGCCGAAAGGCTGCCGAGCGCGGCAATCCGAGAAAACACGCGAAATCCAGTCAACCGGTCCAGCACTGGCACACCTCACACCGTCGGTGTGAGAAAATATCCCGTTGGAGTGGATTATCCAACTGTCATTTGAGGACTAAATCGCGTCCACGTGTTTCAGCATCAAACGAACAGGACATCCCATGATCGACACTCGAACAGCCCCCTATGCCGCACTGTTGCTGCGCGTCAGCCTCGGCGTCATGTTTCTCGCACACGGCCTGCTGCTGAAGGTGATGACCTTCGGCGTCCCGGGAACCGTCGGCTTCTTCCAAAGCATCGGCTATCCCGGTTTCTTCGCGTACCTCGTCATCCTGGGTGAAATCGGTGGCGGTCTCGCCCTGATCCTCGGCATCTACACCCGTCAAGTCGCCTTGCTGCTCGTACCCATCATGGTCGGCGCCACGATCCAACACGTCGGCAACGGCTGGCTGTTCTCGGCCAAGGGCGGCGGATGGGAGTTCCCCGTATTCTGGACGCTGACGCTTTTCGTCCAGGCGCTCCTGGGTGACGGCGCCTATGCGCTTCGCCCATCGGACCAGGTGAAGGCCAAGGCCACCGCCTGATTTCGGGATGCTACGGTGCGGGTGGTCGGATGGGCCACCCGCCCCTTCTGTCGAAGGAGCTGACCAATGCAGTCGAAGTCCTCGGATCGGTCGCTGTCGATCGAGCCGCATCTGACGCCACGCCCGATCGACCCCGGCGTTTCGATCGGACACGTCCATTTGAAGGTCGCCGACCTCGACCGATCTCTCGCGTTCTACTGCGGCGTTCTGGGCTTCGAGCTGAAACAGCGCTTCGGTCGCCAGGCCGCGTTTATTTCAGCCGGCGGCTATCACCACCATATCGGGCTCAACACGTGGCAGAGCCGCGGCGGGTCGCCGCCGGCGCCGGGTACCACCGGCCTGTTCCATGTCGCCCTGCTCTATCCTTCGCGTGCGTCACTGGGCGATGCCCTTCGCCGCCTTATGGAGGCCGGCATTCAACTCGAAGGCGCGAGCGACCACGGCGTCAGTGAGGCGCTGTATCTCACCGACCCCGACGGCAACGGTCTGGAGCTTTACCGGGACCGCCCGCGCGATGAGTGGCCCATCACGCCGGACGGACAGCTCGCCATGATGACGGAGCCACTGGATCTGCGAGCGCTGTTATCCGAAGCGGAACGGGCCTGATCCGCGGCCAAGAATTACCCCTTGAGTGCGGGTGAGGTAAAAGGAGATATAGAAACAGCAGGTTTACGAAGGAAACGCATTCGGGAGACGCGCCCATGAACGAGATGATCCGCACGTTGAAGGCCTCCAAGTCGTGGGGGCGCGGGCGCGTATACGACGACATCACGCAGACCATTGGCAACACGCCTCTGGTGAAGCTCGGCAAGATCGCCGCCGCCGCCAACACGACCGCGACCATTCTGATGAAGCTCGAGTTCTTCAACCCACTGTCTTCGGTGAAGGATCGCATCGGCGTTTCGATGATCGACACCCTCGAAGCGGAAGGGCGGATCACGCCCGGCAAGAGCGTGCTGGTGGAGCCGACATCGGGCAACACGGGCGTCGGCCTGGCGTTCGTCGCAGCTTCGCGCGGCTACAGGCTGATCCTGACCATGCCGGAGACGATGTCGGTCGAGCGCCGCAAGATACTCGCCCAGCTTGGCGCCGAATTGGTTCTGACGCCCGGGCCGGCTGGCATGGGTGGCGCGATCGCCAAGGCCGAAGAGATCGCAACGCAGACGCCGGGTGCTATCCTCGTCGGCCAGTTCGTGAACCCCGCAAATCCGCGCGTGCATGAGCTGACGACGGCGGAGGAGATCTGGTCCGACACGGGCGGCAAGGTCGATGCGCTCGTCATCGGTGTCGGAACGGGCGGCACGATCACCGGCTGCGGCCGTGTCCTGAAGCCGCGCATTCCCGGCCTCAAGATCTTCGCCGTGGAGCCCTCGACAAGCCCGGTGCTGTCCGGTGGCGAGAAGGGCCCGCATAAGATCCAGGGCATCGGCGCCGGTTTCATCCCCCAGGTGCTCCAGCGCGACGTTATCGACGAGGTGATCACGGTGCCCTCGGAAATGGCGTTCGACGTCTCGCGCATGCTGGCGAAGGTCGAAGGTATCCCCGGCGGCATATCGACGGGTGCCAACCTCGCCGCCGCGCTAACAGTCGCCGCGCGCCCCGAATACGCCGGCAAGACGATCGTCACGTTCGCCCCGTCTTCCGCGGAGCGCTATTTCTCGTCCGACCTTTTCCTGCCGCAGGAAGCTCCGAAGGCTTGATGCGCCGATTCCGTCGGTTGGCCCGGTTCTGTGTCGAACAGTCCCGGGCCAACCTCCGGGCCGAGCAGTCCTTAAGCCGAGCGCCGCTGGAGATCGTCGCGCCATGCTGACACCGGACGAGATCGAACGATACAAGCGCCATCTCGTTCTGCGCGAGGTGGGCGGCGCGGGCCAGCAGCGTTTCAAGCGTGCGCGCGTGCTGGTGATTGGGGCCGGCGGTCTCGGCTCCCCGATCTTGCTGTATCTCGCGGCGGCCGGAGTAGGTACCCTCGGCATCGTCGACGACGATAGCGTGTCCCTGTCGAACCTCCAGCGCCAGATCGTTCACGACACGGCGAGTGTCGGCCAGCCGAAGGTATCGTCCGCGGCCGCAACGCTGAAGCGCATCAATCCACACGTCGTCGTCGAGGAGCACGAAGCCCGCATCACCGCGGAAAACGCCCTCGATCTCATCGGCCGCTACGACCTGGTCATCGACGGATCGGACAATTTCGCCACGCGCTACCTCGTGTCGGACGCCTGCTATCTGGCCGGACGGACGCTCGTATTTGCCGCCGTCGGCCCTTTCGACGGGCATTTGACGACGCTGAAGCCCCACCAGAAGCGCCCCGACGGCACCCCTTATCCGACTTACCGTTGCCTGTTCCCGGAGGCCCCGCCTCCCGGAACGGTCGCAAACTGTTCCGAGGTTGGGGTTCTGGGCGCGACCGTCGGTGTGATCGGAACGCTCGCGGCGGTCGAGGTGCTGAAGGAGATTGCTGGAATCGGCGAAAGTCTCGCCGGCCGTCTTTTGATTTACGACGGCTTGTCGTGCCGCTTCGACAGCGTCACCTTCGCCTGGGACCCGACGAACCCTCTGAGCGGCACCAACGCGACGATCCGGGACCTTGGCGAGCACTCTGGGGCATCAGGCACGGTAGCCTGCACGACCACCGCCTAGAGCATGTTCAGGAAAAGTGGACGCAGGTTTTCCGCAAGAACATGCTCAAAATCAAAGAACTGGAGCGCGTTCGGTTCGAGCGGAATCATGAACACGCTCCAGTGTGGCCCCACCGGCGCCCGAAGTATTTGTGCCGCGCGGCATCGAGGCCATCGCCGCATGCTTGATCCCGCAGCCCGCCAAGCGTAACCCGACAACCGGGGACGTTCGAATAATCTGACAGCGGGGCGAGGTGGCATGACCGGCAACAGCATCGAACCGGACGAGGAGCCTCTACTGACGGCCGAGGGCCTGACGAAGCGCTATGGCGCCCGCATGGGTTGCGAATGCGTCGACCTCGAACTCCACGAAGGGGAGGTGCTGGCAATCGTCGGCGAGAGCGGTTCGGGCAAGTCGACGCTGTTGTCGTTGCTGTCGGGCCGCATGGAGCCGACCGCGGGACGCATCACATACCGCATGCGCGATGGTGTGGTTCGCGACTTGCGGAGCTTGTCGGAGGCCGAGCGCCGCCTGCTTCAGCGCACCGATTGGGGTTTCGTCCACCAGGATTCGACGAACGGACTTCGAATGGGCGTCACCGCCGGCGGCAATGTCGGCGAGCGTCTGATGGCGGTTGGATGGCGCAACTACGGGAAGATCCGCGGGGAGGCGGCCGGCTGGCTCGAGCGGATCGAGATTGACCCGGCCCGCATCGACGACACGCCGCGCGCATTCTCCGGGGGCATGCGCCAGCGGCTTCAGATTGCGAAGAACCTCGTGACCCAGCCGCGCCTCGTGTTCATGGACGAGCCGACCGGCGGCCTTGACGTCTCGGTCCAGGCACGACTCCTCGATCTCGTTCGCGGCCTCGTATCCGATCTGCGGCTGGCCGTCGTGCTCGTGACGCACGATCTCGCGGTCGCGCGATTGCTGTCACATCGTGTCATCGTAATGAAAGGTGGGCGTGTCATCGAGACCGGCTTGACCGACCAGGTGCTTGAGGACCCGCATGAGGCCTACACGCAGTTGCTCGTTTCGTCGGTCCTGCAGGTCTGAGGCCCGTCCGGGTCAGGAGAGACAGTGATGCGCCTATCGCTCTCGAACGTTTCGAAGTCGTTCACGCTCCATTTGAAAGGCGGCGTGGTGCTGCCTGTCGTGCGAGGCGTGACGTTCGAGGTCGATGCAGGTGAATGCGTCGTCCTCGGCGGGCCATCCGGCGCGGGCAAGTCCAGCATCCTGAAGATGATCTACGGCAGCTATCGCGCCGACGACGGCTCGATACTGGTGCGCACGGACGATGGACCGGTCGATGTGGTCACCGCCCCGCCGCGCAGAATTCTGGCCCTTCGCTCGAGCGAGCTTGGCTACGTGAGTCAGTTCCTGAGGGCCATCCCGCGCGTCTCGGCCCTGGACCTCGTCGTCGAGGCGCTATGTGAAGGTGCCTCGACGACGAAAGAAGGTCATGATGAGGCAAGAAAAGAGGCGCGCGCGCTGCTGTTGCGCCTCAACCTGCCGGAAAGGCTTCACGGTCTGCCACCCGCGACGTTCTCCGGTGGCGAGCAGGCGCGGGTCAACATCGCGCGCGGGTTCGCCGCCCGGCGTCCAATTCTCCTGCTCGATGAGCCGACGGCCTCGCTCGACGCGGAAAATCGCGCTGTCGTAGAGAGCCTGATCAGCGAGCGCCGGGCGGCAGGCGCTGCTATCATCGGCATATTCCACGATGCCGAGACCCGGGCTCGCGTCGCCACCCGCACCGTCGACGTGACGCGCTTCGCCGCCGCGCCCGAGGCGGTTTCATAAACTGACAATATTGAGCGGATAACTGGCCCGTATGACGGTCGAGATCATCGAAAACGCGCGCATCGTTACGCCGGACGCCATCGTTCGCGGATGGCTCGCCATCTGCGACGGCCGCATCGCCGAGATTGGCGAGGGCAGCTCGCCGGAGCGCGGACACGACCTCGCGGGCGATTACCTGATCCCTGGCCTCGTCGAATTGCACACCGACCACCTGGAGAGCCACGCGACGCCCCGGCCGCGCGTGAAGTGGCACGCGCTTGCCGCGGCGCTCGCCTACGACGCACAGATCACCGCATCCGGGATCACGACCGTGTTCGACAGCCTGCGCGTCGGCTCCGATCCCGACGGGCCGGATACTGGGGCCTCCGCGATCGCACTGGCCGACGCCGTGGCGACGGCTCGCGCTGAGGGCCTGCTGCGAGCCGAGCATCGCACGCACCTCAGGTGCGAGATTTGCGCGACCGACGTCCTGACGGGCACCCGGGATTTTCTCTCCCGCCATCCTGTCCACCTCATCTCGCTGATGGACCACACGCCGGGCGACCGCCAGTTCCGAGACCTCGACAAATGGAAGATCTATTTCGGTGGCAAGGGCGGGCTGACGGATGCGGAGCTCGACGCGCTGATCGAGACGCGCAAGTCGCTCCGCGCGGAGAACCACGATCGACATCGCACAGCGCTCGTGACGCTGGCGAAGGCCAACGGGATCGTCATCGCAAGCCACGACGACACGACCTTGGAGCACGTCGCCGAAGCGATGCGCGATCATGTCGCGATCGCGGAGTTTCCGACCACGATCGAAGCCGCCGCCGCCTGCCATGAAGCCGGTATAGGCGTCATGATGGGCGCACCCAATGTCGTGCGCGGCGGATCTCACTCCGGCAACATCGCCGCCGAAACGCTGGCGCGCGAGGGTCTGCTCGACATCCTCTCCTCCGACTATGTTCCAGCCAGCCTGCTGATGGGCGCTTTCGCGCTCGACAGGCTCATCGAGGGGTACGGACTGCCCCAGGCGATCCGCCTCGTGACGCGCGATCCGGCTGTTGCCGCGGGCCTTGGCGATCGCGGTGCCATCGCGGCAGGTTTGCGCGCCGATCTGGTCCGCGTCCACGAGGTCGCCGACTTGCCGGTCGTGCGTGAGGTCTGGCGCGAGGGTCATCGTGTCATCTGAAGCCCGCCAGTTGGGGGCGCAACCCATAGGGCCAGGACGCGTGGTTCTGATCGTCGGACCGTCGGGGTCCGGCAAGGACACGCTGCTGAGGCTTGCGCGGAAGAAGATCGGCTCCAGCGACCGCGTCGTTTTTCCCGCCCGTATCGTAACCCGTACGTCGGACGCGCCGGATGAGGAGGCGCCGACCACCCCCGCTGAGTTCGCCGCGGCCGAGATCGGCGGCGACTTCGCTCTCGTCTGGCGCGCTCACGGCCTCGACTACGCAATTCCCGCCGCGATCGACCTTCACGTAAAGCAGGGTCAGACCGTCGTACTCAATTTATCGCGCACGGTGATTGCGGAGGCACGGGCCCGTTACGCGAACGTGGTCGTCGTGTTGATAGACGCGCCCGCCGAGGTTCGCGCCGCCAGACTCGCCGCGCGTGGCCGCGAAAGCGGCGCCGACGTGGCTGGGCGACTCTCGCGCCTGCCTGCGGGGTTTTCCGACGCGGATGCCGATCACGTCATCGTCAACACCGCCGAACCCGAGATCGGGGCAAGCATGCTTGCGCGGTTCATAGCGGAGGCTTGACCGCCGATCCAGCTCAGCGATCGCTGAACTCGAACAGAGCCGGGCGCTACCTTGAGGCCGCAGTCACGCTTCGCAGTCCATCGTCCGCAGCCGAGGAAAGGGCGGCCGGGCCGGCGGCGGCCGCGACCGTTTCCGGAACGATCAAGGCACGCCAGGTCGCCGAGACGACGGGCTTTCCGCACACGAGCCGCCCCGCGTTGACCGCACACGACATATCGATCGCGCCTCGCGCCGTATCGCGCCGGTCATGGCGCAAGAGCCGCAGGTCGACAGGCTGAAGCTCGACCCCATCCGGGCCGATCTCGACATCTCGAAAGACGCATTCGAGCGATCGGGCGCACGTCCCGGCACGCGCGCCGAGCGTGTTCCCGGGGCCGAGCGCGGCGCCCCGCGACATGGCGCGGGCGGGCCGGTCTGGTCCCTGGCCGACATAACAGGTCGTACCGATGCACAGTACAGGATCGGCCGTGCTCGTGCCCATGCGCCCGAGCCCCGTCCCGCCGATGTTCAAAACGAGGATGACCGTAGCGCGGGTCGGAGAAATGGCTGCGGGCGCGGCGGCCACCTTCGTTGCCCGTTGCGCCACGGGGGCCGCAGAGGGTGCCGGTGCGGTGTCTGAGGCGACGGATGCAACTGGAGACGGGCCGGCGCCGGAAACGCCGCTCTTGCCATCGACGGCCGCAGGTTCCGGGCTGGCGCTGGATATTGCGCTGGAACTGTTTGCAGGTGTGGAAGCCGTCGGGCTGCCCTGAGGGTCAGAAGCTGCCTTGGTCGCCGTGGCTTCCCGCGCCCGCGCTTTGACCTCCTGCTCCAGGCGCTCTGCCTCCGCGGCCTTCGCCGCTCGCGCCGCGCGAAGCTTCTCGACGATCCTCAGTGTCTCCGCTTCCCGCTCGGCCTGTTGAGCCTTGCGGGCCTCGTCTGCATTCTCCGCGATCGCACGTTCGGCTGCCGCTTTCTCGGCAGTGATCCGGTCGGCCTCCTGCCGCTCGGCACGATCTTTCGCTGAGACGTCGCTCGCCCTGCGAGACTCGAGCGCCGCGCTTTCGGCCTCGGCGGTGACGCGCCGGGCTTCAGCTTCGGCCGATTGCGCTTGGGCTTCGGCGCGCCGCGCGCTGGCTTCGCGCTCCTCCGATTCGGTACGCGCCCGTGACAGCATGTCGATCTCGTCGGCTCGCCTTTGGGCATCCGCCCGTTTGGCGGCCTCGTCGGCCCGGCGCTTCGCTTCCGACGCCCGGTGCCGAGCTTCGGCGGCGGCGGCATCGGCTTTCTTTACTGCGGCGGCGCGGTCGGCAGCGGCGCGCTCGGCGGCTGACTTGGCGCCCTCTGCGGCCGCGGCAAACTTTTCCGCCAGTGCATGTGCGGGATTGGCCGGTGGTTGCGGGGTCTCGGCTTGAACGGAGCAGGCAGCCGACAGAACGGCGGCGCTTGCGAGGATTGGTACGAGGATCGGCCGAACGGTCCGTTGGCAGGTATCCATGGCGTCGCTCGAAATGTGATGTCCGGTTGGAGTCGATCCCCACCGATGATGGGATCAAACCCCACCGCGCTTGAACGGCGACTGAACGGACTGGAAATTACGGCCCACCGGACGCGGCGAGTATGGCCTTGAGACCTTCGCGGTAGCTGGGATAGAGCGGCCGCCACCCGAGATCGCCCTTCGCGCGGGCGTTGCTGGCGCGCTTGTTCTCCGCATAGAAGCTCGCGCCCATGGGCGAGAGTGCGGCCTCTTCGAAAGCCACGGCGGGCGGCTCGTCAACTCCCAGCAACTCGGCGGCGAGCGACACCACGTCCTGCGGAGGCGTCGGCTCATCGTCGGCTACATTGTAGATCCGATGGCGGGGCTGGCCGAGGAATGCGGCGGCGACGACACCCGCGATGTCGTCGACGTGTATGCGGTTGAAGACCTGACCAGGCTTGATGATGCGCCGTGCCGTACCGGCCCTGACGTTATCGATGGCGCTCTGCCCCGGGCCATAGATGCCAGCGAGCCGGAAGACGATCACCTTTGGTGCCTTGCCGCCGACGCCCGTAACTTTGTCGAGCGCGAGCCAGTCGCGTTCGGCCGTCGCGCGCCGCCGCGAACGCTCCGAGATGGGCCTGAGTTCGGTCGTCTCGTCGACCCACGCCCCTTCCCAGTCCCCATAGACGCCGATCGTCGAAAGATAGGCGACCGTCGATAAAGCGGAGCTGGCCACGATCGCGTCGCGGTACCGGCGGAGCACAGGGTCCCCCTCGCCGTCAGGCGGTGCCGACACGAGGAGATGAGTGGCCTCAGCCAGCGCGCCGGCGACCTCCGCACTGTCGGAGAAAGGAATCCCGCGGTACCCGAGCGCTTCTATCCGGCGGACGCCGTCCGCTTGCGTCGCCGTCGCCGAGACGCGCCAGCCCTCCCGCGAAGACTTCGCGGCCAGCGCGGTCGCGCTGTAACCAAGTCCGATGCAGAGGAGATATCGGTCGCGTGCTGCTGTCATCGGAAGTCCCTTATACCGCTTCCCACTCGGCGGCGACATCGGCATCGGTCTCGGCGTGGGCCAAACGTCGCCGCGTCACCGCTTTGTCGCCATCCGGCGCCAGCCGGCAATAGGCCCAAACCGCCGCCGCCCTCACGATAGGCGAGGGGTCGCACAGCAGTATCTCGACCTTCGGCAGTAGCGACCGGTCACCCGAATTGCCAGCGCCGATCAGGACGTTGCGGACGAACCGGTCGCGTCCCGTCCGTTTGATCGGCGTGCCGGCAAAACGGGCCCGGAACGCGGCTTCGTCGAGGCCGAGCAGATCCGAAAGCAGCGGATCGTCCACCTCGGACTTGATCGCGAGGCGGGCCTCCCGTGTCGACGCCGCGAATTTGTTCCACGGGCACACCGCCAGGCAATCGTCGCAACCAAAGACGCGGTTTCCGATAGCCGCGCGCATGGCCCGCGGGATATGACCTTTGTGCTCGATCGTGAGATAGGCGATGCAGCGCCGTGCATCGAGCTGAAAGGGTGCCGGAAAAGCCGCGGTCGGACAAATATCGAGGCACCGCCGGCACGACCCGCAATGGTCGCTCTCGGCATCGTCGCAGGCAATCTCGGCGGTCGTCAGAATGGCGCCGAGGAACAACCACGAGCCGTCGTAGCGGGAAACTAGGTTCGTGTGCTTCCCCTGCCAGCCGAGCCCAGCCGCGGCGGCGAGCGGCTTTTCCATCAGCGGCGCGGTATCCACGAACACCTTGACGCCGGCGCCGCTCGTCTCCGCGAGACGCCGTGCGACCAGCTTGAGTTTGGATTTGAGTATGTCGTGGTAGTCGCGCCGCTTGGCATAGACGGAGATCGCGCCGCGCGAGGTATCAGACAGCACCGCCATGGGATCGCCGGCAGGGGCATAGGACAGTCCCAGCATGACGATCGAGCGGACTTCCGGCCACAGCGTACGTGGATCGGCCCTGCGGTCGGCGTGATCGGCCATCCAAGTCATGTCGCCATGCCGGCCAAGCTCGAGGTATGCGCGTAGCCGTTCCCCGGCCTTCTCCGATAGCTCGCCGGGGCGCGTCACGCCGAACGCGTCGAATCCGGCCTCCCTCGCCCAATCCGCGAGCGCGAGTTTCAGCGCGTCAGCCACGGTCGCACATCCGGCCCGTCAGAAGTCGAGGTTGGGATAATGTTCGGCCGGCGGGAAGCCCGGCAAACGGTCGGCCAGCACCTGGCGCATCGAAGGGCGCGACTTGACCCGCATGTACCAAGTCTTTGCTCGGGGATGTTCGTCCCACGCCACCTCACCCAGATAGTCGATCATCGAAAGATGCGCCGCTGCAGCGATGTCGGCATAGGAGAAATCGTCGCCCGCAAGCCAGCGCCGCTGATCGGCGAGAAACCCAATATATTTTAAATGATAGCGCAGATTGGCCCGCGTGGCGCGCAGGATGTCGACGTCTGGCGAATGCCCGCCACCCTTACTTTGCAGGCGCGCATAGACCTTTTCGTAGAGCAGTTCGTGCGTCACCTCGCGGTCGAGCTTGCGATGGAACCAGTCGACCAGTCGGCGCACTTCGGCCCGTTCTTCTATTCCCCCGGGAAAGAGGCGCGGCGCCGGCCGTCCCGCGGCATCTGGAGGTATCGGCAACTCTCCAAGGTACTCCGCGATCGAGAGTGCCCCGCATAGCGTTAGGCCGTCGTCGCCTGAAAGCACCGGCACCTCGCCGGACGGATTGAGCGCCAGGAATTCGGGCCGCCCCTCGAACGGGCGCTCCTCGACGAGCGCAGTCTCGATGCCGAGTTCGGCGAGCGCAATTCGGATGGATCGCGAGAACGGACAAAGCCGGAAATGAACGAGAGTTTGCATGGGGCCAGAGTGATGCCATGCGCGAAGCGTGGCGACAACGCAGAACAACTCGAGCGGATTTAGCTAAGCTGTGGCAGTTGGGACAGTGTCACCAACTGGCAGGATCGATTACCAGTCGCCGTTGCTGCACGCCAACGGGCAGCGCGAGGCATCGCGGGAATACCACATGGCCACTTGGCAAGTCGTGCTGCTCGGTCTGATCGAGGGGATCACCGAGTTTCTTCCTGTCTCATCGACGGGTCATCTCATTCTAATCGGCCACTTCCTCGGGTTCGATTCGCCCGGGAAGACGTTCGAGGTCCTGATCCAGCTCGGCGCCATCCTGGCGATCCTGACGGTCTACGCCGCGAAGATTATGCGCATCCTCTTCGACTTGCCCTCCGATGGCAGGACGCAACGTTTCGTCGGCGGCGTACTTCTCGCCTTCCTGCCTGCCGCCGTGACCGGCGCGGTTCTGCACAAGTACATCAAGGCGATGTTCGAGTTTCCAGCGCTGGTCTGCGTTTCGTTGATCGTCGGCGGCGTCATCCTTCTGGCAGTCGAGAAGATGGTCCAGCGTCCGCGCTACAACGACGTTATGGATTTTCCCATGTCGCTCGCCTTCAAGATCGGTCTCTGCCAGTGCCTAGCGATGATCCCGGGCGTGTCACGGTCCGGCGCGACGATAGTAGGCGCCATGCTCATGGGCACCGACAAGCGGTCCGCCGCAGAGTTCTCGTTCTTCCTGGCCATGCCCACCATGGCCGGTGCGTTCGCCTATGATCTGTATAAGAACTACGCGACGCTATCCCCCGACAATGTTCAGGCAATCGCGATCGGCTTCGTCGTCTCGTTCGTGGCCGGTGCGTTCGTAGTTCGCTATCTCCTGGATTTCGTCAGCCGCAACGGCTTCGGCTTCTTCGCCTGGTGGCGCATCATCGTCGGAGGTCTGGGGCTCGGCGCGCTGGCCGTGCTCGGCTGACGGGCGCCGCTCGCCTGACGGCGCGGCCTCAGGCCATTCGGGCCACGAAACAGTGGTGTCGCCAAACATAAAGAGGCCGGGCCTTTCGACCCGGCCCCTCGTCGGCTAAGGCGCCTGTAAATTAGTGGACGCTGGCGATCATGAGTTCGTCGCCGATGGCATGGCCAACAGCCGCCTGCATGGTATCTGTCAGCGCGATCGGAGTTCCGTCCGCATTGTGCAGCGCGAACAGGCGAATACCGTCAGGGAGACCCTCGACGTTCGGATAGGCCTTCTGGGCCTCGTCGCTCGACAACATCTTAATGTAAGCGACTTCACCGGCACCAAGGCGGGCAAGATCGCCCTCGCTCATGATGGCGCCGCCAATTTTGGAATTTTCAACCAAGTGAGCCATAACGCTCCTCCTTCCACGAGACAGGTGCGATGACGTCCGCTGACTGGATTCCCTGGCGAGGGTTCCCCCACCAGTCACCACTCTCACGTGAGTCTATCATCAACGCCAAAGGTTTCAGGTATCCTTCTCGCCGATCGCGATAGTCCGGACCATTTTTGCCGGTTGTAGCCGTACGAGGTCTATCGAAAGCAGTCCGTTCGACAGGTCCGCGCTGCGAACTTCGAGCCCATCGGCCAGCACGAAAGTTCTTGCGAACTGCCGGGCCGCGATGCCGCGATGGATGAAGTCGCGTGGCGCCTCGTCCTTTTGCTTTCCGCGGACGGTCAGCTGCTTGTCCTCCAGCTGGATATCCAGGTCCTCGCGCGAGAATCCCGCAACCGCGAGCGTGATCCGAAGCAGTTCGGAGCCTCCGTCGGCCCCCTGGATGCGCTCGATATTATAGGGCGGGTAACCATCGGAACCAGTCTTGCCGGTTCTATCGATCAGGCGCTCGAGCTCTTCGAAGCCGAGCAGAAGGGGGTTGGTTGGTAGCGTCATTCGGTTCATCACTTGCGGCCCTCGCTATTAAGCGACCTCTTGCGTGCAGGCCTGCACTGAGCACCTGCGCGCAGTCCGAATATCGTGAGTTGCAGTGGCTGTTTCAAGACAGGTCGGCACCGCCTTTTCAGGTCCCGCGCCGGACCATCTTTCGGTCGATCACGAAACAGGGAGGTCCCGCTCACGAAAATGCTATTGGTATGTGTGCGGCGTGTTCGCTAAACAATTCTCACCGGAGCCGAGAAGCTCTGAACAAGTTTGCAACCCTATCGAGGAGATGAGCAATGAAGATCTGGAACAAGCCGCAGGTTCGTGAGCAGGCTGTTGGCATGGAAGTCACCGCCTACCTCCCGGCTGACATCGACCTCATCTAAGGTCTTCGGCGGTCGATCCGCCGATCGAAATTCAAGACGGCGTCGGATGATAATCCGGCGCCGTTTTTGTTTCTGGGCACAGGTATAGGCAAGTCACCCGGGCCCGACTGGCCGCCAGAGCGCCGTCAGCCGCCCTCGGACGCCGCCATTTCAAGCTCGAGCCACTGCTCTTCGGCATCTGTCAGCTTTGCCTGCAACTCGCCGGCTTTCGCCGACAGTGCCGCGTATCCCTTGGGATCGCGAGCGGCAAACGCTGAATCCGCCAGTTGCGCCGTCAACTTTGAAATTTCGGCCTCGAGCGTCGCAATCGTCTTGGGCAGAGTTTCAAGAGCGTGCTTCTCTTTGAAAGACAGCTTCCGCCTGCCGGTCGAGGAGGGACTGGCACTCGGCGGTGCTGCCTCCCCCTGGGAGTTGGCCGCCGTTTGCATGCGCACGACCGGTTCGGTTTTCTGCCTAAGCTCCAAGTCCCGCCCCTGCCGCTGGGCGAGCATGTCGCGATACCCACCGGCATACTCGATCCAGCGCCCTTCTCCGTCCGGCGCGATGACCGAGGTCACGACGCGATCGAGGAAGTCGCGGTCGTGGCTGATCAGCAGCACGGTCCCCTGGTAGCCGGCGAGATATTCCTGCAGCAGGTCCAGCGTCTCGAGGTCGAGATCGTTGGTCGGCTCGTCGAGCACCAGCACGTTTGAAGGTTTCGCGAGCGCGCGCGCCAGCATGAGCCGCCCCCGCTCGCCACCCGACAGCGCCTTGACCGGTGATCGGACCTGAAGGGACGAGAACAGGAAGTCGCGCATGTAGCTCGTCACATGGCGCGCCTCGCCGTCGATGATCACCTGATCGCCGCGCCCTCCGGTGATGGCGTGCGCCACCGTCCATTCTGGATCAAGTTCCTCGCGCTGCTGGTCCAGGGTCACAACCGAGAGGTTGGTGCCGATGCGGATCGTACCCTCCTCCGGTTCTATGACGCCAGTCAGTAGACCCAGTAGCGTTGTCTTGCCGGCGCCGTTGGGACCGACGATGCCTAGCCTGTCGCCCCGCATGATCCGCAGGTCGAGACCGGAGACGATTCTGCGCCCGTCATATGACTTGGACAGTCCGGAAGCCTCAACGACGATTTTTCCCGATAGTTGGGCGTCGGTCCCCGCGAGCTTGACGTTGCCCTGGGCACGCACCCTGTTGGCGCGTTCGCTGCGCATGGCGGCAAGCTCGGCAACCCTGCGGACGTTGCGCTTGCGGCGGCCCGTGACACCGCCATGCATCCACTGGTTCTCGCGTTCGATCTTGCGATCGAGTTTGTGCCATTGGGCCTCTTCCTCGGCGAGGACGGCGTCGCGCCAGGCTTCGAATTCGCCGAAACCCTGAGGGTTGCGCCTTGCCGAGCCGCGATCGAGCCAAACGGTCGTCCGCGAGAGATTTTCCAGGAACCGGCGGTCGTGGCTGATGAGCACGATTGCCGACCTCAGCGACGACAGCTCCGCTTCGAGCCACTCGATGGTCGCCACGTCGAGATGGTTCGTGGGTTCGTCGAGCATCAAGAGGTCGGGCCGCGGAGCGAGCACCCTGGCAATCGCAACGCGGCGCGCCTCCCCTCCCGACAACCGGTCGAGACGCTCCTCACCCGTCAGCCCGAGATCGGCCAGCATCTGGTGCGCGCGGTACGGGTCGTCAGTGGGGCCAAGTCCCGCGTCGACGTATGCGAGTGCGGTGTCGAAACCCGAAAAGTCCGGCTCCTGCGGCAGATAGCGCACCACGGCGTTGGGCTGCACGAACCGCTCGCCTCGATCGGGCTCGACCAATCCGGCGGCGATCTTGAGCAGCGTCGACTTGCCAGACCCGTTGCGCCCGACGAGGCATACCCGCTCGCCGGGATGGACCGATAACTCGGCCCCCGACAGCAGTGGATTACCTCCAAAGGTCAGGTGGATGTCTTTGAGCGTCAGGAGCGGCGGAGCCATAGGGGCACTTTCGAACTCGGAATATGATTGCGACTAAGGCGATCACATCCCCAATTGCAAGACGGGCGGCCCCAAAGGACCGCCCGCCGCTGCACAATGCCCTAGCTTGGGATTTGCCTCAGAACTTCATCTTGACGCCACCGTAGGCCGCCAGCGGCGCTCCCGGCACGACGGTGCGAGGATCGGTAAGCGCGCGGTTCTGAACGTCTCCCGCGTCGAAATAGGTGCCGAACAGCGCGTACTTCTCGTCGAACACGTTGTTTATGAGGCCATAAATCTGCACGGTCGGCGTCAACTGGTAGGACGTATTGAGGTTGACGACCGTATAGCTCGACAACTTGGCGTTCTGGTTGTTCTCGTCGCCGCGCAGGAATTGGTCCCCAATCGCTACGAGGTCGGCTCCCACCTGCCACTGTGGCGTAACGAAGTAGGAGGCGCCGGCCTTGAAGCGATGTTGGGGCACGCTCGAGATCTTGTCGCCGGGCCGGACGTTGACGCACGAAGATGCCGGATCAGCCGAGCAGCCGACCGCGCTCGGGTTGCCCGGAGCCGCGAGTTCCAGCGGCGATTCGTAGGTTGCCTCGACGAACCCGTAACCCGTGTAGAAGGAGAACCGGTCGTCCTTGTAAGTGAGGCCGACGTCGAAGCCCTGGCGACGCGTGGTGCCTGCGTTCTGGAAGTAGCCGCGGCCCTGAACCGGCGAGGCAACGGCGATGATGTCGTCGTCATTCTCGCTCGTGTAGCCGACCACACTCCAGTCGAGCTTGCCGTTGGTGGCGGGTACCAGGAAGAAGCCGCGCAACCCACCTTCGATGGTGTGCGAGACGACCTGCTTCAACGGCGGATCGGCGGCGAGGAAGTTCTCAAGCAGGCACGGCCTTGCCGGGTCCGAGCAGGCGAGTTCAGCCGGCGTTGGCGCGCGGTTGGCCTCGGAGTATCCACCGAACACAGTCGCATTGGGCAACACCTTGTAGGCGAGGCCGGCCGAAGGATTGAACCGCTCGTAGCGATGCGAGCCAGCAAGCTCCGGCGCGTTGCCCGCACCATCCTTGATCTCGATTTTCGCAATATTGTATCGTCCGCCGAGCGTCAGTGCGAGCTGACCCGTCAGGTCAATCGTGTCGGCGATGTAGATGCCGTAGTACTCGGTGCGGATCTTGGCGAGGAACGGCTTGATGGCATCCGTATCGTCGCCAGCACCGGCCACGCCCTCGTCAGACAAGATGATGCCGTTACCGGTGACCACAAGGTCCTGCCCGATGGTGCCGAGTTCAGACGAACCCCGAGATTTGACCCGGCCGTAGTCGAGGCTCGCGCCGACGATCAACTGATTGCCGAGGCCGAATAACTTTGCGGTCTCCGTCACCTGCACCGAGCCGCCGCCGCTGTCGGCATCGATTCCGGTGCGGTCGATCGATCCGTAGAAGGCGGTGTTGTCGAAGGGGATCGTGCCGCCGTTGAGCGGATTGTCGTCCTCCTCGAAGCACAGGAATCCGGCGAGCGGGGGCGCGCACTCCTCGACCTCTGTGATGTTTCCGTCGACGCGCCGCTGCTTATACTTGCGGACGTAGGCATTGCCCGAGAGCTTCGTCGTCCTCGTCAGCGCATACTGACCATTGAAGGCGAGCATTGCGAGCTGGTTCTCGAGTGTCTGCGGCGAAGTGAAGATCGACCCGTAGCGTTCGTTGACGAGTTCGATGGGCGTGGCAGCAGTAGCGCCGAGAGTGGATTTTCCCGCCGTCACGTTAAGATGATATTCTTGGCGGGCGTCCTTGTAGGCGACATCGCCATAGAAGCGGCGCACGGAGCTGTCGGACCGGTCTCTCCAGCCATCGTCCTTGATGTTCTCGAAAGCGGCGTAGGCGGCGATGTTCCCTATTTTGCCGCCGGTCTGTGCCGAAACTTGGCGGCGGCCGAAGGAGCCAAAGCGGGCGTCGATCTCGGTACCGTTGAACGAGAAGCCATCCTTCATGGTAACGGCGATGGCTCCGCCGATGGCGTTCAAACCGTAGACCGGATTACCCGTGATGAGCGTCAGATCGGATATGGCGTTGGACGGAACGAGGTCCCAGTTGACGGTGTCGCCGAACACCTCGTTGATGCGAACGCCGTTCTGATAAACTGCAAGACCTTGGGCATTGCCGTTAACCGGCGACGATTGGAAGCCGCGGAAGTTGATCTCTTGAAGGAATGGGTTGCCGGAGGCATCCGTCAGAACGACGCCGGGTACGCGCTGCTGCAGCGAGTTCTGGACGTTGGCTTCTCCACCCCGGGTGATATCCCCCGCCGTGACGGTCGAGGCGGAACCGGGGTACTTCGCAAGCGGTATCGATCCGCCCACGGGGGAGAGCTTGACCTCGCCGCCCGGCTCGACGGCCACGGCCACCGGCTCTTGTTCGGTCTGTTGCGGTGGCGCTTGAACCGGCGTGGGAGCGGTCTGGGGCTTCGGCTTGGGCTTCACCGCGACCGGCTTCGGCTTCGGAGCCGTCGGCTGTTGGACCGTGACGGCGGGCACCTGAGTTACCCCGGGCGTTGCCGTGGTAGCTGCCGGGCCGGGCACGGGCGCTTGTGTTGCAGGCGGCGTCGTCGGTGTCCCGGCCGCGGGGGGAGGAGGTGTGGAGGGAGCCTGCTGGGCAGCCACCATTGACGGAATTGCCGTGACCGTCGTTAACAGGGCCAATATCGGCAGCCTATTCTTCATGGCGCTATTTCTCCCCATTACGGAACCTCTCGTGTCGTCGCCCGCGATTCCGACTCATTTGTGCCTTGTAGAGGCCTATTTTGGCTTCGGGCCTGTCATCAAGGTGAGAAAATGGAAGTTGGCGTCGCTTGACGGCATTGACCGGAAGATGTGATTTGCGTGCAACTGGCACGAAGTCCCCAGGCCCGCTCTGAAAATGGTTGCGGTTCGGATGCCCGGCGGTGCTCGCGGTCGTAGAGTGAGGAATTTGGCGTGAAACATCACGTGTTTCGGGAGAAGTGGGCACAGGGTTTTGGTCCCTGCGCCGCAAGAGGCGTTGCCGTTGTACTGGCGGTCGTTGCGCCCGTTCATGCAGCCCCCCTGGGGGCGCAACAGGGCCCCGATGCCACCCAGGTTACGATCGAGCTCAACAAGCTCGAGGCCTACGACAAGGGGTGCCGGGCCTATATGGTCGTCAACAATCCCAGCTCTTCAACCTACCAGTCGCTGAAGCTCGACCTCGTTCTGTTTCAACCTGACGGCGTCATCGGACGACGCTTCGCCATCGACCTGGCGCCCGTCAAGCCAACCAAGAAATCGGTCAAGCTATTCGATATTGAGGGCATAGGCTGCGACAAGGTCGCGAGCGTTCTGGTAAATGATGTTATGGAGTGCAAGGCCGACACCGGCGTTGTCGGCGATTGCCTGTCCCGAATGTCGTTTTCATCCGTGGCCCCCGCTCCACTGACGACGAAGTAGACTGCTCGCGACGAGAAAAGTCGCAGTTCCGTACTCATGGAGTTCGCCGTGGCGCAAGGCTCTATCCCTGTTACCGACTTTTCCTTCGTCGGCATGATCAAGAATGCCGATCCTGTTGTGCAGTCGATCGCGTTGATTCTGATCCTCGCCTCTGTCGTCACCTGGGCGATCATCCTCGAGAAGGTGATCCGCCTGTCGCTGCTCTCGCGGCAGGCGCGCATGGTCGAGGATGCGGCCGCCGAAAGCAGGCTGCCGGCGGCCGAGGGGGCGGGTATTGGTGGCGTCGTTGCGCACGCCGCTCTCACCGAACTGAACGATGGCGCCAGCCCGGGCGAGACCAGAAGCGACGTCCGTGCACGCCTCGAGAAGGCGATGCGCTCGGCGCTGAAGGGCGAGCTGCGTCGTTACGAGAGTGGGCTGCCGTTTCTCGCGACCGTCGGTTCGACGACCCCATTCATCGGCCTGTTGGGAACGGTTTGGGGCATTATGCACGCCTTCACCTCGATTGCGAGCTCGAAGGATACGAGCCTCGCCGTCGTCGCCCCCGGCATTGCCGAGGCGCTGTTCGTGACGGCGCTGGGCTTGTTCGCGGCGATCCCGGCGGTGATCGCCTACAATCAGATCGCGACGTCGCTGGCCAAGATCAACGAGCGTGTCGTCAGGGCAATAACGGTCGTGGCCAAATGGCTGTCGCGCGGTGATGCCGATAAGGTTCGGTCGATCAAAGGGATCAAGTGATGGGTGCCTCACTCGGGTCCGGGCCGGCCTATGATGACGACGGCGAAGACGGCGGCGCCTACCGTCCAGTGACGGACATAAACATCACGCCGATGGTCGATGTGATGCTGGTGCTGCTGATCATTTTCATGGTGGCGGCCCCTCTGATGGTCGCCGGCGTGCCGGTGGACCTCCCAAAAACGTCGGCCGTGAAGCTCGGCCAGCCTCAAAAGCCGATGGTCGTGACGTTGACGCCGGAGGGAACCCTCCAGGTCCGCGAGGAGTTCATCCCGCGCGCTCAGATGGTCGAGCGCCTGCGGGCCCTCCGCGCCGCCGAGGGCGATGTCGTCGTCTATGTCCGGGCGGACAAGAAGCAGGCCTACGGCGAGGTCATGGAGGTGCTGGGCAAAGTCGGTGAGGCGGGCTATGGCCGCGTATCGCTTTTGGCCCAACCTGTCGGAGCGGCTCGCGAGGCCCCACTCCCCACAGTGCAGCCAACTCCCAAGACACCCTGACGGCGGCAGGAGGCAAGAAAAAAAGTGTCCCGGCTGACGTTCGCAACTTTCATGCTGTCGCTTGCCGCCCATGGCGCCGTCTTTGTGCCGGTGGCTTGGGTGCTCGAGCGCGGCGTCAATGCGGCAGTCTACGATGAAGGCGAGGGCAGCGATGCGTTCAAGCTCGAGCAGGGCATCTCGATAGAGGGCATCAGCCAGGGCGAGGCGGCCGAACGGGTCGAGGTGGCCGAATCCGCTCCCGCCGTCGCAGCGACGGCCCCGGTGCCCGAGGTCAAGCCTCTGGAGACCGAGCCGCAGAGCCTTATCACAGCATCCGAAAGCCCGGTTGAGGTCGCCACGACGGTCGAGGAGCCGCCACCGCCTGAGCCCGTGAAGCCGCAGGAGGTGGCCGCAGCGGATCAGCCCGCCCAGGTCGAGATGTTCGCCGAAAAGAGCGCCGGCAAGTCGCAGGAAGGCGGCAAGTCCAAGGCCCGGGAGCAGTATGCCGGTCAGCTCAACAAGTCGCTGCGCAAGGTCCGCATCGGCCAGTTCAAGGCGTTCGGCACCGTGACGCTTCAATTCGAGCTTGACCGCGGCGGCAAGCTCCTGTCCCGACAGGTACTTCAAAGCTCGGGCAATCCGGGCCTCGACAAGCAGGCGATCGAGTGGATCGACCGCGCCGAGTTCCCGCCACTTCCGGATGCTCTAGGCAACCGCGAGCTGTTCACGGTGCCGCTCCAGTTCCAGAAATCGGGTTGACCCGCGCCGTCGGTCCAAGACGTCAGAGACGCATGCGGGCTTGGCAATCGCGCTCCGATATGGAACGAGGTCGCAAAGCGATCTCAGACCATCCGCAGCGAGCTCCCGAAGACAGATGCCGACAACCCTTTCGGAGCCCAATCCCGTACTCGTCGAGGTAACCCGCGGTGCGCTCGTCGAGAGCCATCACCGCGGCGCCGTGGCGGTTGCCCGCGCCGGTGATGAACTCGTCATGTCCGCAGGCGACGTAAGGAAGCCTGTCTTCGCCCGCTCCGGCATCAAGCTCGTGCAGGCGCTGCCACTCGTCGAAAGCGGCGCGATTGCCCGTTTCGGCATGGGCCCGGCGGAGATCGCATTGGCCTGCGGTTCTCATGTCGGCTCGCCGCGCCACGTGGCCGTCGCCCGCGGGATGCTCGACCGGCTGGGGCTGTCAGAAGGCTGTCTGGTCTGTGGCCCGGCCGAGCCGCACGGCAGCAAGGCGGCCCGCATACTCGCCGAGAGCGGAGGCAGGCCGACGACGTTGCATCATACGTGCTCCGGCAAGCACCTGGGTTTTCTCGCCGCCGCAAGTGCCCTTGGTGCTCCGGCCGAAGGCTACGGGGAGCCGTCTCATCCCGTGCAGAAATCCGTGGCGGCGGCGCTGTCGGAGCTGACCGGGCGCGAATTTCCTTCCGCCATGTGCGGCACGGATGGTTGCGCGGTGCCGACCTACGCATTGCCGCTCGACGATCTCGCCCGGATGTTCGCGCGCATCGCAGATCCGCATTCGCTTCCTCCCGGTCGCCGCGAGGCGATAGCGACGATACTCGATGCCTGCTGGAAAGAGCCGGAGTTGGTCGCGGGGCCGGGACGGGCCGATACCGTCGTCATGGCGGCGTTGCCGGGGCGGATATATCTGAAGACCGGAGCCGAGGGCGTCTATTGCGGAGCCCTGCCCGGGAAGGGCGTCGGTTTTGCGCTGAAGATCGACGATGGCGCCCTGCGGGCCAGCGCGGCAGCCGTCATGCCACTGGTCGAACGACTACTTCCCGACGCTCGGGGCCTTGTCAAACGAGGCGTTCTGCGAACCCCAAGCGGCCGCGAGGTCGGTGCGATCCGATCGTCCGCCTGTTATGAGCAAATGCTCGAGGCGCTTGCGGTCTGAAGTGGTTGGTCGCAACTCCGGCATCGACGCGGGACGTTCAGCCCACGGTCCGCCCATCGCTCGCGACGACCGGAAAAACATCGTCCAGATCAAACGATTCGGGGCAATCTATCCTTGGCGCGGTTTCCGCGGCGCGCTCCGCAACGGCGCCGAAATGGCGCGCCAGCATGGCGAACTCGGCGTGAAGGGCCTGAACGGTCTCGGCGAACGATCCGATCGTGTGGGCCTCGGGCTCTTCTACGCTCGCGGTGAAGCGGTCGAGAAGCGTGGCGAGGCTCGAAGACGGTGGTCGGTCATCGTCGCGGCCAGGCGCAACGGATGCCTCGGCGTCCCGAGCCGATTTGCAGCCAGTATGTGCAAAATATGGGTCGTCGATCGCCATGGCCGATGTCCCTGAGTATGAGCCGTGGAGCAACAAGCAACATCCTACGGAACATCGGTTAAGACGACGTTTACCACGTCGGGAAAATTTCTCGGTGCGCACCGAAAAACGCCAGTTCTCGGTGGCGGCCCCCCTCAGAACATCGCTGGATGCACGCGGTCGGGCGGAGCATGCCCGTCTACGAACGCCTTGATGTTGATGATCACCTTCTCGCCCATGTCGACCCGCCCCTCGATCGTGGCCGATCCAAGATGCGGCAGCGCCACCACGCTGTTGCAGGCGAGCAATCGCGGATTGACGGCAGGCTCGTGCTCGAACACGTCGAGACCGGCTCCGGCAATGGTACCGCTCTCGAGCAGGCGGATCAGTTCGTTCTCGTCGATGACCTCGCCTCGCGACGTGTTGACGACGTAGCAGGAAGGCTTCAGGAGCTTCAGCCGGCGTGCCGAGAGCAGATGGTAAGTGGCTGGCGTGTGTGGGCAGTTGACCGACAGAATGTCGACCCGCGGCAGCATTTGGTCGAGTGTCTCCCAGTAGGTCGCCTCTAGCTCGCGCTCGACATCCGGGCTGACGCGGCGGCGATTATGGTAGTGGATCTGCAACCCGAAGGCGCGCGCGCGACGGGCGACCGCCTGCCCGATCCGGCCCATGCCGATGATTCCGAGGCGCTTGCCGTAGATTCGGTGTCCAAGCATCCACGTCGGCGACCACCCCGTCCAACCCTCGCGGTTCGACTTGAGGAATGTGGCGCCATCCACCAGGCGCCGCGGCACCGCCAGAATGAGCGCCATCGCCATGTCCGCCGTATCCTCGGTCAGGACACCTGGCGTGTTGGTCACGATGATCGAGCGATTGCGAGCGGTATCGAGGTCGATGTTATCGACGCCCGTGCCGAAATTCGCGATCAGCCTCATTTCGGGCCCGGCCTGCGAGATGACCGCCCGGTCGATCCTGTCCGTCACGGTCGGCACGAGGACATCGGCTGTCTTGACGGCCTCGATCAACTCCGCCTGCGTCATGGGGCGGTCGTCGGGATTGAGCCGTGCGTCGAACAGCTCCTTGAGGCGCGCCTCGACAACGTCGGGCAGCTTGCGCGTTACGACGACGACAGGTGGTTTCTTGGGAATGGGCATGAGGCGGATTTACGCGGCTTTCAAAGGTGGCTCGAGGTTTCGCCCGCGAAGGTGCGTCACCGGGTCTGATCTCTTACCGAACGCCTCAAGGAAAACAAAGTGAGTATTATGGCTTTGGCGTTAGATCGGAACCCGTAAGGGCCGGGGGAACGCAATGAGTAGACGAAAATCACCAGCCGGACGGATCGCGTTCGCTGTCTTTGGTGCGGCGATGGCCGTCACGCCGCTCGGCATGGCCCACGGCCAGGGCGCACCTGCGAGCGGCGGCTCACGGTCTGCCGACTTTGCGGGCAGCGGCCTGCCCGTTCCTCGCTTCGTGAGCCTCAAGTCCGATCGCGTGAACCTGCGAAAGGGCCCTGGAACGGAATATCCGACGGTTTGGGTATATCGCCGGGCCGGCCTGCCGGTCGAGGTCATTCGCGAATACGAGGGTTGGCGAGAGGTGCGCGACTCGGAGGGCGTTTCAGGGTGGGTATCACAGCAGTTGCTGTCTGGCCGCCGCACGGCCCTGATCGAGCCTTGGTCGCTGAAGCCCGGTTCTACGCCGGTCCATACGACGCTGAGGTCGAGCGAAAGCGAGACATCCGGTGAAGTCGCCAAGGTCGAGGCGGGGGTCATCTCCAATGTCCACGCCTGCGACGGCAAATGGTGCGAGGTCTCGGTCGAGAACTTCAAGGGCTTTGTCCCGCAGAAGTCGCTCTGGGGCGTCTATGAGGCCGAGAAATTCAAGTGAATTCGGGCCATTGGTGACCTGCGCCCGCCCGGCAGCCGTCAGCTGAGCGCCGCCGCCCCTAACATCATTTTACGGGTTCCGGTCGAACGGGCAAGACAATGGGGAGCGGGCGGGCCCGTGATCGGCTACTTGGTGTCCGGCACCAGTCGGACGACGACGTCGATGTGTGACACGCGCATCCCGGCCGGAGGCGTAGGCAGTCCGTCGACTTTGACCGAGTCGCCCGGAATATCGACCAGCCGCCCCTCGCTCTCGACAAAGAAATGATTGTGGTTCGAGGTGTTGGTGTCGAAGTAGGCGCGCGAGGAATCGATGATCAGCTCGCGAATGAGGCCGGCGGCTCTGAACTGATGCAGCGAGTTGTAGACCGTAGCGAGCGAGACGTGCTCACCCGCGTTGACGACTTCCGCGTGCAGCGCCTCGGCCGACACATGCCGGTCGCCCTCGGAAAAGAGCAGGCGGGCGAGAAGCATGCGTTGGCGGGTAGGTCGCAGGCCGGCAGAGCGCAGGCGCGCAGCAAGGCCGTGCTCGCCAACTCCGGGAGATCGATCGTCGCGTTCGTCCATGGATGTTCGCTTAGCCCTGCTTCACATATTGTATAAGTATAAGGGGCGGCATTCGTTCGTGCAAGGCAAGCCCCGGGGACGGCGTGAGAACGGCGCATGCGGCGCTCCAAAGTAGGACAAGTCCCCTCCTGTCCCGGCTGGCGGTGACATGGTGTACCGGCGTCGCAGGCGGCTTGACGATGGCCCGCTTTGGCTTTTGAAGGATCGTCGTGTTGTGTTAGCCGTCGCGCGCTTGACGGACGCGGAGTTCCGGGCCCAGTCGTCGAGTGGCTGGTCCGGCGTTACGAGACGTGTGAAAAGCGAGCGGCCGTTTGATTAGGCACAGGTGGCGAAGCCGTCTGTGTCGGTGTTCCCTTAAACTAAAGCCTGTACTGGAAAAGGACGCGGATGGCCGAGCGGCGCGCAAGCTATGATTTCGCCGACCTGATCGAGTGTGGACACGGTCGTCTGTTCGGCCCGGGCAACGCCCAACTGCCGCTGCCGCCGATGTTGATGTTCGACCGAATAACGTCGATCTCCGACACGGGCGGCGCATACGGCAAGGGCCAGATCGTTGCCGAGCTCGCCGTCGCCGGCAATCCCAGCATGGATTGGGTTTTCAATTGCCATTTCGACGGCGACCCCGTCATGCCCGGCTGCCTTGGCCTCGACGCTCTCTGGCAGCTGACCGGTTTTTTCCTCGGATGGCTGGGCTTGCCTGGTCAGGGCCGTGCCTCTGGTGTCGGTGAGGTCAAATTCATGAAGGAGGTGACCCCGTCGGTGAAGCACCTCCAATACGTCATCGACGTAAAGCGCGTCATCGCACGCAAGCTGAAGCTCGCCGAGGCGGACGGGCAGCTTATCGCCGATGGCGAAGTCATATATACGGCCAAGGACTTGCGCGTTCTGCTGAAGCCTGATGGCTCGACGGCATGACGCGACGCCGCGCGTGGGCGGCTCTTCCTGCCACGTTTGACGACATGCCGGCCGGTCGGCGGCCGCGGGTCGCGCGGCAGTTCGATTAGAGGATGCGCATAGCGCCTCGCTAAAGTATGGGATGCCTGAGAGATGACCCGTGAAATGAGACGAGTGGTCGTGACCGGCATGGGGGTCGTTTCCTCGATCGGCAACACCGTCCAGGAAGTCACTGCGTCGTTGCGCGAGGGCCGGTCAGGCGTCGTCCGCGCCGACAAGTACGCCGAGCTCGGATTCCGCTGCCAGGTTCACGGTGCGCCGCAGATCGACTGGGAACAGATCGTCCCGCGCAAACCGAAGCGCTTCATGGAAGCCGGCGTGGGCTGGAACTACATCGCCATGGATCAGGCGATCCGCGACAGCGGCCTCGAAGCCAAGGACGTGTCGAACGAGCGCACCGGCATCATCATGGGCCAGGGTGGCCCGTCGACCCGTTCGATCGTATGGGCCGCGGATACCGCACGGCAGAAGTCGCCCAAGCAGGTCGGGCCTTTCGAGGTGACGAAGGGCATGTGCTCCGGCCCTTCCGCGGTGCTCGCCACGAGCTTCCAGATCAAGGGCGTCAATTATTCGATTTCATCGGCTTGCTCCACGTCCGCCCACTGCATCGGTAACGCTGCCGAGCTGATCGGCTGGGGCAAGCAGGACGTCGTATTTGCCGGCGGCTGCGAGGAGCTCGACTGGACGCTATCGGTCCTGTTCGACGGCATGGGCGCGATGTCGTCGCGCTTCAACGACACGCCCGCCAAAGCCAGCCGCCCCTACGACAAGAACCGCGATGGATTCGTCATCGCGGGCGGTGCCGGCGTCCTCGTACTCGAGGAGCTTGAGCACGCACGAGCCCGCGGCGCCCGGATTTACGCCGAGGTGGTGGGATATGGGGCGACCTCGGATGGCTTCGACATGGTCGCGCCATCTGGCGAAGGCGCGATCCGCTGCATGCAGCTTGCCCTCAAGGGGCTCGACGGCAATGGCGTCGGCTGTGGCATTGACTATATCAATCCGCACGGCACCTCGACGCCGATCGGCGATCTCAAGGAGATCGAGGCCATCCGCGCGGTGTTCGGCTCGTCGATCCCGCCGATCTCTGGTACCAAGTCGTTGACCGGGCACTCGCTTGGCGCCATCGGCGTCCAGGAGGCGGTCTTCTCGATCATCATGATGAACAACGGTTTCATCGCCGAGAGCGCGAATATCGAAGAGCTGGATCCCGAATTCGCCGACATCCCGATCGTTCGCCAGAGGATCGACAACGCCGAGCTTAACTGTGTGATGTCAAACAGCTTTGGCTTTGGCGGCACCAATGCGACGTTGGTGTTCAAACGCTACAATTGATGCCTCCCCTGTCCTGGCCAAGGGCCAGCGAGCGCGCGTTTCTAGGAGATCGTGATGAGTGATTTTGACGTTGCCAGTCCGGGCCCGATGATGGCGGGAAAGCGCGGTCTCGTCATGGGCGTTGCCAATGACCGCTCGATCGCATGGGGCATTGCGAGGGTGCTCGCCGGTCAGGGGGCACAACTGGCGTTTACATACCAGGGTGATGCGTTCGGCCGACGGGCGATGCCATTGGCGAAATCCGTCGGTGCCGAGATCATCGCACCGTGCGACGTGACGGACCTCGCGAGTGTCGACGCGGTGTTCTCCGAGATCAAGGAAAAGTGGGGCACGATCGACTTCGTGGTCCACGCGCTGGCGTTCTCCGACCGCCGCGAGCTCGGCGGCCGCTACGCCGATACGAGCCGGGAAAACTTCATCAATACGATGGTGATCTCGTGCTTCTCCTTCACTGAGATTTCGAAGCGTGCGGCCGACCTGATGCCAAACGGCGGTTCTCTCCTCACGCTGACCTATGGCGGCGCGACCCGGTGGGTGCCATCATACAACGTCATGGGTGTCGCCAAGGCCGCGCTGGAGGCAAGCGTCCGCTACCTCGCGGCCGATCTCGGCCCGAGCGGAATACGCGTCAATGCGCTGTCCGCCGGTCCGATGCGGACACTCGCGGGCTCGGGCGTTTCGGACGCGCGCTTGATTTTCAATTATCAGCGCGATCACTCGCCGCTGCGACGCACACCGACGCTCGACGAGGTCGGTGGTGCCGGGCTCTATCTGCTGTCGCCGCTGTCGGGCGCCGTTACCGGCGAAGTCCACTTTGTCGATTGCGGCTACTCGACCGTTTCGATGCCGACGCTCGACAGCCTGAAGTCGCTCGAAGGCAACGCACCTGTCAATTCCAGCAACGAGGCGGCCGAGTAGCTCGCGCGCCGCACGAATCGGTTCATCTGCCGTACATTGTCGCGTGTATACATTGACCGCTTCGAATTCCGGCCGGTCCGGAAACCTAACCGAGATGAAGGGTATCGAAATGAAAAAGCTACTGGTTGCCGCCCTCGCCCTGCTCGCAATGCCGCTGATGGCCGTCGAGGCCTCCGCCCATGGCTGCCATCGATTCGCTGATGAAGGACGTTATGGCTGGCACCGCCACGTAGGCCCCGACTGCGATCGCGTCTCCGTCGGCCGTCCGCACTACCGCGAGTATCGCGAGCATCGCGGCCACGATCGTCGCCCGCCCAACTGCGTGAAGAAGTGCAAGTATATCGGCCCGTTCAAGGAGTGTGATTGGGTCTGTCGCTGATCCCTTGCGCACCTTTGCGAACAGAACGATCTCGAGGGCGCGTACCATCCGGTGCGCGCCCCATTTCATTGTGACGGCCGTGAACCACTATGATCGGTGTATTCGATAGCGGCCTCGGCGGCCTGACTGTATTGCGGGCGTTGCTCGAGCGCTTCCCGGGCCTTGCCTTCACTTACCTCGGCGACCACGCGAACGTTCCATACGGAAACCGACCGTCGGATGACGTCGTGAACTTGACCCGTTCTGGCGTAGAGCTGCTCTTTGAGCGCGGCTGTCGCCTCACTCTTCTCGGCTGCAATACGGCCACCGCCGTGGCGGCGCGCCGGCTTCAGCAGGAGTGGCTCCCGGCGAGCCGGTGGCGCGGCCAGTGCAACATCTTGGGCATCGTCGCGCCGACGGTGGAGGCGGCGACACAGACGCCATGGGCCGTCACCGCCCCGCAGTACCCTCAGAAATACAACACTGACCTAGTCGTCGTGTTCGGCACGAAGCGAACGGTGGATTCTGGCGTCTACCCGGAGGAGATTCGCAAGCGCTGCCCCAAGGTCGAGGTCGTCCAGCAGGTATGTGCAGACTTGGCGGGCGCCATCGAGGCGGAGGCGCCGGAGCCAGAACTCGATCGGCTCGTAGCCGCGGGCGTCTTCGGCGCGTTGACCCAGACGGGTGGCGCCCCGCCCCATCGCGCGATCCTCGGCTGTACGCACTTCCCGCTTGTCGAGCATCTGTTTAGGCGACACTTGCCGCCGTTCACGAGGTTCCTGTCTCAGCCGGTCGTGGTGGCCGACAGCCTCGAGGATTACGTCACGCGCCATCCTCGATATATCGAGGTCACTGCGTCCAACGAGCGAACGCGCCTGACGCTGCTGACCACCGGCGACCCCGCCCAGACAAGCGCCGCCGCTCGCGTCTTCTGGCCCGCGCTGCCAGTGCCATTCGAAGCCGCGCGCTGAACGCGACGCGCTATCGGACGGAATTAGAGCAGAACCCTGAAGCTGTAGCCGTGCCTCTCGAACCCGAGCTTGTCGTAAAAGGCATGCGCGTGCTCGCGTTTCACATTCGACGACAGCGCGACCTTGTAGCAGCCCTGTTCCCGCGCCACCGCGAGTGCGTGCTGCATCATGAGTTTTCCAAGTCCCGCACCCTGCGCCTGAGGCGCAACCATGACCTGCTCGACGACCGCCGATGGCGTTCCGCTGTGGGCAAGGTTCTCCATGACGAGCAGCGTGTAGGTAGCCGCGATAACGCCGCCAATCTCGACGACATAGAGCCTGTAGAACGGGTAGCTCCGCATACGGGCAAAAATCGCGCGGGCTTCGTCGATCGGCAGCACCTCCCCGTCGTCTACTCCGGGTTGGGCATAGAGCTGAAGAACCGATGGCAGGTCGGCATCTGCCGCCTCCCGTATCGATGCCTGCGGTCCGCTCGTGAGGCTCATGGCTTCCGTGAGGCTCATGGCTTCCTCGCCGCCGGCGCGCTGCCTCCATATCCCGTTGCGAGCATCGGCCCGGCGTGGCCATCCTCGCGACGGGTTTCGCAATGGTCCGTGTCAGAGCAGACAAACATGCGGCCGCCGCGATCGTCGATCAGCACTTCGTCGAGATAGACCCCTGATGCGTCGCATAGCCCGCAGTGGTGGGTGAACTTAGTCCGCTCGAAAGGATGGTCCTCGAAGTCGAGCGAAACGACCTTGGTGTGTGGTGGGATTGCGTAGATGCGTTTTTCTCGCCCGGCCCCGAACAACTGCAGCGCGGCGCAATCATTCATCTTTGGGTTGTCGAACTTGGGCGTCGGTGACGGGTCTGTCACGTAGCGCCCGTCGACCAGCACCGGATAGGCATAAGTCGTGGCGATGTGCCCGTGCTTTGCGATGTCCTCATAGAGCTTGACGTGCATCAGCCCGTAGTCGGCCAGGGCGTGGAGCGTCCGCGTCTCCGTCTCACGAGGCTCCAGGAATCGCAGCGGCTCAGGGATAGGCACCTGATAGACGAGGATCTGGCCTGCAGAGAGCGGAGCCTCGGGAATGCGATGGCGGGTCTGGATGATGGTTGCCTCGGCCGTCCGCGTCGTGGTGGCGACGTTGGCGGTCTTGGCGAAGAAAGCCCGTATGGAGACCGCGTTCGTCGTGTCGTCCGCCCCCTGGTCGATGACCTTCAGTACGTCGTCCCGCCCGATGATCGCCGCCGTTACCTGGATGCCGCCGGTACCCCAGCCGTACGGCATCGGCATTTCCCGTGAAGCGAACGGCACCTGGTAGCCGGGGATAGCCACGGCCTTCAAGATCGCCCTGCGGATCATCCGCTTGGTCTGCTCGTCGAGGTAAGCGAAATTGTAGGCCGGTATGGCGGCCGTGGGTGTGGCCTGGGTGTCGAGAGAGTTCATTCCGCTGCCTCCTGCCCGGCCGCGGGAGCCTGTTCGTCGTTGGCGGCGTTTTCAATGTCGAGGCGGGCCGCATGTTCGGTCCGTAGTTGCCGCACCAGCGCCAGTTCGGCCTGGAAATCGACGTAGTGCGGCAGTTTCAAGTGCTCGACGAAGCCTGTGGCCTGGACGTTGTCCGCATGGGACAGAACGAATTCCTGGTCCTGTGCCGGAGCTATGAGGTCCTCGCCGAGCTCTTCGGCCCTGAGCGCCCGGTCGACAAGGGCCATCGACATCGCCTTCCGCTCGGCCACCCCGAACGCCAGCCCATAGCCGCGCGTGAATTGCGGGCCCTCGCTGGCGGTCCCGCGGAACTGGTTCACCATCTCGCATTCGGTGACCGTGATTTCGCCAAGCACGACCGGAAAGCCGAGTTCCTCCGGCGTGAAGGAAAGTTCGACTTCGCCGCGGCGAATTTCTCCAGCGAACGGATGGTTTCGCCCATATCCGCGCTGTGTCGAATACCCAAGCGCAAGCAGGAACCCTTCGTCGCCCCGCGCCAGCGCTTGTAGCCGGAGATCACGCCCCGCGGGAAAGCCGAGCGCCTCCCGCGTGAGGTCCGCAGGCGGCTCGTCCGCCGCCGCCGGAAGGCGCTCGATCAGCCCCTCGGCGCGGAGCATCGAGGAAACTCGCGGGATCTGCTGAACCTCCCCCAGGTCGTCTGTCGCGGCACATTCACAGGGTGCGGCGGCCAACTGACCGGCGGCCGGTGACTGAGCCCCAGAGGTGTCGGGAGAGAGCAGACGAGGGTCGAGCAGGCGGTGCGTATAATCGAACGTATCCCCGAGGATCTGACCACCAGGAATATCCTTGAACGTCGCCGAAATTCGCCGGCGGATCGTCATGCGCGATGTGTCGATCGGTTCCGACGAGCCGAACCGCGGCAGCGTCGTCCGAAAAGCGCGCACAAGAAATATCGCTTCAATGAGATCGCCACGCGCCTGCTTGATGGCAAGTGCCGCGATATCCGGGTCGTAAAGCGACCCTTCGCTCATCACGCGATCGACAGCTCCCCGCATCTGCTCGCGGATCTGTTCGATTGTGAGTTCGGGGATGCGCGTGTCCCCGCGGCGCTCCCTGGCGAGCAGTTCGTGTGCGGCCTTGATCGCCGCCTCGCCACCCTTGACCGCAACGTACATGGCTCTCAGGCTCCAACGTAACGGACCGATCGCGGTAGTGCCGCGATGGCGCCGGGCGCACAAAGGACGAGATCGACGCCAAGCGGAAAACGGGCTCGATTTTCAAGCAGTTCGGCCGCGAGGCGGGCCGGCATCGGATCAAAACGGAACTCGGCGCGGTCCGCGATTCCAGGCCCCGACAATCTCATTCCTCCCTCGGATGCCGATGCCGCGACGTGATCGACGGTCATGACGAGCGTAGTGCTGCGATCGGGGTACTCGGGAGTCCCCTGGGCGAAGGCTTCGAGTGGCGGCATCGCGTGTAGGTCCGCAACGAGTGCAAATGTTGCCGCGCATGGATCGGCCGTAATTCGGGTGCCGGTCGCAAATCGAAGAAAGGACGCGACCTCGTCTCGGCCAGGCAGGTCGGGCGCGAGCCACACGGTGGTCTCGTGATCCGCAAGCGTCAGAAGCACGGCTGCCGCGGTCGCGGCAAATGGCGCACCGGCTGGCTCGAGTGGCAGCGGATGGATAGAGCCGGGGCGCGACATTGCGTCCAGAAGCACGCGGAACACGGCCTGCGAATCGTGAACGGGGTTGGCGAGCCCAATGGTCGCAGTTTCGAGGCTCATGTCGGGCTTTCCCCTCGCTCCAGCGTGAAGAACGCCACGCGCGTGGCATCTGTTTCAGCATTGCGCTCGCCGGCCTCGGCGGCAAGCCGCGCACTGAGTGGCGCGACGAATGCCGTCTCAAGCGTGGCCCTGTCGGCCGGACGCTGGCCAAGCGCATCGATCGTGGCGGCCGCCTCTGCCTCGGCTCCCCGTCGCCCGAGGAGATAGGAAAACCCCATTTCGCCGGTAGAAAGTCGCACCACGGCCCGTGTAACCGCGGCCTCCCCGACATTGAAGGGTGCGCCATCGCCGCCCATCCGGCCCTGGATCATGACGAGCCCGGTCTCCGGCGGGCGGACGACCGAGACCAGGGGAGGCGGCTTGATGGCCGCAATCGCTGCCCGCAGCTCGTCACATGACGCGTGCGCTATGAGTTTCAGCAGGTATTGGCGATCGTGGTGTTTTGATTTCATGGCGCCGTCTTTGCTCAGAGCAGGTCGGGTAGACACCTTGCATTGCGCTTTTGTGACATCGCGCCCCTGGGCCAGCTCCCGGTGGATTCCGTCACGCAACTGTTAAAGCCCCCTGATAGCGCAAGCGCAAAGTACCAGGAGGTTCATAGTGGCGACGAGCGCGATCAAGGCATTGCACGTCTCGAAATCCTTCGAGCGAGGACGCATTGTACTCGATGACGTGAGTATCGACATCGCCAGGGGCGAGATGGTCGCACTCATCGGAGCGTCGGGCTCCGGCAAGTCGACACTCATTCGCTCGATTGCTGGCCTTGTGCCGATTGACCGCGCCGACAAGCCCCGGCACGGCGAGCCCGTCGAGGGCGTTATCGAGATCCTCGGTGAAACGATGCAGCGCGGCGGCCAGCTCGGCAACCATGCGAAGGACCTTCGCACGCGCGTCGGTATCGTGTTCCAGCAGTTCAACCTCGTACCGCGGCTCTCCGTCCTGACGAATGTCCTCATGGGCACACTCGGCCGCCTGCCCGGTTGGCGCGGGACGTTCGGCCTTTTCCCGCGAGAAGACAAGGCGCGCGCTATGCTCGCGCTGCAGCGTGTCGGCATCGCCGATCAGGCGCTGAAGCGCGGATCCCAACTCTCCGGCGGCCAGCAGCAGCGCGCCGCGATCGCTCGCGCGCTGGTCCAGGGTGCCGATGTCATCATCGCGGACGAACCGATTGCTTCGCTTGACCCGAGCTCGGCTCGTCGCGTGATGGATATCCTCGCCGACTTGAACCAAACTGAGAAGATCACGGTGCTCGTCTCGCTGCATCAGGTCGAATACGCGATCGGCTATTGTCCGCGCACCATCGCGCTTCGTGCCGGCCGGGTGGTCTACGACGGACCGTCCAAGGCATTGACCCCCCACTTTTTGGCCGAGCTCTACGGCGCCGAGAGCGAGGAGCTGTTCCTCCCGGGTCTCGAAGCGGAGAAGGGCCGTCTCCACGATGGTCCCGCTATTCCCGTCCCGATCGGGGTGGAGCCCACGATTGCTTTCGCGCCCGCCGCCGTCTGACGGCGAAGCGCCAACGAAGTTCGGCCGCTGAGACCTGATGCGGCGGCCGCGACCGGCTCGAATGTGCGGAGCCGCACTGCCCGAAGTTCAGGAGCTGACAGGAGTTTCAAATGCTGAAGTCGACGCTCAAGGCCACGGCGCTGAAGTTTGGTGCGCTGGCCATTTCCATGTTTGCCGTCGCCACTACGGCCGCGAAGGCCGAGGAAATCAATTTCGGTATCATCTCGACGGAGTCGAGCTCGAACCTCAAGACGATCTGGGAGCCATTCCTCAAGGAGATGGAAGCCGGAACCGGTCTCAAGGTCAACGCGTTCTTCGCCTCCGATTACGCAGGCATCATCGAGGGCATGCGCTTCAACAAAGTGCAGGTCGCCTGGTACGGCAACAAGTCGGCGATGGAAGCCGTCGATCGCGCCGAGGGCGAGGTGTTCATTCAGTCCGTCGCCAAGGATGGCTCGCCGGGCTATTACTCGCACCTGATCGCCCACAAGGACAGCCCGCTGAACAAGCTCGAGGACGTGCTGAAGTGCGACAAGTCGCTCGACTTCGGCAATGGCGACCCGAACTCGACCTCCGGCTTCCTCGTCCCGACCACCTACGTCTTCGCGGCCAACAAGGTCGATCCGAAGGCCTGCTTCAAGACCGTGCGCAGCGCCAACCATGAGGCAAACGCCTTGTCGGTTGCCAACAAGCAGGTCCATGTCGCAACGAACAACTCCGAAAACCTCGAGCGACTGAAGAAGACGGCCCCCGACTCCCTGGCCAACATCAAGGTGATCTGGACCTCGCCGCTCATCCCGTCCGACCCGCTGGTCTGGCGTAAGGACCTCGACGCCGGCGTCAAGGGCAAGATCTACTCGTTCCTGATGAGCTATGGCCGCGTCGGTGAAGCATCTGCCGTGAAGAAGCAGCAGGAAGTCCTCGCCGCTCTCGGATGGGCTCCGTTCCGCCCGTCGTCGAACGATCAGCTGATCGCCATCCGTCAGCTCGAGGCCAACAAGAAGCTTCTGAAGATCGAAGGCGACGACAAGATCGGGGCCGACGAGAAGGCCAAGCAGGTCGCGGCGGTGAAGGCCGACGCCGACAAACTTGCCGCCGAACTGAAGGCTGCCGCCACCAACGACAACACGAAGTCGCTGGAAGCGTTCCTTGAAGCGGACAAGGCCGGCAAGGCTGACGTCATCAAGGGCATGATCGACGCCAAGGTCGCGGCTTTCGCCAAGAAGTAATCGACGCCGAAGGCGGTCCGCTTCGAGTGTGAAACGGGCCGCCTTTCTCTTTGAAGCATCACGAATGGCCCGCCTTGGGTGATGCAGCCAGTAAAGCAAATCGAGAAGAGCACGGACATGCAAGCCATTACCGACCTTTCAAAAGTCGCACTGCCCGTCCGTCCGATCGGTAGCCGATTTTCAAATTGGCTCATTCTTCTGATCGTCGCGCTGCTGCTCGCCTGGAGTTTCAATCCAGTCGAGATGCACAAGGTCGGATCGCTGTATACCGACGCAGGCAACATGGCGACGTTCGCCAAGGGCTTCCTCGCTCCGAATTTCAAGGAATGGCGAACCTACCTCGCGGAGATGATCGAGACGGTACAGATCGCGATCTGGGGCACGTTCCTGGCCGTCATCTTCGGAATTCCGCTGGCAATCCTTGCTTCGTCGAATGTTTCACCGCAGTGGGTCGTCCAACCGGTGCGCCGTCTGATGGATGCTTCTCGCGCGATCAATGAAATCGTGTTCGCGCTACTGTTTGTTGTGGCGGTCGGCCTCGGTCCACTCGCCGGCGTGCTGGCCCTCTTCGTCCACAACCTCGGCATCATTTCGAAACTGTTTTCTGAGGCGGTCGAGTCGATCGACCCGCGCCCGGTGGAAGGTATCCGCGCGACAGGGGCCAGCCGCCTGCAAGAGGTGATCTACGGAATTGTCCCCCAGGTTGCGCCGCTGTGGAGTTCCTTCACCCTCTATCGCTTCGAGACCAATGTGCGTTCCGCAACCGTGCTGGGCATCGTCGGCGCCGGCGGGATCGGCAACTCGCTGTACGAGAACATCCGCTCGTTCCAGTATTCCGAGACCTCGGCGATCGTCCTGATCGTCGTTGCGACCGTGTCGTTGATCGACGTCGTCAGCTCCCGCGTCCGCGCTTGGCTCGTATGATTTGGCTCGTGTGATGCAGATGGCAACGCGCCTGTCGAACGCACCGCTCATTGACCCCACCGCGGAGGTAACGGGCAGCACGCTGGGTCGATACACCGAGATCGGTGCGCGTACGTCGTTCTCCGCCAGCACGCTCGGTGATTACAGCTACATAGTCAACGACGGCGAGGTCGCCAGTACGGTGATCGGCAAGTTCTGCTCGATCGCGGCAATGGTGCGCCTGAACCCCGGCAACCACCCGATGGAACGGGCAAGCCAGAGCCACTTCACCTACCGCTCGAGTTGGTATGTCGATGGCGCAGACGATGACGCCGCGTTCTTCGAATGGCGCCGCGCTCACCCGGTCGTCATTGGCCACGACGTCTGGATCGGGCACGGTGCGGTCGTGCTGCCCGGCGTGACCATCGGTTCGGGAGCAGTCGTTGCAGCGGGCGCGATCGTGACGAAGGACGTGGCTCCCTACACGATCGTCGGCGGGGTCCCCGCGAAGCCGATGCGGGAGCGATTTCCCCAACCCGTAGCCGCCCGACTGCAACGGCTCGCCTGGTGGGACTGGGAACACGAGCGGTTGGCCGCAGCGTTGCCGGATTTCCGGGCCCTCCCGATCGAGGCGTTCCTGGAGCGCTACGAGGGCAGCTGATGGCCGATGATCGCCAATTGCGATCGGCCCTCAATGGATGCGACGGCCGGCACGAATGCGGCAGCGCCCAATGACGGGTGCCCGATTGAACGGATCGGTTTTCTCAAGCCAGTGCCGCGGTTGGCGCAGGGGCGGGCTGGCCAGCCCCGAATGTGCAGGCCGGAGCCTCATGAATTGCGGCTCCCCCGATTGCGCGTCGGAGCGAGCCGGTCGCAGTCGGCTCAGCCCTCGGCTCAACCATCGGCTCAACACCTTGCGGTCCGCCAGCGATCTGCAGCCCATTCCCCCTGAGCGCGCCAATCGCCAAATGTCCTGCCGCCGACTGAACCGCACCAACCGCCGCTGATGGCGAGGAGCAGCAGAACATAGTCCGCTGTTCGTCGAGCGCCCGCGCAATGGCGTCCTCGTTCCGACGGTCACCGATGATCATCACGAGCGGAGTGCGAAGCATGATCCAGAGATCGAGCCACAGCGATGCATGACGGACGTACCACTCGTCCAAAGCGTTCTTCTCGAAAGACGAGATGAGTTTGCCGCCATTGACCTGCGCCCACCCCGTCAGGCCTGGCGCAACCATCAGGCGCAGACCGATCTCGCCTGGCTGATCGATGGGAAGCAACGGCCTCGGACCGACGAGCGACATGTCACCCTGTATGACGGAGATCAATTGAGGGATTTCGTCGATCCTGCTTGACCGTACCATGCGCCCGGCAACCGAGATCCTCCGGTCGTCCGGCAACCGTTCGCCGTTGCGGCCAATTGGGTTCCTCAGCGTGCGAAACTTGTAGATTGAAATTGGTCGCCCATTCCGTCCGATCCGGCTTTGCCAGAACATGAGCGGCAGGCCGACGTCGAGAATGGTGACGGGTAAAGTTAACAACGCGACCGGCGTCAGTATAACAAGGAGCAGCCCGGCCGCGCCGATGTCCAGGATTCTCTTGGCGGCCCAGTATGACCGGCGCGCGATCTCTACCCTCTCGGCCTCGACAGTCGGCGAGCGCGATATGACGATCGTGGAAGCGAGCTCGGGGCGAGGCAGGAAGAGGGCGTCGTTGAGCGACTGCACCGCAATCCCGCGGGCGCTTGCGACTTCGTCGATCTCGTTCAGCGCAGAATCCGACAGCAGCCGCCGCGCATCGGCGATGACGATCCGGTGGATGTCGACACCATGCACGCCATACTCATCCACGAGCCTCGAAATACCCTCGACGGGGCCGATGACCGGGCGTCCGGCGATCGCGCGCCCTCGAAGGCGCTCACGCCGGTCCACGATGGCGACAACGCGACGTGATCGCGGTGCAATCTCGTCGATTGTGCGGAGGTAGAACCACGCGAGGCGCGTCGCGCCGACGATGATGACGTTCTCGGTTGCGCCGTCGGTATCCTCTTGCTGCGACCTCCGCAGCGAACGCTGCCGGGCCACGAGGCGCCCGAGAATGAGCCCGGCAGCCAGCACGATGGCATGCAGGACCGGAAGCGACCGAGGGATGTCGTCCAGTCTGAACATCATGAATTGGATGAACGACGTCAGACCCGCCGTCACCGCGGAGGCCACCGTGAGCAGGTATGCGTCCCGGATTGAGAAATACCGGCTCATGGCACTGTCGGTGCCAAGCATCAGGAATGTCGGAATGGCCGCGGCAAGGCCGATGGCGGCATAGATCAAGGTGGCGTGGACGTTCTCGGGCCAGAAGAAATCGGGGCTGCGAAGATAGAAGGCAGCCAGGACCGAGAGTGCGGCCCACACGAAATCGAGCCACATCAAATGCACGGAACGCCAGCCAAGCGAACTCGGCCGCGGAGAATAATTGCTGAACATACGCACTCGCCCAATTCCCACCCGCTCAATCAGTGTACGATCATAAAATGTCAATCACATGAATGTACACGTCGTATCGTCGCGACGTCTGGTTCGTTCTGTTGCGAGTGATCCTTATGCGGACGAGTGCGAAGTCACGTGGCGCGTTAGACGGGTGAGGCCACCAAGCCGTCGCTCATCGATCCATGACGCAGCCATGAAAAGTGCGCCCCGCCCGGTGCACGATAGTACACACCAGGAATTTCTCGAAGGCACCGTGGCGGCATGGCAGTCGAATGGACTGCCATGAACGGGAATGAATCGTCGGAAATGTCACCGCGGATGCTGGGCGCCGCGATGTGCGCCCAGCGTTACCGTTGGAACCAGCCCCAGGAACCGACGCGGACTATTTCAGCGTCTCGTCGCACTTCGGTCCGAGGAAATCGTTGATCAATTCCACAACGGCGCCCTGGAGAACCCCGAATGAGTTGTCGACCGCAGTGGCCGACCAGGCAGCAGTCGACGCGAGCGTCGTGCCGTTGACTTCACTCCACTTGAGAACGGCTTTCGAGGCCTTGCCGTTTTCGAATGTCACGACCGGATCGATGGCGAATGACAGCTTGTGGCTATCCTTGCCGTCTTTGCCGGCGAGGTTGCACTGAACGCTGTGCTTGCCCACGGGAACCTCGACCTTGGGCTCCTTGCTGATCTTGGCCAGCGTTGCACCGTCGAGTTTGATGTCGCTCGTGCACTGCGCGTGGCCCCACGGCCAGTCGAGGCGACCCCGCAAGATCTTCTCCTTGAGATCGACGTCGACCCAGGTCTTCGTCACGTTGCAGGAAACGGTGGCCTCGGCCTTTTTGCCACGAGCGACCTCGCAGATCGTCTTCTTGCAACCCGATCGCGCATCGGACTCGTCCTGGAGGCGCTTGATGAGTTCGGGAGGAATATCCGTTCGAACCTTGGGGGCCTCCTGCGCCTGAGTGCCGGCCGCGGATGCGGCAACAATAATCAGTGTGGAGGCAAGCATTCGCAAGCTGGTCATCGGAAAAATCATCCTCGTTCATTATGCCCGCTCGGGCGTCCGGCGATACGGCGGTCGCGGATCATCGCGGCCGCGGTCGCATGCCAAATGAATGTGACATCGCGGAACGCGCACAATGAGGCGCGGTCAAAACCGCGGAACTGTGATTGGTTCGCAACGCAATTCCTCACGATCCGCCCTCGAGGCCACAATCGGCGGTCGAGAACGGTGTCAGCCGCCGCTGTCCAAGCCGGTCAAGGCGAGACGAATGAAGCCGTCGTCGCCGCGGTCGAAAACCGGCAGGAATCCGCCGTGCTGGAAGATTCGCATCGCCGGATGATTGCCCTCACGGATTTCGGCAATGATGGGCAGTCCGCGGGTCCGCGCCCGCAACAATGCGCTGACGGCCTGGATGGTCCGGCGGCCCAGACCTTGGCCCCGCCGGTCCGGCGCAACGGCAATGTTGATTTGGCAGAAGGCTCGATCGTCGTGCGCAGTGCCCCGGGCAGGCTCGAGCCACACCAGCGCTACGGGCTGATGATGCCGTTCCGCAATAAATATCGATGCGGCGTCGCTCGAGAGGCAATTGTCGAACCAGGCGACATAGTCGTCGAAATGGTAGGAGCCGGGGTGTCGCCAAGCCGACCGAGCGACGGGGTCGCTGCGCCAACCGAACGCCAGCCGGCAATCGTCCTTCGTCGCTGGCCTGACGAGAAACTCGACAGGAGGCGGAGAAGCGGCCCGCGCCATCGCTTCACGGACGCGGCGCGTGCCCAGCCCATCCACGAGCCCAGAGGCGGCCATCGTCATGCGCATGAAGCGGCCGTGGTCGCGCGCCAGTCCGCGCACGATTTCGGTCAGTTCACCGAGACCACAGGCAGGGTCGATGGAAAATGCGGCATGCGCCTTCTGGAGTGCTTGAGCGGTGGCATCGCCCTGATCAGCCAGCACGATGGAAGGCAAGCCGAGGCAGCATCGCTCCCAAGTCGTCATCCCGCACACCCCGATTGCGAGGTCTGAGTTCAGCATGAGGTCGTGCATTCGCTCGGTGCCGGCATGTAGCGTTATGGAGGGCAGCTGCGACGCGATCTCCACGATTTCGGTCAAGTTGGCGGCGGCGGGGCCGACGATGACATCGATGGCCGTATCGATGCCTGCGGCGGCAATCGCGCGCATGACTGGCGCCGTGAGGCCGCGGGAATCCGTCATGCCGAGCGAGACGAGAATCCGGCGTAACGGCTCGCCGCCCGCGAATACGTTGGCCCTGCGTGCCATGGCATCCGCGCGTGCCAGCGCGAACTCCGGCCGCAACGGTGCGAAACTCGGCCCCGTCAGAATACGACAGCCCTCAGGAAGAAGGTCTTTGAAATCGGCGGCGGTTAGGCCGAGTGCAGGATTGAGGAATAGGTCGCAGTCGTGAGGCCGGTCGGTGCGGTCGTCGATGACCATCACCTTCCGCGCTAGCTGTCTCGAGGCCTTCTCGAATTCTGGCGACACGGTGCTGCAGTCCAGGACCAGCCAGTCGGCCGGTTCGGCAACGTGCTGGCCAATTTCGGCGGCCCACGAGCCGGGGTCGTCTCCGACTTCGCTTACCGGTAGGCCTGCCAGCAGGAGCAGTGGGGCAGTCGCGATGGTACCCTGGCGCGCAACGATGCTCACCTGTTCGCCATGTCGGCACAACTCATGCGCCAGCGCGAGGCAACGCGTTACCCGCCCGCCACCGACGGAGGGTGACGCATCGACCAGAATTACGGTGCGCGATGCCAAGGCTTGCCTGCAATGTCCAACGTGTTCCTTCCCGACTGCCGGCGCGCAACGTGGAGCTTTGCCACGTTTCGCCTTCAGACGTCCCGCCGGACCGTCGGTCACGCATTGGTCGGTTGCCAGTGGCCCGGGAGAGGAAGCATTCTTATCAAGTACCCGGATAAGAACGTTGTAAGTGGGCGCCGCAAAACTAGAATAATCGAGAATTGGATTTGAATTAGATTGCAACGTCAACGGAGAAAGCGTGGTCGCATCGGATCGATATGGCGGCGGCGGCATCGTGGCAGAATGTAAAGGCCGCCCTTCCGGGTGTCTCGCGACGGCATGCGCCGAATGGTGATGGCCGACAGGCAGCCATGGTCTGCCGCCCTGCCCTCCATCTGGAGGAAGCGGAATTCTTGGTACGGTGGGAAGAGTGATATTGGCTGCCACGCGATCGCTGGTCCGATGCGCCTGCCGCCGGGCGATGCGTTCCGCACCATAGTGCAAGTTGCTCCACGCCCGTCCGCCGTCCATTTGTAGGGAGATAGCTAACGTGAGCTTGCGATAAAACCTTCAAGTCTCGTCGAAGGCACTTTGCGGGATTTTCGCTGCGATGCGCAGTCGAACACGGAGGCGGCGCAGCGTTTGGCTCCGCTACCCTGGTCCCAAGCGTCGGCGGGGAAAGTCCCGCCACGGAGAACACCGGAAATGGTTCAGTGTCAGTCGACCGCCAGGTAACACTGATCGCAATCGGCGCAGATGTAGGTGTGCGCACCTTCCTGAAGAAGGTCGGCGTCCTCCGACGAAATCGCGCGCCATGAAGAGCCGGGCGGCGGCGAGCAGACGTGCGGTTCACTGATGATGCCGGAAATTGAGCGCGCAAATCTCGCCCAACGCGTCCCCTGTGAGGCGATGCGATCCAGCGCAGCGTCCGGCGACGGATCGGAAATGACTTTGATCACGAAACAGAACTCCGCCATCGTGAAAAACATGGCGCCATTCTAGCCTGATGCGTGCAATTCCGATCCCCTGAAACCTGAAGTTATTAACAGGCTTCTCTAATCGCTACTTCGCGACCGGCATCGCGAACTCGGCACCTTTGGACATGCTGTCTGGCCAACGCTGCATGATCGACTTCTGCCGTGTATAGAACCGCACACCCTCCTCGCCGTAGGCATGCATGTCGCCGAACAGGCTGGCCTTCCAGCCACCGAAGCCATGCCACGCCATCGGCACCGGGATGGGCACGTTGATCCCGACCATGCCGACCTGCACGCGCCGGCTGAACTCCCGCGCGATGTTGCCGTCCTGTGTGAAGCACGAAACGCCGTTGCCGAATTCGTGTCCGTTGACGAGCGCGAGCGCCTCCTCGAAGGAACCGACCCGCACGCACGACAGGACCGGCCCGAAGATCTCCTCCCTGTAGATTGTCATCGGGGCGGTCACGTGGTCGAAGAGCGTAGCGCCAAGGAAGAAACCGCCCTCATGTCCGTCGACCTTGTAGCCGCGTCCGTCCACGATGAGTTTCGCGCCTTCCCCGACGCCCTTGTCGATATAGCCGGTGATGCGCTGGTGAGCCGCGGCCGACACGATTGGCCCCATCTCGGCGGCGGTATCGAGCCCGTTCCTGATCACTAGCGTACGCGCGCGCGCGGCCAGGCGCTCGACGACCGCGTCCGCGATGTCGCCGACGAGCACGGCGACCGAAATCGCCATGCACCGCTCGCCAGCTGAACCATAGGCGGCGCCGATCAGCGCATCGACAGCCTTGTCGAGGTCGGCGTCCGGCATGACGACGAGATGGTTCTTCGCGCCGCCGAGTGCCTGCACCCGCTTACCGGCACGTGCGCCGGTCTCGTAGATGTAGTTCGCGATCGGCGTCGATCCGACGAACGAGATGGCGGCGACGTCCGGATTGGCGAGGAGCGCATCGACGGCCTCCTTGTCGCCCTGCACGACATTGAAGACCCCGTCGGGGAAGCCAGCTTCACGCATCAGTTCGGCGACCATCAGCGACGGGGTCGGGTCGATTGGCGACGGCTTCAAGATGAACGTGTTCCCGCAGGCGATGGCGACGGGATACATCCAGGCCGGCACCATGACAGGGAAATTGAAAGGTGTGATGCCCGCCACGACGCCGAGCGGCTGGCGGAACGTCCAGTTATCGATGCCGGTCGAGACCTGATCGGTGAAATCGCCCTTCAGTAGCTGGGGGATGCCGCAGGCGAACTCGACGATGTCGATGCCGCGCTCGACCTCGCCGCGGGCGTCGGAAACGACTTTGCCATGTTCGGACGTGATCGCTCGCGCGAGTTCGTCCTTGTGCTGGTTCATCAGCGCCAGGAAGCGGTTCATATGCCGCGCGCGGCGTATCGGGGGAACATCGGCCCAAGCGGGGAATGCGGCTTTGGCCGCCGCCACGGCCGCCGCCACGTCGGCGGCGTTCGATAAGGCGACCTGGCCCGTCACCGCGCCGGTCGCGGGGTTGGTCACCGGCTGCGAGCGCGTTCCCGAACTCGCGGCGCGCTTGCCTGCGATGTGATTGGCGATCGATGTGGCGACTGGGGTGCCGGTGACTGGGCGGTTCATGGGAATGTCCTGAGCGCTTGCGCGGAAGCACGAAAGTATAACCCCTGCCCTGTCGCAGGTCCATGGACCGCCGGCGATAAGCCGCGGATCGGTCGGGCGAGGGACTGGCCCTCGCCCGAGATGTCGGGCTGTAATGCGGCGCGACTGCCGCTGGTTTCAGCCGGGAACCGTCAGCCCAGTTCGCCCGCAACGGCCTTGCCGGCCTCGGTCGTCGAGAGCTTGCCGCCGAGGTCGCGGGTCCGCCCGGCGGGTGATGCGAGCGTGCGCGAGATCGCGTCGACGATGTCGTCATGCGCGGCGTGCTCGCCCAGGTGATCGAGCATCATGGCGCCGCACCAGATCTGGCCGACGGGGTTGGCGATGCCCTGCCCGAAGATGTCGGGCGCCGAGCCGTGCACCGGCTCGAAAAGCGAGGGGTGCTCCCGCAAGGGATTGATGTTGCCCGACGGCGCAATGCCGATCGTGCCGGTGCACGCGGGGCCGAGATCGGAGAGGATGTCGCCGAACAGGTTCGATGCAACGACCACGTCGAATTTGTTCGGGTTGAGCACGAAGTGCGCGGTCAGGATGTCGATGTGATACTTGTCGACCGCGATGTCGGGATACTCTGCGGACATGGCGGCGACCCGCTCATCCCAGTACGGCATCGTGATCGAGATGCCGTTCGACTTGGTGGCAGACGTCAGCTTTTTGCGAGGCCGGCGCCGTGCCAGCTCGAACGCATAGCGCAGGATGCGATCGACGCCATGGCGCGTCATCACAGTCTCCTGGACAACGAACTCGCGATCCGTATCCGGGAACATGCGCCCGCCGATCGAGGAATATTCACCCTCCGTGTTTTCGCGCACCACGTAAAAGTCGATGTCACCGGGGTTGCGTCCGACGAGGGGACAGGGAACCCCCGGCATCAGGCGCGCAGGCCGGAGCGAGACGTACTGGTCGAACTCACGGCGGAACTTGATCAGTGAGCCCCACAGCGACACGTGATCCGGCACCGTGGCGGGCCAGCCGACCGCACCGAAGAACAGGGCGTCGTGCTTTCCGATCTGCGCCTTCCAATCGTGAGGCATCATGTGCCCGTGCTTGGCGTAGTAGTCGCACGAGGCGAAATCGAAATGGTCGAATTCCAGCGTGAAGCCGTGCTTTTTCGCGGCCGCCTCGAGCACGCGAACGCCCTCGGGCGCCACTTCCTTGCCGATGCCGTCGCCGGGGATCACGGCGATACGATAATGGCGGTCGGTCCTTCCAGGGGCGGGCATTGAGCGGTCTCCGGTTTTGTCGGTCGGTCGGATTGAAGAGGTCGTGAAGGCGGCGATGCGGACTGATCTAGGTCTGCAATCGGCTCACGTCGACAGCGCAATGGTCCTGTTAGCGTACCTCGGGCTATTCAAAAAGGCTTATGCCTCGCGTGTAGATTTGCTACGAGGGCCAGTGAGGCGCTTGTTGTCTCAAATGTGGTGCTGGCCGAATGAGTTGGTGTTGCGCCGCACAACTCGTCTGGGAGGAAAAGAGATGAAGCTTGTACAGGTGGCCGCGGCCGCGTGTCTTGCGATGGCTGCCGCCGTCGGTGGTGCTTTCGCACAAGATTACCCGAACCGCCCCATCACGATGGTGGTTCCGTTCTCGGCCGGCGGTCCTACAGACGTCGTGGCCCGCATCGTCGGCGAGCACGTGTCGCGCACGCTAGGCCAGCAGATCGTCGTTGAGAACGTGACTGGCGCTGGCGGCACGACGGGAGCCACCCGCGTCAAGCGCGCCGCTCCGGATGGCTACACGGTCCTGATGGGCAACCTCGGATCCATGGCCGCAAGCGTCGGAATATACGGCGAGAAGCTGCAATACGATCCGCGCGCAGATTTCGAGTACGTGATCAACACCGGCGGCGTGCCGATGTATCTCGTTCCGAAGAAGGATCTTCCGGTCAAGGACTTTGCCGAGTTTCTGACCTACGTGAAAGCCAATGCGGCCAAGATGAACTTCGGCTCGGGCGGCGTCGGCGCCACCTCCCACCTCACCTGCCTCTATCTGCACTCGCTGCTCGGCATCGATGTGACGCACGTCCCTTTCAAGGGTTCGGGCCCCGCTATGCAGGCCTTGCTGTCGGGTCAGGTCGACTACGTCTGCGACCAGTCGACGACGGTCGTGCCGCAGATCCAGGGCGGCGCGTTGCGCGGGCTCATGATCTCGGCTCCGAAGCGGTCGCCGCTGACGCCTGAAGTTCCGACGTCGGCAGAGGTCGGCCAGCCGAAGTTTATCGTGTCTGGCTGGAACGCAGTGTTCGCGCCCAAGGGCACGCCCGCTCCAGTCGTTGAGAAGTTGAACAAGGCCTTTGCGGCAGCCCTGAAGGACCCCTCCGTCCTGAAGCGCTTTGGCGATCTCGGCGTCGAGGTGCCCGGCGACGAGGGCCTGACGCCGGCGGCGCTGGCCGCCCACATCAAGGCAGAAGTCGAAAAGTGGACGCCGGTCATCAAGGCTGCAGGCGTGACAGGCAACTGAACCTGTTGACGTGAAGACACCGAAGGGCGCGGCCACAGTCACCTGGGTCGCGCCCCCCCTTCCGGCACCGATTTCATTCAGGATTGGTCCCGGTGCTCTCTGAAACTGCCGGTCGGTGCCGGTGCAATCTGTAAATGGTACGGGAACGCGAAATGACCGCTGATGAGCGCGACGTTCATGAGGACGGGAATACGGGTATCATCAAGAGCCCGCAGAACCTGGTCGGCGGCCTCGCGCTACTGATCTTCTCGGTCGTCTGTTTTCTACAGGTGCTGTGGCTTCCCGGAATTAAGGGCTCCACATTCGGCGCCGGCACGGTGCCTCGCGCCTTCTGCGCGGTCCTTGGGATCATTTCGCTGCTGATCGTGGCATCCGCCTTTACGGTGCGCGGCCCCAAGCTCGAGCGGCTTCCCCTGCGCGGTCCGTTTTTCATCATGCTTGCGATTGCCTTCTTTGGCCTGACGATCCGCGGGTTCGACCTCGGCGTTGTTCAGGTGCCGGGCCTCGGCCTCGCCATCAGCGGCTTCATCACCGTGATGCTGGCAGGCGCGGCCATGGAGGACTTCCGCCTCGGTGAGGGTCTGCTGTTCGCTGTGGTCATCACGGCGTTCTGCTCCTTCCTGTTCCCCTTCGCGCTTGGTCTGCCGATCCCGCTCTATCCGCCCTTCCTGCGCTGAATAGCCAGCAAGACACCGAAGTTTCCGGAGCCTGCCAATGGAACTCTTTACCAACCTATTGAACGGTCTTGCAGTCGTCTTCCGGTTCGTTCCGGTCGACCTGATGCCGGGCGATGGCTCCCTGATTGTCCTCCTTCCCGTCAACATCCTGCTGTGTTTCGTCGGCGTGCTGATCGGTACGCTGATCGGTGTTCTGCCGGGCGTCGGCCCCATCGCGACGATCGCGATGCTGCTGCCCGTGACCTACAAGCTCGACCCCACCGGTGCGCTGATCATGCTCGCCGGCATCTATTACGGCGCCCAGTACGGCGGCTCGACCTCCGCGATCCTGGTCAACCTGCCCGGCGAGGCGACGTCCGTCGTTACGACGCTCGACGGCCACCAAATGGCAAAGCAGGGGCGAGGCGGCACCGCCCTGGCGATCGCCGCCATCGGTTCATTCGTCGCCGGCAGTTTCGCGACATTGTTGATCGCCGCCCTTGCGAAGCCTCTCGCCGCGTTCGCGTTGAACTTCTGGCCCGCCGACTATTTTTCGCTGATGCTGATGGGCCTCGTATTTGCGGTTGCGCTCGCCCGCGGCTCGATCCTCAAAGCCCTCGCCATGGTGGCCCTCGGGCTCGTGCTCGCCAGCGTCGGCACTGACGTCGATTCCGTCGACCAGCGGCTGACATTTGGCTTCATCGAATTGGCCGACGGAATAGAGTTCGCGAGCCTCGCGATGGGTGCGATCGGCTTCGCGGAAATTCTGCGCAATCTTGAAAACCCCGAGAAGCGCGAGATCGTCGACAGCAAGGTCACCGGCCTGATGCCGTCGCGCAAGGAAATGATACAATCCGCAGGACCGATCGCGCGCGGCACACTCCTGGGCTCCATTCTGGGTATCCTGCCCGGCAACGGTGCGGTCCTCGGTCCGTTCGCCTCCTACACGCTCGAGAAGCGCATCGCGAAAGATCCCTCACGCTTCGGCCGCGGCGCAATTGAAGGTGTCGCCGGTCCGGAATCGGCCAACAACGCCGGTGCTCAGACGTCCTTCATTCCGATGCTGACGCTCGGCATTCCGCCCAACGCCGTGATGGCGATCATGGTCGGCGCAATGACGATCCACGGGATCGTACCCGGTCCACAGATCGTCAATTCGCAACCGCAATTGTTCTGGGGCATGATTGCGTCGATGTGGGTCGGTAACCTGATGCTTCTCGTCATCAATCTTCCGCTCATTGGGCTCTGGGTGAAGCTGCTGAAGGTGCCCTATCGCCTGCTGTTCCCCGGCATTCTGCTGTTCTGCTGCATCGGCGTCTATTCGGTGCAGAACCAGCCGTTTGACGTCCTGCTGACGGGCGTGTTCGGGCTGGCCGGGTACCTGCTCCTGAAGCACGGCTTCGAGCCCGCGCCGATGTTGATCGCGTTCGTGCTCGGCAAGCTGATGGAGGAAAACCTGCGCCAGGCGATGATCACGTCGCGGGGCAACTGGCAGATCTTCATCGACCGCCCGCTCTCGCTGACCTTCCTGGTAGTCGCATCGGTTCTCCTCTTGCTCGCGTTCCTGCCGTCGATCGCCAAGAAGCGTGATGAGGTCTTCACCGAGTAATCGGGAGAGCGGTGGCCTGCCGCGGTGACGACGCAGGTCCCCCCACCCTCCTTCCCCCGGCGCCGACCTCGCCGGGGTTTCGCTCCAAGGCCGGTATTGTCTGACGGCGTGGAGGCAAGAAGGTGTGCAGCGCTCCCTCGCATGAGGTTGCCTGCGATTCGCCAGTCAGGCCTGCGCCTTCTGGCCATAGGAGCTGAACTTCGCGAGCACGCGGTCCATTTCCTCGTCGTCGATCAAGTTGACGGCGCCGAGAGCAAGGACCTTGATGTACTGCTCAGCCAGCGTCTCGACCTCAGCCGATAGCTCGAGCGCTGCAAGAAGCGTGGCCGCGATCGCGATCTGCCCGTGGTTCGCCATCAGGCAGGCGTCTCGATCCTTGAGCCCCTCGGCGACGTTGCGCGCCAGTTGTTCACTGCCGAAAGTGGCGTAGGGCACAACGGGTATGTCGCGTCCTCCGGCGACCGCAACCATGTAGTGGAACGCAGGAATGGGCTTGCGGGCGCAGGCCAGCACCGTCGCATGCATGGAATGAGAATGAACGACCGCGTGCCGGTCCGGCCTCATCGCGTAGGCGGCGAGATGAAACTGCCACTCGCTCGAAGGCTTCTTCTGACCGGGCGGCACGGAGCCGTCGGCGGCCACGTAGACGATGTCGTCCGACTTCATTTCATCGTAGGCGATGCCGGACGGTGTGATCAGCATCCCGTCTTCGAAGCGCTGGGAGAGATTGCCGGAGCGCCCCGGAGAAAGCTGGCGGGCTGACATCTCGCGCGCTGCCTCGAGTACCGCAAGTCGACCGGCACTCTGGTCAGAGGGGGGCAGATTTAATGTTCGTGTTGTCGCGCGGGCCATGGTGTCAGCCAACTATCGAGATCGAGGTGAATGCTTGAGCGGATCGAAAGACCTAAGTGCCAAGGCGGAGCGCGGTTCAGGCAATGAGTGTGGACGATGATGGATCTGTGCGCCTCTCGGGATAAAGCGACAATAGCCCGTCTGTCGTGGCGGTGCAGCGGCCTCGCTCGGTGATGAAACCCGTCACGAGCCGTGCCGGCGTCACGTCGAAGGCAGGGTTTGCCGCCGGTGACCCCGGCGCCGCGATCTCGGTGACGACAACCACCCCGTTCGGCAGGCGGCCCTGAATTTTCAAGACCTCGTCGGAGGACCGCTCCTCGATAGGGATGTCGTATCCCGCCTCGAGCGTCCAGTCGATGGTCGAGTGGGGCAGCGCCACATGGAATGGCACACCGGTGTCGTCGGCCGCGAGCGCTTTGAGGTAGGTCCCGATCTTGTTGGCGACGTCGCCGTTCCGCGTGACCCGGTCCGTGCCCACGATGACGAGATCGACCGCGCCCTGCTGCATGTAGTGCCCACCGGCGTTATCGACGATCACGGTATGCGGAACGCCGTGCGCGCCGAGTTCGTACGCGGTCAGGAACGCGCCCTGGTTGCGAGGCCGTGTTTCATCGACCCACACATGGACAGGTATCCCCGCATCGTGCGCCATGTAGATCGGCGCCGTCGCCGTGCCCCAGTCGACGCACGCGAGCCAGCCGGCATTGCAGTGCGTGAGGATGTTCACTCGCTCGCCGGCTTTTTTGTTCGCAGCGATGTCGCGGATCAATGCCAGCCCGTTGACGCCAATCCGGCGGCACGTCTCAACATCGTCGTCGCAAATCTGGCTGGCGCGCGCGTAGGCAACGTCCGCACGTTGCCCAGGCGCCGAGACTACGAGTGCAGCGCGCATCTGATCGAGCGCCCATCGGAGGTTCACGGCCGTCGGCCGCTGCTTGGCCAGCAAGGCAACCGCGTGCTCCAGGCTCGCGTCGGAAGGATCGCTCCGCATGGCGAGTGCGACGCCGTAGGCGGCGGTGGCCCCGATCAGGGGCGCGCCTCTGACCTGCATGGTCACAATTGCGCGGGCCGCTTCTTCGAGCGTCGAGAGCACTATCGTCTCGAACCGGTGCGGGAGAAGCGTTTGGTCGATGATTTCGACCGACCATCCGTCGGGCCGTGTCCAGATGGTTCGATGATGGCGGCCGTTTATCTTCATGGGGACCGGTTCGGTGCCTGAATGGGGAACAAAGACGTGATTTGGGCATCACGTGTTCCCCGCTCGAAGCCGCGGGTCAAGTCTGAGAATGGCCGCCGGGCCTGTGTCGTAGTCACACCTTCGCGACCGCGCGGCGCCCGCCCCGCCTCGTCGATGGCCAAACGGGCGGGAAAGCGTAACGGTATCGGCTTTGAGGGAACCCGGGGCGGCTCACGTGCCCGGGATGGGTGCCGCCAGCGACACGGCGACTGTCCGCGAAAAGCCGCACGACGAACAGCTCAGCGCATACCATTCCCGATATGGCCTCGCGGAGCGGTCGGCGATTTCAAGCCCGACCGCCTCACAGCATGGGCAGCAAATCAGGCGTGTCTCGTCCCGGCGCCAAATACGGACGATGTCGACGAGGTCACTGGCCGGGATCTCCGACTCATTACGTTTCATACGCGGTAGCCCCGGACGCAAACGCCGGCGCTTACACGCCAGCAAGATGGTCCCGGCACCATAGGTGCCGGAGATGGTGACGACCCTCGTCGGTGGCCATCGGCCCTCAGTGACCGTCGAACGTCAGCAGCGCATGCGTTTCGACGCCGAGGGCCTTCAGCAGCTTCACGCCGCCAAGCTCCGGCAGATCGACGACGAATGCCGCGCCAGCGACATGACCGCCGACCCTCGTGATGAGCTTTACGGCCGCTTCCGCCGTACCGCCCGTCGCGATCAGATCGTCCACGATCAGGATACGTTGCTCTTTCTGAACCGCGTCTAAATGAACTTCGATGGTATCGACGCCATATTCGAGCGTGTACTGCTGCCCGACTGTCGTCCACGGAAGTTTGCCCTTCTTTCGGATCGGAATGAAGCCGCAGCCGAGCTTCTCCGCCGCCGCCCCGCCGAAGATGAACCCGCGCGCCTCGATGCCGGCGACCGCGTCTATCCTGCCGCGGAAAGGCGCGATGAGCCCATCGATGGTCGCGCGAAATCCTTCGCCGTCGCCCATCAGGGTCGAGACGTCGCGAAACATTATGCCGGGCTTCGGATAATCCGGTATCGTTCGGATGAGGCTCTTCAAGTCGATCATGTCGCAACTGTCCTGTGGGAGACCCGTCAAATTGACGGCGCAAAATAGCAATAGTGACGTCTTAGCGATAGGATCAAGGTGAAGAGGTCGCGACGCCGGCACGCGGCTCGAAGTCTTTTCGACGACATTCGTCCAGCAGTCACGTTGGTCTGCGGCCTTGCACTTCGAATATTTCGTGGAACGGGAGACGGTCGATGAACGACGGCAGGTATCCGCCGTTGACGGACAACATGGATGACCTGCCGCGCACATTGCGGCGCGAGCGCGAGGCCCGGGAGCGGGCCCAGCGGGAGCAGCAGGTGACGAGCGACCGCCTTGCCGTACCCGCCCAGCAAAACATTTATGGTAGCCCCGAGCCCGTGAACCCCTACGACGCCCCCTTGGCGTATGCCGGGTCTCACGCCCCCGCCGAAGCTTACCCTGCGATCGTCACTCGCCTGCAGGTTCCATTTGGCTCCTTGATGATATTCTTCATCAAGGCCGTGTTCGCGGCCATCCCGGCCTTGCTGATCCTGGCCGCGATGCTCTACGGGGCAGGCTTGTTGCTCAAGGCCTTCTTCCCCTGGATCGTGCAGATGGAAATCTTGATCCGCTTTCCCAAATAGGTGCGATTCCGGCCAATCGGGATGCTATCCCGCGTGGCTCGCACGTTTCGTTGGCACAAGGTGCTGACCAGCCCCAGGTAACCAGGATCAAGTCGATGTCCGAGGCGTCAGCGCGGCTTGTCGCGATGCCGATCGCACGCCTGTGGCCATGCGTTCAGTCGAGCCTTCAGCCTCGAAGCCCGGCGCACCAGACCACCCAGAACGCGGCGCAGATGTAAGCGCCGAACGCTATGCGCCGGTGCCGGTCGATGTGCCCGCGGACCAGCAGTTGGAACGCGGCTTCACTGGCGAGAGCCGCCAACGCCGCGGCAGCTACAGCAAGAGGGCAGCCGGCAGGCCCGAGCCACGCCCCCATCGCGGCCAGGAGTTTCACATCGCCCCCTCCGAGCCCGTCGTAACCACGAAGCCATCGGAATCCGGCCTGCAGCGCCAACATCGTAAGCCCGGTTACGGCCAACCCCGTGATCGAAGGCCACAGATTGACCCCAGTGGCCTCGCTCGAGAGAATACCGGCGAGCGCAAGCGGCAGGGTGAGCGTATCGGGCAGTATCCGGTATCTGAGGTCGAAGGTGAAAAGCAGGAGCAGCACCAGACCCAGTCCGGGCGCGAGTATTGCCGGCTCCGCTTCGAGCGCGGCGGCAATCACAAGCATGGCGGCCCCGGCTACGGCGGCGATGTCGAGCACCGAGCAATGCAGCCTGCCGGTCTGCGACCCGAATTGCAGGCCAGCGGCGCGGCGGATGATGCTGCCGGGATAGGCCTTGCGGAAGAGATAGGCGACGTCCGCGCGCAGCGGCGGCATCAAGGGCAGAAGCACCAGCATGACGGACAATGCCGCGACCCAGATCGGCTCGCGTCCCAGGGCAAGCGCAAGATTGAGCGCGTTGTATCCGTCCATGAACGAGTGCTCGTGGGGGCCCGCCAGCCGCAGACTGTGGCCGAAATGCGCCCGGCTTCAGATGCGGCGTGTCATGGGCTGCGGTGGTCCGACGAAACGCACGCCCATCTCGTCGCCCTCGAGCCGGATGATCTCGCAAGACACTTGCATGCGATCCATGCGCATGAACAGCGTGAACTGCTGCCCGGCGCCCGAATGGCGTCCGAAGGGATTGATCCATCCCGGCGACATGACGAGTTTCGCGCCGGTCGTCGACATGTCGGCAATGGTGCATGCGATCGAGGTCGAGCTGCCACCGGGCATGATCACGGCCGGAACACGAATGCTGCGCCGTTCCGACCAGCGACGGTTGCTGGAATCACCATGCGCCGGGGCCGACTTGGGGGAAAGCGGCCGGACTCGGCCCTTGCCGAACGACATTGTACGCACTCCAACAGATCGAGCGTCGATCCCGTGGGAGGCCCGCAGTACCGCGCTGTTACCAACGAGCGTAGAAAGCACCCCAAGGACTTAACGCGCAGTAAACGCTGAACAAATGTTAACGGATGACGCTTCCGCGAATAAGTATTCGCTGTGTGAGTATGCCGGTGATCGCCGCAATGAATGCGACCGGCGTGATGTGTTGCGCAAGCATGCCCCCCGCGAGTGCGGCGAGCGCCGACGCCACCACCGCCGCGACGGAAGCCGCCGCAAGCCATGGCAACGTACCGCTGAAATAGACGATACCCGCCGCAATCGCCCCCGATATCGCTGCCGGTATGGCCGACCAGACGTAGGCCTCGACAGCCTTCTGCGCCGCCCAGGCGAGTTTCTGGGCCGGTTCGAGTGCCAAAAGGCTGGCGGGGCCTCGGCCGATTGCGCCGGCAATGAGCGACGAGATCAAAATGACGACGGCGGCCAGGAATGGCGCGACAAGTGTCGCGATGAGGAACGTCCAGAAAGCGCGCTGGCCGTTGGAGACGGGAGTTGTCATCTCGAGAGTTCCTTAAGTCCGCGACGGATCAGTTTGGCGGTGTCGGCTTCGCTGCCGAGCTCCTTCAGCGCGGCGCCGACCGCCGACGTGGCTTGGGCGGGATTGTAGCCGAGGTTGACCAGGGCCGACATCGCTTCCATGGCCGAATTGCCCTCCGGCAGGACGGTCGGCGTGTCGGCCGGACTCCCGGTAGTCACCGCGCCGGCAACGGAGAACGAGACCGCTGGAACCTTGTTCTTGAGCTCGGCCACGATCCGCTGCGCGACGACCTTTCCCACGCCCTGGGCCTGCTGGACCGCCCCCCAGTTGCCGAGAGCGATCGCGCTGGCAAGTTCATTCGCCGAGAGCACCGACAGCACCGACAGAGCCACCTTGGCGCCGACGCCTTGCACGGTCTGCAGCGTTCGGAACCAGCTCCGCTCGACCTCGCTCTGGAAGCCGTAAAGCCGGATCGCATCCTCGCGCACATGCGTGTCGATGGTCAGCACGGCTTCGTCGCCGAGCTTGAGCCCACGCAGCGCGCGCCCCGAGGCTTGCACCTCATACCCGACGCCATTGACGTCGAGGATGAGATGGCTCTCCCCGATCGCTTCGACCTTGCCCTTGAGACGTCCGATCATGCGAGCCCCCGCGCGTCATTCCAAAGAGCGGCGATCATGTGGCCCCGCCCGCGGCGCGCAGCGCCCGCGCTGCCCTTGCCTGCGGACTCGAGCGGTGATTGGCGTGACAGATGGCGATGGCGAGGGCGTCGGCCTCGTCGGCGCTTTCGAATTTGGCCTTGGGCAGTAGAAATCCGATCATCGCCTGGATCTGCTGCTTCTCCGCATGCCCCGCGCCGACCACCGCCTTCTTGATGGCGTTTGGCGCGTATTCGGCCACGACGAGGCCGTTCATGGCCGGTGCCAGCAGAGCCATTCCGCGCGCCTGCCCGAGCTTCAACGTAGCCCGCGGGTTCTCGTTGACGAAGGTCTCTTCGACGGCCGCCTCGCGCGGCTTGAAGCTGGCGATCACCCCGGCAAGTCCCTCGAACAGCGTTCGCAGTCGAAACGCGAGTTCGTCGTCGCTGGTCGATGTGATGACGCCCGAGGCGACATACGACAGCCGCACGCCGTCGCTGTCCACGACACCCCAGCCGGTGCGGCGCAGGCCGGGATCGAGCCCGATGATGCGAATCGATTGGTTGAGCATAGCCTTTGGGTAGCACGACCGTGCGGTCCGTCCAGCCGAACCAATTCGGTCGTCGATACCCCCGCCAGTCGCACGGCATTCGCTCCGCAATCAGGCGAAGAGGCATGGCACCGCTCCGGTGCCCGGCACGACCGCGCCCGGCCCTGCGACCGGGCGAAAAAAACGACCGGGGCGAGTCCAATATGCTGGAGACAGATCGGGCACGCCCCGTGGGAGAGGATCTAAGTCTCCGACGAGGCATGCCCGACTGATACGATCAAAATTCGATTACTGCTTCGGAGCGGGGGTCTGCTCCTTGGGAGCCGACAATTCTTTGGCCTTCTCGGCGGCCTGCTTAGTCAGCTCCATGACCTTTTCCTTGGTCGCCGTGTACCAGTCGCTTGCGCGCTGCTTGACGCGATCGGCCGTGCCCGGATCGGTGCCGACATAGGCCGGGGCAGCCTTCAGCGCATCCTTCGATGCATCGATCACGACCACACGGCTTGAAGCCACGACGTCGCCGATCTGAACGTCGCTGAAGGGAACGCCGATCAGCTTCTCGGGGATACCAAGGAAACCGCCGACACCAATCACCACGCCGGTCGTCTGGCCTTTGGCGTTGATGACGATCTCTTTGACCTCACCGATTTCCTCGGCCTGCGCGTTCAGCACCTTGGTGCCGACCAGCCGGTGAGCGAGCCACTCACCAGCCTCTTGCTTCTCGAGGAACTTCTGAACTGCGAACGCCGGACCGGAGAATGCCACGAAGGACGCGGCGGCTATGGCGAGCGCAGTGCGAGAACGGATCATAACAAGAGGTCTCCATAATTGCGGTTCCACGCACATGGCGTGGATTTCGGGCAAAATGGCGACGTCGCTTCAACACCAGCCGATTGCCCGCCTACGTCATATGGATATGGCGCCCTGGGCAGGCAAGAGTCCAAGCTGCCGCTTTGCTTCGACGCGAAGGTCATCGATCGGTTTCAACCGGCCATTGGTGTGCTCGAAGTGCCAGAACGTCCAGCCATTGCATGCCGACTTTCCCTGGACCATCGCGCCGAGGCGATGAATGGAAGCCTGGCTGCCGGCGTGAAAGAGCGACCCGTCAGCGCGCACTTCCGCTCGAATGCGCCGCCCCGGATCGAACAATGTCGTGCCCGCTCTCAGAATGCCGAGTTCAATGATGGTTCCAAACGGCACGCGCGGTTCAGCGCGCTTCGAGCGTGATGTATCGAGCGCTGCTGTCTCTAGCGGCGTGACCGCGTCTATCCGCTCGCGCGCCGCCGCCACATAGTCCCTGTCTCGCTCGATGCCGATGAAATGCCGGCCGAGCCGCTTGGCGACGGCTCCGGTCGTACCCGTGCCGAAGAACGGGTCGAGCACGACATCGCCCGGCGACGTCGACGCGACGAGCACGCGATGGAGTAGTGCCTCGGGCTTCTGCGTCGGGTGCGCCTTCCGTCCGCCATCGTCCTTGAGCCGCTCCGGACCCGAGCAGATCGGAAACAGCCAGTCCGAGCGCATCTGCAAGTCGTCGTTTCCGGTCTTAAGTGCATCGTAGTTGAAGGTTGGCCGCGATTTGCGGTCTCGCGCCGCCCAGATCAGCGTCTCGTGTGCGTTCGTGAACCGTTTGCCTCGGAAGTTCGGCATCGGGTTGACCTTGCGCCAGACGATGTCGTTCTGCAGCCAGAAGCCGAGATCCTGGAGCGCGACGCCGAGACGGAAGATGTTGTGATAGCTGCCGATCACCCACATCGCCCCGTCGGGTTTCAGGACGCGGCGGCACTCGCCGAGCCAGGCGCGACTGAAGGCGTCGTAGTCCGCAAAACTCGCGAACTTGTCCCACGCATCGTCGACTCCGTCGACCACGGTATTGTTGGGCCGCAGCAGGTTCTGCTCGAGCTGCAGGTTATAGGGCGGATCGGCGAACACCAGATCCACGCTGGCATCGGGAAGCTTGCCGAGAAGGGCAAGGCAATCCCCGTGCAGGATCTCGTCGACGGGAAGTGCTGACGCCTGAACCGAGGAACGGCTCTTCGGCCGGGGGCTACGCAAAACGGACGCCATGGACACCTGACTCGGGATACTGGAACGGACGACGCGGATCGGTACGAACTATGCGGCCGACACGGGTGACGAAGCATCCCGTATCGATCGATTTCGCGCAACCGCGGGGTTGAAGGCAACCTCCGTCCTGACGGTTAATGAACCGTTAAAAACGGGTGCTGGCCACCCCCGATCTGTGTCGGAGAAAGATGGCGAACAAGAGTCGAACAAATTGTGCTTGCAACGGTTAACGGCGTAACTTGTTTCGACCCCGCGCAGCTTGTTATCTACGTTCGAGCTGCCGCCCCCAGACGTCGGTGTGCTCGTCGCGGATAGCGCGCGCACAGTCTCCGCGACAGTCGATCCACGTTCCACGCGGGAGCTGAATTTCGGTCGTTTCGAGCCCGGCCACCGCCACCACTCGCTTGGGAAACATCAAGGTCGTTCCGAGCTTGTCCGTGAATTCGAATGTGCTGGTGGAAATCACGGTCGGTGGCTGCTGTTGGCGCGAGAGCAGGCCATAGCCCACGATCGCCAGACCCGCCGCGACGATCACGATCGGCATGAACCTCATCGGTCGCATAGTCATCCTCCGGTATGGTTTCTGGTCTCGCACAAAGAGGTATTCTGCCCATACTCGCCACGCGCGTCACAATCATGTATCCCGCCGCCATGGATGATTTCGTGAAAAGTCCGGCACCGGCCGAGGGCAGAGGCGGCCGACACCCCGCCCTAAGCCTGCCCAATATTCTGACCTACGGGCGGATTGCGGCTGTGCCCGTGCTCGTCGTGTGCCAATATCTGCTCGAAGGCGAGCTTCGCCATTGGGTCGCGTTCGCGGTCTTCGCCGCCGCTTCGATGACGGACTGGCTCGACGGCTACCTGGCGCGCATCTGGTCCCAGCAGTCGGCCATTGGCCGGATGCTAGATCCGATTGCCGACAAGCTTCTCGTTGGCGCCACGCTTCTCATGCTCGTCTTCGACCGGACCATCACCGGTCCGGCGATCTTCGCGGCGGCGATAATCCTGTGCCGTGAGATACTCGTCTCTGGACTTCGGGAGTACCTGGCCGAGCTCAACGTCAAGGTGCTGGTCAGCAAGCTTGCAAAGTGGAAGACGGCCGTTCAGATGGTCGCCCTCGCCGTCCTGCTCATCGGACCCGCCGGCGAGCGTTTCGTTCCAGGCACGATCACCCTCGGGCTGAGCTTGATGTGGCTCGCCGCCATACTCACATTGTGGACGGGGTTCGATTATCTGAAAGCCGCAATGGCGCGCGCGTTAGAGGAGGGTCGCTGATGGATACCCTACCCGCTCCGGCAGGAGCCTCCATGATCGACGAAGGCGACCACAGTGCCGTGACCCTCGTCTACTTCGCCTGGGTCCGTGAAAAGGTCGGGCGAAGCAGGGAGGCGAAGGTGCTTCCCCAGGGTATCGCCACGGTCGCCGATCTCGTCGCCCATCTGCGAACGCTCGGGCCGGAATATGAGGCCGCTTTCGCGAAGCCAGAAATCGTTCGGGTCGCTCTAGATCAGGTCCACGCCAAACCCGATGCGCCGCTCGCTCGCGTACGCGAGATCGCGTTTTTCCCCCCCGTGACCGGAGGCTGAGAAGAATGGCCGTTCGCGTCCAGTCGGCGCCGTTCGATATCTCCGCCGAAGTGGCGGCGCTGACCGCCGGCCGTACCGATATTGGCGCGGTCGTCACCTTCACGGGTGCCGTGCGTGGGGAGGCGGGCGGTCGTGCGCTGGCATCGATGACGCTGGAGCACTACCCGGGTATGACGGAGGCAGAGCTCGCGCGCGTCGAAAAGGAGGCCCACGCACGTTGGCCCCTGCAGGCGAGCCTCATCGTCCACCGCGTGGGGGATCTGGCGCCCGGCGACGGGATCGTGCTCGTCGTCACCGCGTCGGCGCACCGACTGGCGGCGTTCGAGGCGGCCGAGTTTCTGATGGACTACCTCAAGACGCGCGCCCCCTTCTGGAAGAAGGAGACCGGTCTGGACGGCGCGGGAGAGTGGGTCGACGCCCGCGAGTGCGATAGTGCCGCAGCAGACCGCTGGCAGGCCTGATCTCCGCCAGCCGTTAACCCTCCGTCAACCTTTCCTAATGATAACCTTAACACCGCCTTAGGTCTGAGCCGAAAGCGCCATGATCGTCAGGCAGGTCTAATTCCTGTTTGCCAGGGGTTGGCGGATAGTTGCGCGTTGACGGGGAAAAATAGATGGCATCGGATATGGTCCGGCGAGTGTCGCCGGCGCTCGCTGTCGCTGTCGCATTGCTCGGATGGGGCCGCGAGGCGGTCGCCGAGCCTGAGCATCCTTCAGATTCGATAACCATCGCAGCCGCCGAACCGAACGAAGGGCATCGCGCTCGTGCCGATAATACTAAGCCCGGTCCGCTTCGCACCCGCTTCATCATCGGCCTGGAGAGGCCGGTCGCGTTCCAGGTGTCGTCCCTCTCCAATCCAAACCGCGTCGTTGTCGAATTGCCCGACGTTAAGGTTGCCCTGCCCGAAGCCCAAGGAACCAGCCCGGCCGGTTTCGTCCGTTCGTTCCGCGCCGGTCAGGCGGCAGACAACAAGATGCGGGTCGTCATCGAGGTGACCGAGCCGGTCGTCGTCACATCCTCCGGCGTCGATAGGAGCCCCGACGGCAAGGGCCATCGTCTCGCAATCGAGTTCGCCGCAGCGAGCGAAGCGGCGGCTGCAACAAAGCCGAAGTCCTCCAAGTCTCTGCCGGCTCCCTCGGGGTTGGGAGCGAGCAACGTCCAGCCGCCGCTGCCGGTGCCTGCCTTGAGCCCCAAGAAGAAGGCCGAGCGCGCCTACAAGCCGATTATCGTCATCGATCCCGGACATGGCGGCCACGATTCCGGCGCCATGAAATACGGCACCGTCGAAAAGAATGTCGTGCTCGCCTTCGCCAATGTGCTTCGCGACAAGCTCGCCAAAACGGGCCAGTACAAAGTGCTGATGACGCGCGATACGGACACGTTCGTCGAACTCGACGAGCGCCGCGCCTTCGCCGAGCGCAACAATGCGGCGCTGTTCATTGCCGTCCACGCCGACTACGCGACCTCCAATGCGCGCGGCGCCACGATCTTCTCGCTCCGATCCGACGTGGCCGACGACCTCAAGAGTTCCGCCAGGGGCGAGATGGTCAAGAAGGCGCTGACGTCCCCGCGCGCCGAGGCCATCAAGAAAGTGGGCGGCGAAAAGGAAGTGAGCGCGGTCAAGAGCATCCTCGACGACCTTGCCAGCCAGGAAGTCTCCGCCACTAAGGACCGCGCGAAGCTGTTCGCTGGCGCCGTGATAGAAAAGATGAGCGACACGACCGAGATGCGATCGTCCCCCGACCAGCAGGCGGCGTTCCGCGTCCTGAAGACGGCTCAATTCCCCTCGGTGCTGATCGAGCTCGCCTACGTCACGAATCGCAAGGACGCAGAGAACCTCAAGTCCGACGAATGGCGCTCCGAGGTCGCGGACTCGATCGTCACCGCGGTCGACAACTACTTTGGCGCTCGCATCGCTCACCTGCCGATGTGATCAGGCCTGTGCTCAGGCCTGCAATCACGTCCGAGCGTGATCCGGCCGTCTTGCATGCTCTGGTACGAAAAGTTCGGTCCGTATCGTGATATGAGGCTGCTCTGGCAGTAAGCAGACTGTCCGATGGAGCCCGCCCATGCCCGCCGCCCGCCCGACCGGACCGACAATGACCGGACTCTCAGGCCACGAGATGTACTGTCTCGACCTGAAGGGCTTTGCGCCCGGCGAGTTGATCATTGGCAACAGCGTTTATTCGCTCGGATTTATCGGCTCGATTGGGGCCGGCCTTCAGGTGGTGTTCGGCGGCGAAGTCTCGCAGGTCACATCCGTCATAGCCGACGGCCGCCGCCTGTCTCAGGACCGTCTCGTCCAGGAGGCCTATCGCCATGGCGCGGATGGTCTGACCGGCGTGACGAGCGAGCTTCGCACGATGCAGGGCAACACGGAATTCTTGTCGGTCGCATCCTGCATTCGCCACAAGGGCGAGAAGGCCAGCTCGACGATGTTCTCCTCCAGCGTCAATGGCCAGGAGCTCTACTGCCTGATGGATGCGGGCTATGAGCCGCGCCAGTTCGTGTTCGGCAACGTCGCCTACTCGGTCGGGCTGGTTGGCGGCCTGCTGGGTGGGTTGAAGACACTGGCCCGAGGCGAGATCAAGGAATTCTCCGATATATTCAATCGCACGCGCCATCTCGCGTTGGAGCGCATCGTTGGCGAGGCCGCACAATGTGGCGCGAACGCGGTCGTCGGAATCAAGACTGAGATTCTGCCGTTCTCCGGCACACACGAGATGCTGATGACGGGAACCGCCGCGGTCCACGCCGCGCTCCCGGAGCCGGGCAAAGCAGCCCCCGTGACCAGCGATCTGACCTGCGAGGAGATGTGGAACCTCGCCATGCTCGGCTATATGCCGATGAAGCTCGTGCTCGGAACCGCGGTCTACTCGCTGGGCTTCATCGGCGGCGTAAAGGCGATCTTCAAAAGCTTCGTCCGTGGCGAGATTTCCGATCTGACGAGCCTCGTCTACGACGCCCGGGAGCATGCCATCGGACTGTTGCGCCGCGAGGCCGAGGCGATCGGTGCCGACGACGTAGTTGGCATCAAAACGCACATCCACGATGTCGGAGGTCTGATCGAGTTCATGGCCATTGGCACGGCGGTCAAACGCATGCCCGGTGCCGCGCCGCTTTCGGAGGCGCTACCCGTGCAAGCCGTCATCCGCGACCGTCGCACGTGGTTCAGCCACCGCGACCTGGCGGCTCAGCAGGCATCTGGCTCGCACGACGGCGCCCACGAGGGAGGCGACGGCGCGGAATAATCCAGCCGGAACGGGTCGAGTCCGAACAGGCCGGCCCTCTCATCATCGGCAACTCCGACGAGCAGGTCGCCCGTGTGGCTGCGGCTCGTCGGAATTCATGTGTCGATCGCAACGCGATTAGTTCCAGCGGCGCTCACGCGAATGCCACCAGCCGTAGCGGCCATCGCGGAACTGCCAACCCCAGTAGCGGCCGGCCGGACGGGGATTGCAGGCGACGCGGACGCCACGACGGGTATGATAGTGCCAGCCGGCCGGGCCGCGTGCACAGGCTCCGTGACCGCCATGGACTTGCTCGACGAGCGAGTCCGCTGCAGTGCTGGGAACCTGGACCTTGCCAACTGGCAATGCCATCGCCGTGCCCCCCGAGAGAATGACCGCCGAGAGCACCCCTACGAACGTCAGATAACGCATTTCAATTTCCTCTCAAGTAGTGGACTAACCGAACCCACGACAGAGAAACGCGGCACACCGGAAAATCCGTCGCCAGCGCGGTATAGCCTTAAAAACCATGTGATCAATTTCAGGCGCCGCCGTGGCGGTTCTAGATATTCGGCATGAGCCGCACACGGGTCTCGACCGCATCGGGAGCGGCTCGAAACCCATTATGCAATCCGAGCGCGCGCCACGTGCGTTGGGAACGCATTCATCCTGTCTGCCAATATCTGGTGGCGATCACGCGAACCTGGCGAACGTCACGCTGGTGTCGCCGTAAACGCGCCGGTCGACTTCGGTGAAGCGCGCCGGCAATTCCAGCTCCACGTCGCGCCGTTCCTCCACGATCGCTAAGGCGCCTTGCTCGAGCCACCCCCCATCAGCGAGCGAGGCGAGCGCGCGCTCGGCAAGCTCCTGCCCGTATGGCGGATCGAGAAACGCCACTGAAAAAGGCGCCATCGTTCCGACAGGACCCAGAGAGGTCGCATCGCGACGGAAGATCTTTGTCCGTCCGGTCAGGCCAAGCGCTTCCACATTCTCACGTATCGCCGCCCGTGCCGCGGGTTCCTCCTCGACAAACAGCACATATCCCGCCCCCCGTGACAGCGCCTCGAGGCCGAGCGCGCCCGTTCCGGCGAACAGGTCGATCACCCGCGCGCCGCCGATGTCGAAAGCAGCCGCGCCATGGGCGAGGATATTGAAGATGTTCTCACGAACCCGGTCCGCCGTGGGTCGCGTCGTCGACGCGACAGGCGCGGAGATGGCGCGGCCGCGAAACGTGCCGCCGACGATCCTCATTTCGGCCGGCCCTTCCACCCGCCCGGCCGCGGCTTACGTGGCCCGCCGCCTGGACGCTCTCCCGTCGGTCGATCGCTCCCGGAACGATTGCGCCCGAGGCGATCGTGCGCCGGCCGGTCGCTGCCCGACGTCCCCCACTTGCCCGCCCCGGTCCTGGCCGCACCAGTCGCTTCACCCTTCGACCCGCCATACCTGGGCTCATCGCTTCGCGGGCGCTGGGTCCATGCCTTCCCCGTCCGCGGCCGGTCTTCCCGCGCCTCGGCGGCCCGCTCCAGCTGACCAGGCTTGTGGTCACTGGCACGCGCCGGCCGATCAGGTCGCACCCGCCACTTTTCCGCCGATCGCGCGCCGCTTTCACCAGACGGGCCGCCGCTTGTCCCGTACCGTCGCTGCCCAGAAGGTTCTCGCCGGGCGACGAATGGCTTTCGGCCGGTCTCCTCGGCCGCCTCCTCCGAGCCGGCGTCGAGCCCGAACTCGCGGGCCAGTTCCGGCCCGAGCTGATCGGCAAGAACACGCCGCTTCACGTGCTCGGCCGCGCCGGGCTCGAGGTCGAGCAACTGGAACGGTCCGAAAGAAACGCGGATGAGCCTGTTCACTTCGAGGCCGAGCGCGCCGAGGATCTTGCGGACCTCGCGATTCTTGCCTTCGCGCAGCCCGACGGTGAGCCACATGTTCCCGGACTGGACGCTGTCGAGCGTCGCCTCGACCGGTCCATAGACCACGCCGTCGACCGTGATGCCTTCCTTCAAGGGGTCGAGATCGGCCTGGGTCAGTCGGCCATAGGCCCTGACGCGATACCGCCGCAACCATCCCGTTGCCGGAAGCTCGAGATGCCGGGCAAGCTCGCCGTCGTTCGTGAGCAGCAGCAATCCCTCGGAATTGAAATCCAGCCGCCCCACCGAGACGACGCGCGGCAACTCGGGCGGCAGATTGTCGAAAACCGTGGGGCGACCTTCCGGGTCTGAATGGGTCGTCACGAGCCCTTTGGGCTTGTGGTATCGCCACAGCCGCGCAGGTTCGGCGGCCGGAAGCGGCTGACCGTCGACCTTCACGATATCACGCGGCGTGACATCGATGGCAGGCGTATCGATAACCTTGCCGTTTACGCTAACGCGCCCGTCCTCGATCCAGCGCTCGGCCTCGCGCCGTGAGCACAGTCCGGCGCGCGCCATCGCTTTTGCGATCCGCATCGGCTCGCTGGGCCTTCCCGTTGCGGGTGCCGTTGGCAGCTTCTGCAACTGCGGTCTTCCCGGTTTAGGCTGTGGCCGCATTCGGCCGGACGGGCGGAAACCGGCGAGCGGCGGACCCTTGAAGTTGGGTCCATCGACGAGTTGAGGTCCACGCTGTTCTTTGACCCGGAACCGCCCGGCGGACTTTCCCACGCGTGCGCCTCGATCGGTAGCTGGTGCCTCCCGGCGCTCGCTGCGCCGGTCGTCGGCCGGATTGCGCGCCTTCTCGCCGCGATTCCTGCCGCGCTCACGGCTGCGCTGGTGATCCCGCGACGCGGCCTCGTCGGCGTCGTGCTCGGCGCGCGCCGACGCGATGCTCGAAGCGATGAGCCTCTGGCTATATGAGCCGCGCTTCGGCTTGGATACACGCTGTGCCGTGCGGGACGTGCCGCCCGAGCCCAACGGGCGGGCACGGCTCGCGCTCCCTCCTGACGAACCATCGTGTGGCTTCCGGGGTGGCTTCATGTGAATGGCTTCGTCATTTCTGGAGGGAGTTGTTCTGGTCGGACCAGCCGATGTAGCGGCCACGGTGGTATTCGGCTAGTGTAGCGCATTTGACGTTTGGTCCCCGCATGCGGCTGGTCTCGTCACCAAACGTCAGACGCAAAAGCTACACTAGAATCATAAAGTTGCTAGTGTTCCTCTTGGTTCCGGCATTTGCTCCGAACCGCGCTCCAAGGGGTAGCAAATATCGGAATCGGAACACTAGATGATTAGCATGAACAAGTCCCGAAATGCTGGTGAACCTCGATGCGAGCGTGACGGCGAAACGGTCGAGCCGCAAGGAGCGCGTCTCGACCGGGCCGAGATTGATCCAAACGGGTTCGATCCCATGGGACTGGCGCTTGCCGAGGCGGAAGCTGCCGCAAGGCGCGGCGAGGTTCCCGTCGGCGCGGTCGTTGCCGATCCCTCCGGCCGGATCGTCGCGAAGGCCGGCAACCGAACGCGGGAATTGTCCGACCCGACGGCCCATGCTGAGATACTCGCAATCCGCGAGGCATGTCGAACAGCTGGCAGCGAGCGCATCGGCGGCTTCGATCTATACGTCACTCTGGAGCCCTGCCCCATGTGCGCCAGCGCGATTTCGTTCGCCCGGATCAGGCGGCTCTATTTCGGAGCGGCCGATCCAAAGGGCGGCGGCGTCATTCACGGACCTCGGGTTTTCGTCCAATCGACCTGCCACCACGTGCCCGAAATATATGATGGCATCGGTAGCGAGGCGGCAGCGTCGATTTTGCGATCGTTCTTCTCAAGCCGGCGGGCATGAGGCCGGGCCCCCGCCCAATTGCCCCAATTGCCAAAACGATGCCCAGACTTGTCGGCTGCTTGGAAATGTGCAGCGGCTAGAACCGAGCCGGATTTCACCAATCGCAGATATTACCCGTGCCTGATGATCGGCATCCGCGATGAAAGCCACTGAGCGAAGCTCATCGTAAGGACGTGCTTGGGGCTCCCGGCCAAAGGCGGCGTGAACCCCGACTGGAACTTCGGTTCCGCCCACGACATGTCGCGCGACGGAGCGACTTTCCCGGCCTTCGCGCCGACAACGCCAGCGGCGACCGCCGCGCAGTCCCGAGAGTCGCTCTCCGCGAAATCGCAAGCGACGGCCAGTCCAGCCGCCTCGCTTACCGATTGCAGTGTATCGATTTTCTTATTGGCCATGAGGCACGCCCTTGAATACGGTCGCTGATCACTCCACGATCATACTCTCCAATATATTCAACAGTAGGTTATTTTTCTATGATCCATTTGGATCAAGCGGTCGCTTTTCATGATTTGCAATTGCAGCATTTCTTTTGCGCTGCATCGAAAAAGCAAATCCGCGAAGCTTGAATGGCTGATCGAAATGCGAGGAGGGCCAGCGCGCGGTCAATCGCCGATCCTGCCTCGGTCACTTGTCCTCGGAATTGAACGCCAGGGCCACGCCGTTGATGCAGTAGCGAAGCCCTGTCGGCTGCGGGCCATCCTCGAAAACGTGGCCGAGATGGCCATCGCAGCGTGCGCAGTGAACCTCAGTCCGCACCGTGAAAAAGCTGCGGTCGACGCTGGTCTCGATGGCGCCGTCCATCGGCGCGAAGAAGCTCGGCCATCCGGTGCGACTGTTGAACTTCGTCTCGGCCGTGAATAGCGGCAGCCCGCAGCCCGCACATGTATAGACGCCCGGGCTGTAGTTCTTGTCGAGTGGGCTTGTCCCTGCCCGCTCCGTACCGTGCTGACGCAGCACCCGATATTGCTCGCCGTTCAATTGGGCGCGCCATTCAGCGTCGGACTTCGTGACTTTGTCGACCATTGTGCCGTTGCCTCATCGATATGGGTGTGCGCCGGTTTCGCATCCAATACGGTCGAGCGGATCGGATTATTACCCCCGGCTGGTTCCGTGCGGACAAACGATGCCATCCGCAACGCTAATGGGCCGGAATTAGATCCTCCACCATGATCTCGCTCGTCGTGACTTTGCACCGGCAAACGATGGCCTCGACGCCCTGAGCGCGGGCCTCCTCGAACGCCGCGGAATAGGCGGGATCGATATCGGAAGCGATCCCGAAGCGCTCCGCGTCCGAGCGCTGCACGAGGTAGACCATCACCGCCCGGTGACCGGCGGAGACCATCGATGACAGCTCGACGAGGTGCTTTGCCCCGCGCTGCGTGACGCTGTCGGGAAACTCGGCGAGGCCATCGCGCCGCGACAGGTGGACGTTCTTGATCTCAACGTAGCACAGGCCGCGCTCCGGATCCTCGAGCAGAATGTCGATGCGCGAGTTGACGCCGTACTTCACTTCGCCTCGCAGGCTCGCATATCCGGCCAGCGGCGCGATCACGCCCGTCGTGATGGCCTCTGCAACGATGCGATTGGGATGGCCCGTGTTGATGCCGACCAACGTCGGCTTCCGGTTGGTCGCCATGGCGGGAGGCGCCAACTCGACCAGTTCGAGCGTATGCCGGTATTTGCGCGTTGGACTGTCGTTCGTCGATAGCCACACCCCCAGCCCCGGCGTCGCAAGCCCCATCATCGAGCCTGTGTTCGGCACTGTCGCTGTGATCGCCTCTCCGCCGTCGAGGGCGACGTCCGCCAGGAAGCGCTTGTAGCGCTTGATGAGACGGCCGTGGATGAGCTGTGAAGGAAATTTCATGGCGAGCGGATATTGCCGCGCGCTATGTCACTCGCAACGATTTTTTCCCGATATGATCGAAAGTCCGCGCGAGCCATGACCGACAACGCTGACGCACCGGTTCCAAACGCAATGCCCAGAGGCGCACCTAGCCCTCGCATAACCGCCGCCGTATTGGTGATCGGTGACGAGATACTCTCTGGTCGTACCAAGGACCAGAACATCGGCTGGATAGCCGACCACATGACCGCGATCGGCATAGACCTCAAGGAGGCCCGCGTCGTTGCCGACGATGAGACCGCCGTCGTCGAGGCGCTCAACGAATTGCGTCGGCGATATAGCTATGTGTTCACGACCGGCGGGATAGGTCCGACCCATGACGACATAACCTCGGACTGCGTGGCCAAGGCATTCGGGGTCGCCATCGACATCGATCCGCGCGCCGTCGCGGTCATGTCGAAGTATTATGCGGCGCGCGGACTTCCATTGACCGATGCGCGCCTGCGAATGGCCCGCATACCGCAGGGCGCGACTCTCATAGAGAATTCGATCTCGTCCGCTCCCGGTTTTATGATCGGCAACGTCGTTGTCATGGCGGGTGTGCCCTCGATCATGCGCGTCATGCTGGAGGATGCGTCGCGGTATCTGCCGCGCGGAATTCCGGTGCGGAGTCGCTCGATCAAGGTTCTATTTCCTGAAGGCGAAATCGCCGACCTGCTGCGCCGCCACCAAGCCGAGTATCCGGCCGTCGTGATGGGCAGCTACCCTCAACGAAGTGAAGATGGACGCCTGTCGACGGAGCTCGTCTTGCGTTCGGCCGACGAGGCCATGCTGGAGGCGGCAGCCGGTGCGCTCGCCGCCAAGCTCTCGGCGCTCGCTCTGATTTAACGCCGATCCGATCTTCGTAGCGCCCACTGACGCCCCGCGGATTGCAGGGCGGACCCCGCCTGCCGGCGGACCGCGTTAACCATGTTTGCCCGATTAGGCCCCCAATTCGTCCGCCCACCTGTTTGTTAACCTTATTTTCGCCTCTGCTGCAATGCAGCAAGGTCCGCAGTTCGGCCCATAACGCAGCTGGAAAACAGCTCGGGGTCGCCAGGAGGAAGACGCAACGCCGGAAAAGCGGGGCCACCCGCGAGCCATGTGGAAGGCGTTCAGGCGTTGAGGGCTCGGTCGATCGAATGACCTCTGGGGAAGAAGGTCCGGTCGGAACTTGAAACGGGAACAGGTTCGGAAGTCCTGGGGGCGACCGAAACCGGCCGAAATGGAGTGATTGGATGATTTTGAGCACCACGTCTGCTCGGTATGCGCGCGGCCTTTTTCTTGCGGCCATCACGGTCTTGGGTCTGACTTCCGTAGGCACGCAGGCCGAAGCCAAGACACCCGGAAAGACCTATTGTTTTCGCGGCGTATGCCACCGCGTCCTGACCTTGCAGGAGACATCGGCGCGCATCGGTAAGCCCACGGTTCTGCAGGCGTCGCACTACGACAGCTGCAAGAGTGACCGCTTTAATCCCTGCGGCTTGACGTCGTCCGGCGAGGCATTCCACGCGGGCCGCCCAGATAATGCGGCAAGCCCGGTGCTGCCGAACGGCACGATCGTGCTGGTCCGCTATCCCGCGACCGGTAAGAGCGCCGTGCTTCGTATCAACAATGCCGGACCTTACCATGGCAAGCGCATGCTGGACGTTTCGCGCGGGACCGCGGAGCCGTTGGGATTCAAGCAGAAAGGCGTGACGGCGCTCGAAGTCTCGATCATTGAGGCGCCTACGATTGCAGAGGCGAAATATCGCCGAAATCGCAGCTATGCGACGGTGCCCGGCTATATCGGCGCATTCGCGTCAGTCGAAAAGGCAGGCGTTCGGTACGCGGAGTTGAAGGGCAAAACGGCCGGATCCACCGCCGTCGCGGCTCTCTATCCGCAAGGTCGCGAGGGCGAGGCGAAACGACGGCCGAGCATCACGGGCAACGGCATCGAGCGCACGTGGTTGGCCCAGGGCCTGACCTTCGAACCGACAGTATCGGAAATGGGCGCGAAGAAATTCACAGCCGCGAAGCTCAGCAGGAAAACTGGAATGGTCACGGCAAACCGCTGACGGGCGCTCCCTTTCCAGGGTGATCCCGAACCGGGGTGGCACGGTTGGTCTCAGACCGCCGGCGTCACCCCGGCAGGGGAAGCATCGGTCGAAGTATCGGACTTTTCGCCCGTGGCTTCTTCGGCAGGAGCCTCGAAAAGCGTGAAATGGATTTCGAGTGCGTCGAGGTAGGCGGCAGCCAGGTCCAGCAGCGGACCGAGCTCGATACGCCGCGTGACGAGGAAGCGTTCTGTTACGAGCATGCCGTCAATGTCTGATAGGCACGTAGTATCCGCATCAAGCATTCCGCGGCTTCGAAAGTAGGCAGTGATACCGTCGCCGGTCTCGAAGTCCTGTTCGGTGGCGTCTGCGAACTCTGCGATGGCGTCGGCCAGCGGCGCGGTACCACCGATGAACAGGCCGCCGATCGACCTGAACCGCGGATCGAGCTTGACCAGCATCTGCGACCATTCCCGAGCCTTCATGACACGGGTCACTAGCGCGAGTTCCAGCGACCGGATCAGCTCGACCGACGTCCGGAGCGCAACCGCCTCGCCCTTTCCGAGCGCGCGCGCATCTGACGCCCCATCGAGTATCTCGCGGCATCGACGGCCGGCCGTCAGCAGATCTTCGCCAGCCGCCAGCGTCGCATCGAGATGATCGGCAAGGAGGTATGCAGACGGCGGTACGGGACTGTCGTGTTCGGACATCGGGGCACCGAAGGTAAAGCGGGCTGGGCGGGTGACGCCACCGGCCGCACGAAACATCAATCCTCAGTTTGAACCGATTCGCTCCCTTCTGGCGCTAAATTGAGCCACGGCGCTTGGCAGGTGTGCACAACCACGGCGCGCACAGGAACTCTAAGCACGGCCGCTTGGCGTACCGCTGCAATGGCCGATTTTTGAATGAAGAGTCGGGTCGCGGGCTTAGCCGCCGAAGATGTTTCGCTGCCCGAGATTTCGGAACAGCTGCTTCAAGATGCCCTCGTCGCGGGCGCCCGGAGCGGGTGTCTTCCGGCTTATGAAATCAAACACTTTGCCGTCTTTGAGGCCGTAGTTGGCGACGCTGTCGACCATGCCACCCTGGTTGAAATAGACGGCCACGACCTGCCGATCGGTCTCACGCGGCGAGAGGAACGACTTCTCTGCTTCCGTGGACGAAATATAATAAAATGCTTGTCCCGTACCGAGTGCCGACGTCGTCGTCGGCGTACCAAGCGTGAGCTTCACCTGCTCCTGCGTCATGCCCGGCGAGACCTGCTGCAGATCGTTTTCCCGGAAGTGGTGCCCGTGCTTGGTGATCGTCTCCGCGCAGGCCGCGAGCGAAAGCGCCAATACCATCGCGGCGGCAACGCCCAGCCGACGACCGCCGACGAATGGCGCACGCACTGACGTACCGGTGTTGGCTCGCTTGAAGCTCATGGCGTCCCGTTTTCCCTCGAGCACCGGGCATCTCTGCGACGAGATCTCCCGTATGGTCTCACAACGATCTTAGGGCAATGAAGTGCGACTCGAATCCCTGCTCCAAGCAACACTACCCAACATCAACCCCGTTCGCTAATCACACTCCGATACCGTGAACAACCGAACCGTCAAAGGCCAGGACAATCCGCACCATGTTCGATTGGCTTCAAGGTCGGCGGGACGATCGGCGCAAAGCAGGCGAGATTTATGGCGCCGTCGTGGCGCAATCCCGCAATCCCTCATTTTACCTGGCATTCGGCGTTCCAGACACGCTGGTCGGCCGCTACGAGATGATCGCGCTCCACATGTCGCTGGTATTGGATCGCCTTGCCGCGGCTGATGTCGGCGACGAGGAGTTGCGCCGCGCGCTGGTGGAGCGCTTCGTCACCGATATGGACGATGCCATGCGCGAAATGGGTGTCGGCGACATGTCGGTGCCGCGCAACGTGAAGAAGGCCGCCGCCGGATTATACGAGCGTGGGGTTGCCTATAGGGATGCCGTCCGGGGACTAATGGCGCGATCCGATATGGAAAACGCCCATGGCGATGCACTCGAGGCCACCCTGTCGCAGTATGTTTATGCGGCCCCGCCCACCAGTCAGGCGTCCAATCCGTCCCTCCAGATTGTGCCCGCCGACGCAGGGCGGCATATTAACTCACTCGGCCGATATGTCCGGCACCTTGCTGACTACCTTGCTTCCATTCCAGGCACGGATCTCCGAGAGGGGCACATATCGTTTCCCGTGGTCGTCGCCGGCGATGGGCCCGCGCAGTCTGAAAAGGAGGGGAGCATACGATGACCCTGCTCGAATGGTCGCACCTCGCAACGGAATTGACCCGTCCCCGCCGGTCGTTCGATCGCACCGCCACGCCTGAGGAATGCGCTGCCGTAGCCGCGGCACTGCAGGTCCCGCAGGTCAAGGAGCTCAAGGCCCATTATGAGCTCAGCGCAATCTCGACGGGGCGATACAAGCTTGTCGGGGAGCTTCGGGCTCGGCTTGTCCAGACGTGTGTGGTTTCGCTTGAGCCTATTGAGAATACATTGGAGCTGCCATTCGAGGCCGAGTTCCGCACTGATCCCGACCAGCTTCGAAATACGGGGTCGAACGAGGACGAGGTCGAGATCCTAACGCTCCCCGATTTTGAGCCCATCGAAAATGGGCAGCTTGCGGTCGGCCGTGTGGTGTTCGATACGCTGGGATCCGGGATCGATCCCTACCCGCGGAAGGAGGGGGCGATTTTCAACTGGAGCGACGAAGAAGGGGCCCGTGCGATTAGCCCGTTCTCGGCGCTGGCCAAGCTCAAGCGAGAGACGCCGTGACCAATAACGTCGCGGGTCGAACCCACGTTGCACAGAAAGCGGTTGTATCGATCCGGCAAATGACTATTTTCCCGCCCGCATGTGAGGGGCCCCCCCATCCAATGACGGCAAAGGCGCCGTCGATGACAGCGACACACCTGTGGCCATGACCGCGGCACGAACAATCGCACTCGACGCCATGGGTGGGGACTTTGGTCCCGACGTTATCATCCCCGGCGCAGCCATCTCTCTGAAACGCCAGCCCGATCAGACATTCATTCTGTTCGGCGACGAGGCGATGATACGGCCGATCCTGGCTCAGTACCCCTCCGTTGCGGCGAAATCGCGCGTTGTGCACACCGACCTCAAGATTGCCAGCGACGAGAAACCGAGCCAAGCCCTGCGCCGAGGCAAGGGCTCAAGCATGTGGCTCGCAATCGAGGCGGTCAAATCGGGCGAGGCCCAGGCCGTTGTTTCGGGTGGCAACACCGGCGCCTTGATGGCCATGTCCAAGATTATTCTGCGGCCGCTGGCCGACATCGAGCGCCCCGCGATCGCTGCGCTGTGGCCGACGGTAAAGGGCGAGTGCATCGTCCTGGACGTCGGCGCGAACGTGGGCGCCACAGCCCGGCAACTGACAGACTACGCCCTCATGGGCGCCGCCATGGCCCGCATCCTATTCCACGTTGAGCGGCCGCGCCTCGGCCTGCTGAACATCGGCTCCGAAGAGATCAAGGGAAACGAGGAGGTCCGCGAAGCCCACGCCTGGTTGAAGGCCCATGAGTTGCCGATCGAATACCGTGGGTTCGTGGAGGGCAACGAGATCGGCCAGGGTGTGGTCGATGTCGTCGTGGTTGAAGGCTTTGCCGGCAACATCGCGCTCAAGACCGCCGAAGGTACCGCTCGTCAGGTGGCCCAGTACCTGAAGGACGCCATGACGAGTTCGACGCTCGCCAAGCTCGGCGCCCTTCTCGCCCGCGGCGGCTTCCAGGCGCTGAAACAACGGATGGACCCCCGTCGCGTCAACGGCGGCACGTTCCTTGGCCTCAATGGCATCGCGATCAAGAGCCACGGTGGCAGCGACGCGGTTGGATTTGCGAGCGCGATTGATCTCGCCTACGAAATGGCGGCAAGCGGCCTCGTGCAGCGCCTCGCGACCGACATGGCGGCTATCATGCCAGAACTGAAGTCGACGACGGAAACACCGGAGCCGGCGCGCACGGCGGGTTGATCGGCGGCGTTTCTCGGTAAGAAAACGAATAAAAAGACAGAAGGAACGACACGCCTTGGCAGTCATCAGGTCCGTGATCCGCGGCGTCGGCGCCGCGTTGCCCAAACGTCGCATGACGAACGCCGATATGGCGCAGTTGGTCGATACGAGCGACGAATGGATCGTGGAGCGGACGGGCATCAGAGCGCGCCACATTGCCGACGAGACCGAGCATACGTCCGATCTCGGCGCTCAGGCCGCTAAGCAGGCCCTCGTCCGCGCAGGCATCGATCCGCTCGAGATCGACCTGATCATCTGCGCCACGGCGACACCCGATCGCACATTTCCGGCCACCGCCGTAAGGATTCAGTCGCTTCTCGGCGTCAGCAAGGGCGCGGCATTCGATGTGCAGGCGGTCTGCTCGGGTTTTGTGTACGCGATGACGCTCGCCGACAGCCTGCTTCGCACGGGCCAGGCGACCCGGGCGCTCGTGATCGGCGCAGAGACGTTTTCGCGCATCCTCGATTGGACCGACCGCTCGACGTGCGTTCTGTTTGGCGACGGGGCGGGCGCGGTGGTTCTGGAAGCCACGCCTCAGCATAGCGGCCGTGAGGATCGCGGTATCCTGGCAACCCGCATCCGCTCCGATGGCCGCTACGAGGATCTGCTCTATGTCGACGGCGGCCCAGGCTCGACCAAGACGGTCGGTCACCTGCGCATGAACGGCCGCGAGGTGTTCCGTCACGCAGTCCAGAAGATCTACGGTGTGATCGAGGAAACGCTCGTCGCCACCGGCTATGCGGCCGATGAGATCGACCTTTTCATACCCCACCAGGCGAACCAGCGTATTCTCAACGGCATCGCCCACAAGCTTGGCGTCGACCCGAACAAGATCGTCATTACCCTCGATCAGCACGGAAATACGTCGGCCGCCTCGATCCCGCTGGCGCTTAACCATGCGTTCGAGCAGCACCGTCTGAAGGAGGGCAATCTCGTCATGATGGAGGCCATGGGCGGTGGATTCACCTGGGGTGCGGTGCTTCTGCGCTGGTAGGCCTCAACACTCTATTTCCGCTCTTGGCAATTCCCCGATGTTTTTCAGACGGTTGTAAGAGCGGGGTCATTGACCTTGCGCAGCCGCGAGGCTAGCATTGTTCAATGGGGTAGAGTGGGAGGCATAGGCTAATGGCTGGCAAAACCTTGACGCGGGCCGATCTCGCAGACGCAGTGGTCCGCAAAGTGGGGCTGCCGCGCAATGAATCGCAGGACCTCGTAGAACTGATCCTGGACGAGATCTCACAGACGCTTTCGACGGGTGAGTCCGTCAAGTTGTCCTCCTTTGGTTCTTTCGGAATTCGCGAGAAGGGTCAAAGGATTGGTCGAAATCCGAAGACCGGCAAGGAAGTGCCGATCACGCCGCGCCGTGTTCTCGTTTTCCGCCCGAGCAACGTCATGAAAGAGCGGATCAACGTCGGCGTTAAGCGCAAGACGGCGGCCTCCGCAGCGGCGTCCGAGGCCAATGGCGCGGCGCCGGCCAAGGGCGCCAAGAAGTCGGCAGCGAAATCCTCTGGAAAAACGGCAAAGTCGCCGTCCAAAGCAGCATCCGAGCGCCAAGCCTGAACCACGAATGATAGTCTCGTGATAGGAGTCGTTCGGCTCCGGCACGTAACCGGCGGCATGTGCCGCCGATAGCGCTTGGCGGACAGGCCGGAGGCTAAAAACCGGTCGCAATATTGCGAAATTGAAATTCTACGGTCGGCTACGGCCTCGTTTTGTGTCGCGACGGTATGTCGGTCTGCGTTGCCGGAGAACCGCTGTCGCCCGCCTTTGCGCGAGCGGCGGTAGCGCGGAGGAAGTTTATGAACAAGTCGCTCGACGCCTTTCGCACCATCAGCGAGGTTGCAGACGAATTGGACGTGCCCAAGCACGTGCTGCGCTTCTGGGAAGTCAAGTTTCCTCAGTTGAAGCCGATGAAGCGCGGCGGGGGCCGGCGCTATTACCGTCCCGAGGACGTCGTCCTGCTGCGCGGGATACGCCACCTGCTTCATGCCGAAGGCTACACGATCAAGGGCGTGCAGAAGATCCTGCGCGAGCAGGGAATCGACGAGGTCAAGGCCCAGGCCGCTGCGTCGATGAAGAAGTCGCGCCGTGGCGCCGACAAGGCCGATGCCGCGACGCCTCGCGCGGACGCGGGACGGATCAGAAAACTCGACAAGGCCAAGTTGGCGGTGGGACGTCAGCCCCGGGGCCCGGACGTACAAGCGGCGGTCGAAGCCGCGATCCGCGAGCTTGAAGTGTGCCGGGCACTGTTGAATTCCCTTGGCGAGCCGCAGCCCGCAGCCGCCGAAGATGCGTCGGCAAAACGCGCCACGCGCGCCCGCTGATCACCACAACGGCTTGTCGGGAGGGTGGGAGTCGAGCGCCGCGTGGAAGGTGTAGACGGACGAGCCGGAGTTGGAGAGCACAATCGATTGGGTTTGTGCCCCCGGCTGATCGCCTCCAAAGAGGACATAGCACTGGTCGTAATAGAAGCCCGATCCACGCCCGAGGTCATAGCGCTCGACCGGAAACTGTACGTAGTCGGGGTCCACATGGCTCCCCGTGATCAGGTCGATGGCGGCCGAGACCGGCATTTTGGTCAACGCGGCGCGCTTCGGTCGGTCGGTGGCGAAGTCGCTCGCATAGCGATCGGCAATCAGCGAAGCGAGTAACTCGGCCGGCGTGCGCAAGCGGCGGACGTTCCGTCCCAATCGATCGTCATCGAGAAACCCATCGAGCGAGGGCCTGATCTTGTTTATCGCGGCCAGGCACACGTTGTAGCCCGCGTCTGCCGGCCGCTTCGGTGGATCGGCCAGCCAGATGCCGAGCTTTTTCAGCTGCGACGGCGTCTTGATGAGCCGCATCTCCTCGGCTGGAACATTGAGCAACTCGGAGAGGAAGCCGAGATCCACCTGCTTGATCTGGGCCGCATATTCTAGGATGAGGCCATTCAGCGCGCGAGCCTGATCGAAGGCCTCGTTGAGCAGCACGACTTCTTTTCCCGACGAGCGGTACCCATGAAAGCCGAGCGTGGCGCCGAGCTGCATCTCGCGCCACGGACCTATTCCCGTCGCATACTGGCGAACGCCACCCAGAAACGCGATTGCACAGGCCGAATAACAGGACTTGCCGCGCTCGATCAGCGTCTCGAACTGATGGGTGTGAAACAGGCGGCCGATCTCGATCCCATCCGAGAGGCTACCCCCCGTGCTGTCGAGCGACACCTTCCACTCGAAGCTGTCCCCTTCCGTCAGGGTAGGCTTTAGCCGCGCCTTCTCCGACTCGATGAACGCGGAAAGCCTCTTTCCATCGCCGATCTCGATCGGCCCGGAAATATGGATCATGTTGTCGACGCGACTGAGTGTGATGGCCTCGGACGGCCCCGTCATGACGAAAATGGCCGCCGCGAGCGCGATGGCCGGGCGAACGAGCGCCGTGCCGAGCCAACACATACGAAAGCGACGGCAAAACCGCCCCATTGTGATCCCCCCCGGACCCGCCGAAACTCGAGAGCGGATGCCGGACGAAACCGACACTACTCTCCGTTTAATTCCCAAACAGCGACTTGAACATATTGCCGATTGGATCGGAATTGTAGCTCTCGTATCGGCGCTCTCGCTCCGTCCGGCGCCGCTCGAATGCGGCGGTGCGCCACTCGAACTCGCGATCTTCGATCGGTGCCAGGTGATCCTCTGGAATTTCGATATCGCCCCATCGCCCATCGAGCGCGAGCGAAATGCGCCGGGCGTGACCGTAGACATCGCGCAGGCTACGGAGCTTGCCGTTCTCGTCCTGCGTCACCGTAAAGTAGGTCACGTGCACCGGGATCGGGTTGTCGAGCGCGACGCGGTTGTCTTCAGGTCCACTTCCGAGCAACTCCCGGACCTTCTCCGCGCTCCACCCCTTGTCGTGCTCGAGCACGAGTTCGGCGAGCCGCACGGGATTGCGCACGCGGATGCAACCGTGGCTGAAAGCTCGCTCCGAATTCCGGAACAGATGCTTCGATGGCGTGTCGTGGAAATAGACCGCGTGCTTGTTGGGGAACAGAAACTTGACTTGACCGAGTACGTTTTGGTCGCCAGGCGGCTGGTAGAATGTATAGAGTTTTTGGTTGGCCGAATACCAGTCGACCGACCTCGGATCGACCGGTGTGTTGCCCTTCTTGATCTTCAGGCCATTGCTCCAGAACATGTTTCCTTGGCCAAGCAGGCTCGGTATCGCCTCCTTGACCTTGATGCTTTCGGGCAGCACCCAGTCGGGCAACAGCACGACCGTCTTCAGCATGTCCGAGAACACCGGTGTCTGGTTGGTGACGAGCCCGGTCACAACCCGTTCGGCGTGCACGACCGATCCATTCTTGACTAGGCGAATAGTGAATTCGGGAATGTTGACTGCGATATGCGTCGCGCCAAGGTCGGTCGGCATCCAACGCCATTGCTCCATGTTGACGAGGAGTTCCCTTTGTGACGGGCCACGGAGCGTGTTGAGTTCGGCGCGCGTCTTTCGGCCGATGATGCCATCTGCCGGCTCCTGCCCACGCGTTTCCTGGAACGCCTTCACGGCGTCCACCATCGCCTGGTCCATGAGCTGAGCGTCGCCCGGCTTGCCGTCGGCATCCGCGCTGACCTCGCTGACGGGAACCTTTAGCAGGCGCCGCGCGATAGCCACGTGGGGATGGCGCATGCCCGGTCGCAGGCTTGGACCGTCGCCGATCGTATCACCGCCGTCGGAGGCCTTGGACTTGAGGGTCTCGACGTATGCGAGCCGTAGGGTCTCAAAGGCGGGATGCTTCGGATTGAACCCGCGCAGCGCCGCCCCCGCATCGCTCGCCGATGACAGTGTTGCCATGACGTCGGCCGGCGGAACGAGTTGAGGCGTCCTGTCAATGTAGCTCGCCAGTTGCTTTGTCGGCTCCGCGATCCGTCCGCCTCGCGCGAAGCGGGCATATTTCAAGGCGGCGGCCGTGACGCGCAACTCGATGTCTGCCTGATCCTCGATCGTAAGCTGGCCGCCATCACCTGGAAGTTTTTGCGGTTCGAGCTCCGCGGCCGGCAGTCCCCATTCATCCGCGCGCCGGATCTCGGCGATCAACGACTTGCCGCGGTCGGAAAGCCCGGTCTCGCTGCTCCATAGGGCGGCGTTTCGCTTCTCGTAGGCGGTGATGACGGCAGCCCGCTCCTCGACTGTAAAGCCGACGCGCCGATCCGACGACCGCTGTTTCACGGCGACTACGATCTGCGTGAAGACGACCGGTGCGGTCTCCGTATTTGCCGCAGTCGGGGCGTTCGCAGGGGTTTCGAGCCTGGAGGGAACCGCTGGCCGTTCGTCCAAAGAAGGGCGATCGGGGTTTTGTGCTGTCGTCTGGTCCAAGGCCATCGCGGGCGCCCCCGCGAGGAACAAGGCAACGGCCAGGAAACGCATCTCTCACCTCCGATTATGAGGATGGCTTAATGAAGATGATGCGCGGCAGCCATATGGCGGAACGAACGGGGCGGCTGAATTTTGTCGCGTGGGCCGCTCGTTTCCAGCCCAAGGGGCAAGGCCCGCTTGGAAATGCCGGCGGGGCTCGACCGGTTTCGGAGAGCCCCGCACGGGTGACTGGATTGGCGCCTCGTGGCGCCGATCGGGCTTAGTTCGGTCGTGGCTCGAGGCCGTAGTCCTGCATCTTGCGGTAGAGCGTCGAGCGACCGATCTTCAACCGCTTTGCGACTTCCGTCATGTGGCCGCGATAGCGACCGAGCGCGAGGCGGATCATGTCCGCTTCCATTTCCTCGAGCGTGCGCATCTCGCCATCCTGTCGGACGGCTGGAATACCCAGAATGCCGTCGCGAACCTCCACGGTCTGAGGTACGGTCGCTTCCGCGCCGAGCAGGGCTGGGCCGGAGAACGCCGGGCGCTGGACGACCGGAGCGGGCGCGGCCGGAACGTTCGTGTCGAACCCTTTCACATGGGCCGCGATCTGCGGGAACTCGGCTACAGAAAGCTCGGCGCCATCCGACAGGACGACTGCACGGAACACCGCGTTCTCGAGCTGCCGCACATTGCCCGGCCACGTGTAGGCCGTCATCAGGCGCATGGCATCCGGCGTGAAGCCGATGACGCGCTTGCCCTCTTCTGCCGCGAACCGCGCCATGAAGTGGCGGGCGAGCTCGGGAACGTCCTCGAGCCGGTTGCGCAGGGATGGAATGTGGATCGGGAACACATTGAGCCGGTAGAACAGGTCCTCTCGGAACTTGCCGTCCTTGACCAGCTGGATCATGTCGCGGTTGGTCGCGGAGATCAGCCTGAAATTGACCCTGACCGGCTTTCTGGCGCCCACCGGATCGATCTCGCCTTCCTGAAGCGCCCGCAGCAGCTTCACCTGGATGTCGAGCGGAAGTTCGCCAACCTCGTCAAGGAACAGCGTGCCGCCGTCGGCCTCCTGGAACTTGCCGATCCGCCGATCGGTGGCGCCTGTGAACGAGCCCTTCTCGTGGCCGAACAAGATGCTTTCGACGAGATTCTCGGGTATCGCGCCGCAATTGACCGTGACGAACGGCTTGCCTGCGCGTTCGCTCTCGCCCTGGATGGCGCGCGCGATGAGTTCCTTGCCGACGCCAGACTCGCCCTCGATAAGGACCGGAATGTTGGATGCGGCCGCTCGACGTCCAAGGCCGATGACGCGGGCCATGCCCTCGCTGCGGATGATGAGGTCGTCGAAGGTCAGCGTCCCTTCGACCTTCTTGCGGATGCGCGAGATCTCACCGGCCAGCGCTTCGATCTTGAGCGCGCTCTTGATCGAGATGTCGAGGCGTTCGGGGCTCGCCGGCTTTACGACGAAGTCTACGGCGCCGGCCCGGATGGCTCCAATGGCCGCGTCGATGGAGCCGTTCGCCGTCTGCACGATGACCGGCGGCATGTTGGGCTTCGACGCCATGGCAGCTAGAACCGCCATGCCGTCGACGCCTGGCATCATAAGGTCGAGCAAGACGATTGAGATGGTCGACGCCTCGGGGCCGTCGAGAATAGTGAGCGCTTGCTCACCCGACGAAGCGGACTTCGCCTCGTGCCCGAAGCGCTTCAGGACTTCTTCGAGAATACGCCGCTGGGCGGGATCGTCATCGACGATGAGCACTCGCTTGGACATGTAACGCGGACCGGTACCTACATTGTGGGCCTCGCGTGATGCCCCGGCGCAGGAATGGGTGTCCCAACCCCGCACAACTGTCTACGGAACGCTCACGCAACAGAAGCGACACTGCCCGACAACCGTAAACAAGCCGTTCAAGCAAAGCTCAGCGTGAGACTTTTTATCGATGTGTTGCCCGGCGCCTGCGCCCATTGTGCAGTGGCACACGGTAGCTCCGGGCTGCTACGAGACCCGCCTGGGCAGGTGCGTATAGGCAGTCCTGCTCGATACAGCACGGAGACTTGGCCATGAATGCCCCACTGAGCCCGTCCCAACCCTCTCTGCGCCATCGCCCGGTGTACGTATTTGGTCCCGGCTGCACGGATGGCGACGCCACGATGAGGGAATTGCTCGGTGGCAAGGGGGCCAATCTCGCCGAGATGGCGAAACTCGGTCTTCCCGTTCCTCCGGGCTTCACCATAACGACCGAAGTCTGCATGGCTTATTATGCAGCGGGTAACCAGCTCCCCGAATGGCTGAAACCCGAGGTCGATGCTGCGCTCGATGCAGTAGGCACGGCCGTCGGCGCTCGTTTTGGCAGCACTGAGGCGCCGCTTCTCGTTTCAGTCCGCTCCGGCGCCCGGGCGTCCATGCCCGGCATGATGGACACGATCTTGAACCTCGGCCTCAACGACGAGACGGTCCGAGGACTGGCCAACCGCTCCGGAGACGAGCGCTTCGCCTACGACAGCTACCGCCGCTTCATCCAGATGTACGGCAACGTCGTGCTAGATATGAGCCACGGAATCTTCGAGGACATTCTCGACAACTATAAGAACCTGAACGCGATCGCGGCCGACGCCGATATTGCGGCCGCGCAATGGCGCGAGATCATTGCGAAATACCTGAGCGCGGTGGAGCAGGAAACGGGCGCACCCTTCCCCCAGAATCTCGAAACGCAGCTTTGGCGCGCGATAGCCGCCGTGTTCCGCTCCTGGCACAGCGACCGTGCCAACGACTACCGTCGCATCAACGGCATTCCCGACGAGTGGGGCACCGCCGTCAACGTGCAGGCAATGGTGTTCGGCAACCTCGGCAACAGCTCCGCGACAGGGGTCGCCTTCACCCGAAATCCGTCGACGGGCATCAGAGAATACTACGGCGAGTTTCTGATCAATGCGCAGGGCGAGGACGTCGTCGCCGGCATCCGAACGCCCCAGGTTCTGACCGAGGCGGCGCGCGTCGAGATGGGGGCCAAGCGCGCATCGCTCGAGACCGCGATGCCGGCGGCCTATAAGGAGTTAACCGCGGTCTTCGAGCGTCTCGAAACGCACTACCGTGACATGCAGGACATCGAGTTCACGATCGAAAACAACCGCCTCTGGCTCCTTCAGACGCGCTCCGGCAAGCGAACGGTTCAGGCCGCGCTTAGGATCGCGGTAGATATGGTGGCTGAAGGGCTGATCACGCGCAGGGAGGCCCTGATGCGCATCGACCCTGACGCGCTCGATCAGTTGCTTCACCCGACGCTCGATCCCGACGCGCCGCGCGTGCTCCTCGCAAGTGGCCTGCCCGCGTCTCCGGGTGCCGTGTCGGGCGAGATCGTGTTCACACCCGAGGCCGCGGAGGCATGGAAAGCGAAGGGCCGGACGGTCATTCTGGTCCGCGCCGAGACGAGCCCTGAGGACATCAGGGGTATGCACGCCGCCGCAGGTATTCTGACCGCGCGCGGCGGCATGACGAGCCACGCCGCCGTGGTCGCGCGCGGAATGGGCCGGCCGTGCGTCGTAGGCGCGGGTGCGCTGAAGATCGATACCGCCGCCGGCCTCATGACCGTTTCCGGCACGGTTGTCCGCGAAGGCGATGTCGTGACCATCGACGGCGCGACGGGGCAGGTCTTGAAGGGCGTGGTGCCGATGCGCCAACCTGTGCTTTCGGGCGCATTCCACGATCTGATGACGATGGCCGACGCGGAGCGCCGCTTGAAGATCCGCGCCAATGCCGACACCGCGCGTGATGCCGCCGCGGCGTTGACCTTCGGGGCGGAAGGCATAGGCCTTTGCCGGACCGAGCACATGTTCTTCGACACCGCGAAGATCCTTGCGATGCGCGAAATGATTTGCGCCGACACCGAGGCCGGGCGCCGGGCAGCGCTCGCCAAGATATTGCCGATGCAGCGTACCGACTTCATTTCACTGTTCGAGGCAATGGCTGGCCTGCCGGTGACGATCCGCCTGCTCGACCCCCCGCTGCACGAGTTCCTGCCTGCTGGAGAGACCGAGATCGCAGCAGTCGCCGCGGCGCTGGGAATTTCAACAGACCGTCTCAAGGCTCGCATAGCCGACCTGCACGAGGTCAATCCGATGCTGGGCTTCCGCGGGTGTCGCTTGGCGATCCGCTATCCCGAGATCGCGGAGATGCAGACACGTGCGATCCTCGAGGCCGCCGTGCTCGCCGCCAACAGCACCGGCAAGCCGGTCAAACCCGAGATCATGGTCCCGCTCGTCGCCTATCGCCGTGAGTTCGACCTGATGCGTGAAGTGATCGACCGGACGGCACGTGCGGTCGAGGCCGAGACGGGCGCCAGGATCGAATACGAGGTCGGCACCATGATCGAGTTGCCGCGCGCCTGTCTGGTTGCCGGAGAAATCGCGTCCGGCCCCGAGGGGGCGGCGTTCTTCTCGTTCGGCACCAACGACTTGACGCAGACCTGTCTCGGCCTGTCGCGCGATGACGTCCGCCCGATCCTGCTGGCCTATGACGAGCAGGGCATCCTCCCGCGCGATCCCTTCCAGTCCATCGACGTGGAAGGCGTGGGCGAACTGGTCGAAATCGGCGTGGCTCGCGGCCGCAAGGTGAAGCCGAGCCTCAAGATCGGAATTTGCGGCGAGCACGGCGGCGATCCGTCCTCGGTCGAGTTCTGTCATGCAACGGGCCTCGACTACGTCTCCTGCTCGCCCTACCGCATCCCGGTCGCGAGGCTGGCGGCCGCCCATGCGGCGATCCGGAACGGGGCGGCGAAGCCGGCGTCCGAGGCCTGAGCTGACCTGGTTACGCGGCATCGGTGGCCGGGGCAGGCGGTCCCGCTCACCACTCTTTTTCTTGTCGCTGGTCGAGTTCGTCCAGGCTCGGTTGGCGGGGGCGGGGCCCGGACAGCCGCGGCAGAAATAAGAGCACGATCACCAGGGGTGGGAGGACGAAGGACCAACCCATCCAAAACGAGTAGTCGCGATTCTTGATACCCGCGAGCACTCCGGCGATGGCCGCAGCTGACAGCGCAACGATGCCCCAGATTGTGATGACCGATAGAAAGTTCATGGTTACCTGCGTGACGGACTGCGACGCAGCCCATCCTACCAGATCGGCGTCAACAAGGCGGAATTAGCAGCAACGGTGGCTAATTCATGCCTCATCGGCGTTTAATCGATCGCAACCCGGCGGCCGATGGATCAGCGCCAGGCGGACCCCGACCCCATGGAGCCAGGGCACACGTTGGCTGGTCGGCGGTCGCCGCTGGCCAGTACCCGGATCAGACCGGACGGATCAGTCTTGGCCGGCCTTCTTCTGCCACCAGCCGCGACGCGGGCGGACGACATCCGTGCCGTCGCCACCTGCCTCGCCGCCAGTCGCCTGCCCCGTGCGAACAACGACGCGCTCGAGTACGGGTTCCGACGACGATGCGGTACGGCGCGGCTTCGGCGCCTCCGCGGTCACGGCCTCTGCCGGTGCCGAGGCAGCGGCCTGAGCGGGCTTTTCTGCAACCGGTGCTTCGACAACGGGAGCCGTCGCCGCCGCAGGCTCCGGAACAGCGTCCATGACCTCGGCCTGTGAAGACGGTTCGTGGCGAGCGGTCACCGGGGTCGTCTCGACCTCGGCGCTCGGCTCTGAGTGCACGTGCTCCCGTCCGGAAGTTCTGGCCTCCGGCTCGGGCTGACGGACGCTTGTCGCTTCATCGTGGCGCGATGCGCGTGGCTGATGATCGATCACGTGAGAATCGCCGGCAAACTCGTCGAAGGCGACTTCTTCGCGGACCGGAGCCTGCGAGCCGTCCTCCAGGTAGGCGATCACGTTGCCGTCGCCGCTTGCCTGGTGCCCGGCACTGAGGGATGCTCCATCCCCATTCTCGCCGTCGCGCTCGCCACCCGATCGCTCAGGCCCCGATCGCTCCCCATTGGGTCCGCCACGGCGGCCACCGCGCCGGCCGCGCCGACGGCCTCGCCGACCTCCCCGCGTCTCCGAACCCTCGCGATCGCCTTCGGCCCGGCGCTGCTGCTGCGGTGCCTCGGTCGCATCCTCGTCGTCGCCATAGTCCGCGTCGCCGTCCGGCCCGCCGACTTCCTCGATCATTCCGCCCGCCGGCTCCTCGCCGTCGTATCCGCCCATGGGCTGCGTGCCATAATCGTCGCGTGCCGATGTCTCACGCTCGTCGCGACGGCCGCGGCGGCCGCGGCGGCGGCGGCGGCGTCGGCCTTCGCCCTGCTGCCCCCCCTCGGCGCGGACGGCGACGGTCTCGTCGCCACCCTCGTCGTCGGCGTCGACTTCATCGAGCACCGGCTCGTCCGCGCCCGGCTCTTCTCCGTTCTCGTCGAAGCCCCACTCCATGTTGACCGGCGTCGCGATCCGGCGACGCGCCGGTTCGGAGGTCGCGGCCACCTTCTCGATCGTGAAGTTCGCGCCCTGCAGCTTGTCGCTGCCCTGGACCGTGATCGGCAGGCCGTGGCGGGCTTCCATGTCGATGATGTAGCCGCGCTTGGAATTCAGGATATAGAGCGCGACCTGCGGCGTCGTATGAGCAACGAGCGCCATCCGCGTGCCGCTCATGAGCGCGTCCTCGATCCCGCGCAGCACGGCAAGCGCGATGCTTTCGATGGAGCGCACGATGCCGCTGCCCTGGCAGTGCGGGCACTGGGAGGTCGAGCCCTCGACGACGCCCGTCCGCAGGCGCTGGCGGCTCATCTCCATCAGGCCGAAGTGAGAGATGCGGCCAAGCTGGATGCGGGCCCGGTCGTTCCGCAACGAATCCTTGAGGCGGCGCTCGACCGCGCGATTGTTGCGCTTCTCCTCCATGTCGATGAAGTCGATGACGATCAGGCCGGCGAGATCGCGCAGCTTCACCTGACGTGCGATCTCTTCAGCGGCCTCGAGATTCGTATTGAGCGCGGTTTCCTCGATCGAGTATTCGCGGGTCGACTTGCCCGAGTTGACGTCGATCGCCACCAGCGCTTCCGTCTGGTTGATGACGATGTAACCGCCCGACTTGAGAGTCACCTGCGGTGAGAACAGCGCCGCGAGTTGCTGCTCGACACGATAGCGGGCGAGTAGCGGCTCGGCCCCCTGATAATGAATGACATTCTTGGCCAGGGACGGTGTCAGCATGCGCATGAAATCGTGCGCTTCCCGGTAGCCCGCGTCGCCCGAGACGATGATCTCGTCGATGTCCTTATTGTAGAGGTCCCGGATCGACCGTTTGACGAGATTGCCTTCCTCGTAAACGAGCGTCGGCGCCGTCGATTGCAGCGTCAGATCGCGGACACTCTCCCACAGGCGCAGAAGGTACTCGAAGTCGCGCTTGATCTCCTGCGCGGTGCGCGATGCGCCGGCCGTGCGCACGATGAGCCCCATGCCTTCCGGCACATCGAGTTCCTGTGCGGCAGCCTTGAGGCGCTTGCGGTCCGCCGGGTTGGTGATCTTGCGCGAGATGCCGCCGCCGCGCGCCGTGTTCGGCATCAGTACGGTGTAGCGGCCGGCGAGGGAGAGATACGTCGTCAGCGCAGCGCCCTTGTTGCCGCGTTCTTCCTTGACGACCTGAATGAGCACGACCTGGCGGCGCTTGATGACTTCCTGGATTTTGTAGCTGCGCATCCGGCGGCGCGGCCGTTGCGGAACCTCCTCGACCAGATCCTCCACGCCCTCAGGCTCGATGACGTCGATCTCCACCGGAGCCGCGTCGACCTGGACCGGTCCCTCGTCGTCGGAACCGTCATCGGACCCGTCGCCGTTTTCCTCTTCGTCTCCGTGTTCGAAGGACTGGCCCGCGACGGCGTCATCGTTCCGGGCATCCGAACGGTCGTCGGAAACAGGCTCGCGGATGACGTCATCGGCATCCCTCGCCTGCGCGGCCCGCGTCATCGGTTCGCGGTCATCGAGCTCCCCACCTTCGTGGCCGCCAGCGGCAGTGACGGTGTCGTCCTGGCCCTCGTCGTCACCATCGTATTGATTGTCGGCGGAGGAATAATCGTCGTCTGAGCCCTGCCCCTGGTCCGAGATCTGCTCGTGCAGCGCCCGATCGTTGACGGCCTGGTCATCGGCCAGCGCGTCATCGGCAGACGCCGCTCCACGCGGAGCGCGGTCTCCCCGGTTGCGACCACCATTGCGTCCGCCGCGCCCCTGGCGGCCATCGCGGCGCCGCGCAAGGCGTTCGGCATGTGCATCAGCTTCGGCTTCCTCGGCGGCCTCCTGGGCGGCTTCCTCCTCGAGGAGTGCCATCCGGTCAGCCATGGGAATCTGATAGTAATCTGGGTGGATTTCGTTGAAGGCGAGGAACCCGTGACGGTTGCCGCCGTATTCAACGAACGCCGCCTGAAGCGACGGTTCTACGCGGGTAATTTTGGCGAGATAAATATTGCCGCGCAGCGGTTTGCGCGATGCCGACTCGAAATCGAATTCTTCTACGCGGCCATCTCGGACGACAACCACCCGCGTTTCTTCGGGGTGGGAGGCATCGATAAGCATCTTGTTGGTTCGTGACATAGTCTTGAATCCTCGGCGCGCCTGTAGACGGCTCCGCGTGGCCCGGTGACGGACCACTTTGCGATGCCGACCAATCCGTCGGCGCGCGTTTTGTTTGGGAAGGAACTGGAATTGTCAGAGGTCTTGGCCGCGCATTCGGCGTAGCCCGTTCTTCCCATGCGGCAAGACGGACGCTCTCCCGGCACGACGGCCGGGGCGGCGGAGCTTGCAGCTTTGGAGTGGAACGTAGACATCCGGGTCATTCGTTTTATCGGGACGATCGCGACGACCGCGCCGTCTGAACTTGAAGCCGCCTCGGTAGGGAGCAGCACGGCCCTTGCGCTGAACGGGGGCGTGCCGATCCCGGCTCGCTCCGCAAGTGCAGGTGCTAAAGCAGCGCTGCTGGCGTTCCAGATAGTCGAGAAGGCAGCGCCGCGCCGCCAGAAGCGGCAGGATAAATGAAGCGATGCACCCCGTGACTTGCCGTCGGAACCCACGCCGCATCGCCAAACAGCGCACAAATCCGCGCCAAGGCTCACCGACAGCAAGTTCGAACGAACGCCGCGGTCGCTCATAATGTCCTGAATCGTGGCTCAGCCGTGGCGAGCCTCGTTACAGGCCAAGTCGCACTCCAGACTGAAGCGCGGATCAACCGCTTTGCGATGATTACAGTACGCCGCGCCGCCATGTCAGGCAAGGGAATATAAAAACCCAGGAGCCACGCAACGGCGCGAAAAGCAGACACACCGTGCCAAAGAGTGGTTAACCATTGATTGAAAGAGCGATATTGGCTCATTTGAATGGCTTGATCAGGGCACCAGGGGGCGCGGTTGTTGGCGAGGTTTGGACACCACGCGTTGGCTTCAGGAACAGGATTGTGTTCAGTCCGGTGCCGTTGCGCGCTCGCCATGCTCGCTCTGATCTGCATGGCGTTCGGCCCCTCGAGTGCCCTGGCCCAGAACGGGAAGTCCCCTGGAGTTTCGGTCGTGACCGGGGCAAAGGTTGCCCAGGAAGGCGAGTTGTCGGTATTCGCGCTCGACATGTCGGTCGGCGTCAAGGCGGAGATCTTCACCCTCCCTGACCCCTGGCGCGTCGTAATTGAACTACCAGGCGCCGAATTCAAGCTGCCGCCGCGCACCGGGGAGCCACCGCCAGATAAGTCCCTGACGAGTCTGGTCAGGGCCTTCCGCTACGGAGCGTTCGCCCAAGGCGCCTCGCGTATCGTCATTGACACGACGGGACCGGCCGCCGTCGCCGCGGCGGGGATGAAGAACGTCGCAGGCGGTGTGAAGCTGGAGGTGACACTTGCCCCAACCGACGCCTCGACGTTCGGTGCCGGGACAGGCGCCAGCCGGGCAGGGCGGACGGGAGGCGAGGCGCCGGCGCCGCCGGAGCAGCAGGCGATGCCCGCTCCAGGGACGGAAGTGCGCTCGAAACCGCTCATCATGATTGATCCAGGGCACGGTGGCGTCGACCCTGGCGCCGTTGGATCGGGCAATACAACCGAAAAAGCGGTCGTTTTGGCCGTCGCATGGCAATTGAAGCGTAAACTCGACTCGACCGGCCGCTACGAGACGAGGCTGACCCGCACTACGGACGTTTTCGTCACACTGGATAAGCGAGTGGCCATGGCCGAGGAGGCCCGCGCGGACTTGTTTCTATCGTTGCATGCCGACGCCATCGACGACAGCGCGGCCCAGACCGCCAGCGGGGCGAGCATCTACACGCTGTCTGATCGCGCGTCCGACGAGCAGGCCCGCAAGATGGCCGAGAAGGAGAACGCCGCCGATCTCGTAGCCGGCATCGGGCGGCGGAACGGCCAGGCACCCGACGAGGTGAAGGGTATCCTGTCCGACCTGTGGGCGCGCGAGAACTCCGTCCATGCGCATCTGTTCTCCCGTTCGCTGGTTGGCAGCTTGCAGAAAATGAAATCGCTATCCCGCCAGCCCGAGCGTTCGGCTGCGTTCCGGGTACTGAAGCAGAGCCACGCGCCGGCAGTGCTTATCGAGCTGGGTTTCCTGTCCAACCCGGCCGAGGAGCAGCGCATCGCCTCCCCTGAGTGGCAGAAGCAGGTTGCCGCTTCGATCGGCGCCGCGATCGATACCTATTTCCAGCGGCGAAAAGCCAATGCCTTCGCCGCACCAACTTCGCCCGGTCCCGGCGGACTGCCGCCATAATCGGAAGGCAAGGTGGCTAAACTGCCGGTCGGCTCGTTGCTTTCGCCGCCGCCAAGGCCGGATCGTCCGGCACTGGGCCGAATGACGTGACTATGTTTCGGGATCGATCGGGCCGCGCGACGCTTGATGTCTGCCCAATCCGGGTAAAGCGCCGCACGTGTTGATTGTCGCGCTTGTTGCGATGCGAAACTGAGGCTAGGACGAACAAAGAACAACGACTGAAATGTGATGCGCGCGCCAATCCTGCCCCCCCCCCCCAAGCCGAAAAAGCGACGTCGGCGCAGCCTGCTGCTGAGCCTGCTCGGCTATGGCTTTGCCGTATTCGTGGTGCTTTTCATGGTGGCGTCGGCCGGCGTTGGCTACTTGCTATACAAGCACTCGCGCGATCTGCCCGACTACGAGAGCCTCGCAAAGTACGAGCCGCCCGTCATGACGCGCATTCACGCGCACGACGGCTCGCTGATCTCCGAATACGCGCGAGAGCGCCGCATCTTCGTGCCGATCAACACGATTCCGAAGCAGGTGATCTCCGCGTTTCTGTCCGCCGAGGACAGGCGCTTCTATGAGCACGGTGGCCTTGACTTCACGGGCATGATTCGCGCCGTGGTGAACAACGCCAAGAACGGTTTCAGGGGCGGCCTTCAAGGTGCTTCGACGATCACCCAGCAGGTTGCGAAGAACTTCCTTCTTTCGAGCGAGCAGAAGCTCGAGCGCAAGATCAAGGAGGCGATCCTCGCCGTGCGCATCGAACGCGCATATTCGAAGGATCGCATTCTTGAGCTGTACCTGAACGAGATTTATTTCGGAATAAACTCATACGGTGTCGCCGCGGCCGCTCTCAACTACTTCAATAAGGAATTGAGGGACCTGGAGCCGCAGGAGGCGGCCTATCTTGCGGCCCTGCCGAAGGCACCCAACAACTACCACCCCTTCAAATCTGAGCGCACCAAGCAGCGCGCTCTGGAGCGCCGCAACTGGATCCTCGATCAGATGGTTCTGAACGGCTACCTCGACGCCGCCGTGGCCAGGGAATCGAAAAAGAAGGACCTGGGGGTCAATCCTCGTCCGTTCGGTACGTTGATTTCGACGGCTGAGTTCTTTGCCGAGGAGGTGCGCCGTTCTCTTCTGACCCAATATGGCGAAGAAAAGCTCTACTCCGGCGGCATGTCGGTTCGCACGACCCTCGACCCTACCCTCCAGCGCATCGCGCGGCAGGCTCTGACCGACGGCCTCGTTCGTTTCGATCGCCAGCACGGCTGGCGCGGTCCGGTGTCCCGCATCGACGTCGCTGGCGACTGGGGCGTGCCGCTGGCGGCGATCGACGTGCCGGGCGATATCCAGCCCTGGCGGCTCGGCGTCGTGCTTGAGGCCCAGAAGGGCAAGGCCGTCATCGGCCTGCGCCCCCCACGCCAGTCGGACAACACCTTGGCGCCCGCGCGCGAGGCGGTTGAGATCGGCCTCGAGGAGGTCAAGTGGGCGCGAGTGCTGCCGAAGAAGGCCGAGGTCAAGGCGGTCAGCGACGTGCTTTCGATTGGCGACGTCGTCTATGTTGCGCCTAAGGATCGCAGCAACCTCGCCGGCGTCTGGTCTCTGATGCAGATTCCCGAGATCGGCGGCGGGCTCGTTGCGATGGACCCCCACACCGGCCGTGTGCTCGCCATCGCGGGCGGGTTCTCGTTTGCAATGAGCCAGTTCGACCGCGCGACGCAAGCCAAGCGCCAGCCCGGGTCATCGTTCAAGCCGCTCGTCTATGCGGCCGCGATCGACAATGGCTACAAGCCGACCTCCATCGTGCTCGACGCGCCGATTGAGATCGACCAGGGCCCCGGCAAGGAAACCTGGAACCCCAAGAACTACGAGGAAGGCAAGTTCGGCGGCCCGTCCACGCTCCGCATCGGCATCGAGAAATCGCGCAACCAGATGACGGTTCGGCTGGCCCAGGACATGGGTATGCCGCTGATCACCGAGTATTCGCGCCGCTTCGGTGTCTACGACGACCTGCTGCCGGTGTTGTCGATGTCCCTCGGCGCGGGCGAAACTTCGCTTCTACGCATGACGACGGCCTACTGCATGATCGCCAACGGCGGTAAGCAGGTGCGCGCCACGCTGATAGACCGCATCCAGGACCGCTGGGGCCGCTCGGTGTGGCGTCACGATGACCGCGAATGCAGGAACTGCAAATCCGAATCCTGGTCCAACCAGCCCGAGCCGGACGTTCCCGACGAGCGCAAGCAGGTGCTCGACCCTCATACCGCCTACCAGATGACGTCGATCATGGAAGGTGTCGTCCAGCGCGGCACCGGCACCGTGATCCGCGAGAAGTACCTGCCCAATACGCCGGTGGCCGGCAAAACCGGCACGACCAACGACGAAAAGGACGCTTGGTTCATCGGCTATACGCCCGACCTCGTCGTCGGCGTCTACGTCGGCTATGATACCCCACGGCCGATGGGCAAGGGTATGACAGGCGGCGCGTTGGCCGCTCCGATCTTCGGCGACTTCGTCAAGCAGGCGCTGGCCGACAAACCGCCGATCCCATTCCGCGTTCCGCCCGGTTTGAAATTCATTCGTGTTGACCTGAAGACCGGCCTGCGGATCAATCCCGGCGAGCAGGCGCAACAGACGATCCAGGAGGCCTTCAAGCCGGGCGAGGAGCCAGACGATCCAGCTTCCGCGCTGGGCGTCACGGGGGCCCCCGCGCCCGGTGGCGGGATGGCGGCGCCGGCTCAGATCGGCCGCGGCGGGGTTTTCTGAGCGATCCGTTTACAGGCGTCTGCCGCACACCTATATCCGCACGAACCCCCGAATACCGGAGAATGACCCATGCGCGCCGAACCGCAGAAACTGATCGATTCCATCAACGAGTCTCTCGCGCTCCTCCGGAGGCATCTTTGACTGGGATAACGCCCAGCTGAAACTCGCCGAGCTCAACGCGAAGGCCGAGGACCCGAGCCTCTGGAACGACCCGAAGAAGGCGCAGAAGCTCATGCGCCAGCGCCAGCAGCTCGAGAGCGCCATCGCGCTTTACAGGCGGCTCGAGCAAGAGCGTGACGACGGCATCACCCTGATCGAGATGGGTGAAGCCGAAGGCGACGAGCCGACCGTGGCCGAAGGTGAGGCCGCGCTACGCACGCTCGACAGCGAGGCTCAGAAGAAGATGGTCGAGGCACTGTTGTCGGGCGAAGCCGACGGCAACGACACCTACGTCGAAATCCACGCCGGCGCCGGCGGCACCGAGAGCCAGGACTGGGCCGAGAAGCTCACCCGAATGTACATGCGCTTCGCCGAGAAGCGCGGCTTCAAGGTCTCCCTCGTCGAGGAGAGCCCTGGCGAAGAGGCGGGCATCAAGTCGGCGACCCTCGAGATAAAGGGCGAGAACGCCTACGGCTGGCTGAAGACTGAATCGGGTGTTCATCGTCTCGTGCGTATTTCGCCCTTCGATAGCAATGCGCGGCGTCACACGTCGTTTGCGTCCGTTTGGGTCTTCCCGGTCATCGACGACGACATCGATATCGAGATCAACGAAAGCGACTGCCGGATCGACACATACCGCGCCTCTGGCGCGGGCGGACAGCACGTCAACCGGACCGACTCGGCGGTGCGCATCACGCACATTCCAACCGGGATCGTCGTGGCGTCTCAACAGGACAGGTCCCAGATCAAGAACCGCTCGATCTGTTGGGCCATGTTGAAATCGCGCCTCTACGAGCGCGAATTGAAAATCCGTGAGGACAAGGCCAGTGCCGAGGCTGCCTCGAAGACCGACATCGGTTGGGGCCATCAGATCCGCTCGTATGTCCTCCAGCCCTACCAGCTGGTGAAGGATCTGCGGACCGGAATGTCGAGCACCGACCCGGACGAAGTCCTGGACGGCGCGCTCGATCCATTCATCGAGGCCTCGCTCGCCAAGAAGATCAAGGGCGATACGACCGAGGTGATCGACGACCTGAGCTGATCCCGCGGCGGGATGAGTTGGGCGCCATCTCCAATGGCGGGGCCAAAACAAAAAAGGACCGGCGCCGCCGGTCCTTTTTTTATTCCTGGAAAGTCATACGAACTCGGCCCAATGGGCCAGTCCGAACCTCTTCAGCTGCAGCCCGGCTCAGCGAGCGGATGCAAGCGTGGTCGACATGACAGCCGAGTAGAGCGGCTTGATCGGAGCACCGTTCTCGTCGACCGTCGGAAGGCGACGGTTGTCGACGAACCGGAACGCCGGGCCATTGAGCGATGCGGGCTTTGCCGAGGTTATCCCGTCCGTGGCAACGAGGGCGTGCGTGGCCCCGGCCCCGACAACGACGGAAAGCGCAATAACAATCGCCGACGCCTTCAGCGCGCCGATGAACGTAGAATTGCTGGAACGCTTCTGCATGATCTCACCTGAAATCTTGTTGACCGCTGATGAAAACCGCGCGGTCCACGATTGACGGATCGAATTAAACTCTAACTCCGACATGGTTAAGATAATCTGAGTCGCTACGGATTATCTGTATTAATTGCATGTCTGACGCAGGAACTTCCTTTTGGTCCGACAAAAAAGTGTCATTTTTTCTCCTCGCCACGTGTTCGATATTGTCGCGGCCGGCCATTGCCCCACGACCTCCGCCGTCGCTTTTGGCTGGTGTTTGAGTTGGAAGGGCTGTCCGGGGCCGGATCGCACCATCGGCGCCCATCTTCCGATGGTCACGCTATCGCTGCGCCTTATCTCAGGCCCTTGCCGGCTCCCCATCTGCGGGGAGCGGACAAGGGTCGGCTCGCCCGTGCGCGCGCCCGGGCCGGCTCGGGCGTTGAGACCGCCCGAGTAGACGGAAACTGAGGCAACGTCTGCTTGGTGGCCGCGGTGAGTCCTGTTCGCCCCGGACTTCTGAACGCCCCCTACGCTCGGCCGATTTGCGATGGTCGGCGATCTGTGTTTCTTATCCGGACACTATCAATTCCCGAGGCGGCCCCTATGAGCACGATCCCCGATTTCACGACGGTTCCGTTCGAAGCCGAATCGCCATCGGCATCCGCTTCGGCATCGACCGTGCCTCCGCCGGGCCCGGCCATTGATACGCCGGAAGGAATTCCGCTGCGCCAAGTCTACACGGCGGCCGACACGGCGGGCCTCGATCACCTCGATGGCTACCCAGGCATCGCGCCGTTTCTGCGCGGTCCCTACCCCGCCATGTACGCCCTGCAACCCTGGACCATTCGCCAGTACGCGGGCTTTTCGACCGCCGAGGACAGCAACGCGTTCTACCGACGCAACATCGCGGCAGGCCAGAAAGGCCTCTCGGTCGCCTTCGACCTCGCCACCCACCGCGGCTACGACAGCGACCATCCGCGCGTGAAGGGCGATGTCGGCATGGCCGGCGTGGCGATCGACAGCATCTACGACATGCGCACGTTGTTCTCAGGCATCGACCTGTCCGACATGACCGTGTCGATGACCATGAATGGCGCGGTCCTGCCGGTGCTGGCGCTGTTCATCGTCGCGGGCGAGGAGCAGGGCGTCCCGCCCGAGAAGCTCGCCGGCACGATACAAAACGACATCCTGAAGGAGTTCATGGTCCGGAACACGTACATCTATCCGCCCGGACCCAGCATGCGGATCATCTCGGACATCTTCGCCTTCACCGCGTCTAAGATGCCGAAGTTCAATTCGATCTCGATCTCCGGCTACCACATGCAGGAGGCCGGCGCGACGGCCGACCTAGAGCTCGCCTACACGCTCGCCGACGGCATCGAGTACGCCCGTGCCGGTGTTGCCGCCGGTCTCGGCATCGACAGCTTTGCCCCGCGCCTGTCGTTCTTCTGGGCGATCGGCATGAATACCTACATGGAGATCGCGAAGATGCGCGCGGCCCGCCTCATGTGGGCCTCGCTCATCAAGCGCGAGTTCAATCCGCGGGACACCAAATCGCTCGCGCTGCGCACCCACTCCCAGACCTCGGGCTGGAGCCTCACGGCACAGGATGTATTCAACAACGTCACCCGCACCTGCCTCGAGGCCATGGCGGCAACTCAGGGTCACACGCAGTCGCTGCACACGAACGCGCTCGACGAGGCCATCGCACTGCCGACCGACTTCTCCGCGCGCATTGCCCGCAACACCCAGCTGCTGCTGCAGCAGGAGACGGGAACCTGCCGCGTCATCGACCCCTGGGGCGGCAGCCACTTCATCGAACGCCTGACGCACGAGCTCGCGGAAAAGGCGATGGCCCATATTCGCGAGGTCGAGGAGCTTGGCGGAATGGCGAAGGCGATCGCCGCCGGCATCCCCAAAATGCGTATCGAGGAGGCGGCGGCCCGCACCCAGGCCCGCATCGACGCCGGCAAGCAGACGATCGTCGGCGTCAACAAGTTCAAGGTCGCCACCGAGGCCAAGATCGACATCTTGAAGGTCGACAACCGCTCGGTCCGCGAGCAGCAACTCGCCAAGCTCGTTCGCCTGCGGGCCGAGCGCAGCGAGGGCGAAGTGACCGCCGCGCTCGCTGCCCTGACGGAAGGCGCGCGCGGCAATGGCAACCTTCTCGACCTCGCCGTGAAAGCCGCTCGCGCCAAGGCGACGGTCGGCGAGATTTCGGCGGCGCTGGAACAGGTGTTCGACCGCCATCGCGCTGAAATCCGCGCAATTTCAAACGTCTACCGCTCGGAGGCAGGCTCCATGAATACCGCGGTCGCCAAGGTGCTGAGCCTCGTCGAGAGCTTCGAGCGCAACGAGGGGCGCCGTCCGCGCATCCTGATCGCCAAGATGGGCCAGGACGGCCACGATCGCGGCCAGAAGGTGATCGCGACGGCCTTCGCCGACCTCGGCTTCGATGTCGACATCGGGCCGCTGTTCGCCACGCCGGACGAGGTTGCCCGCCAGGCCGTCGAGAACGACGTGCATGTCGTCGGCGTATCATCGCTTGCGGCCGGTCACCTGACCTTGGTGCCCGAACTCAAGGCGGCGCTCGCCAAGGAAGGCCGCGACGACATCATGGTGGTGGTCGGAGGCGTGATCCCGCCCGGCGACTACGATGAACTGTATGCGGCTGGCGCCAAGGCGATCTTCGGCCCCGGCACAAACATCCCAGAGGCCGCCATCGACCTCGTTGCCAAGCTCAACGCCGCCCTCGGACATGGGGTGAAGGCGGCGGAGTAGGTGGTGCATCAGGTGATCGTCACCATCAGATTGGCATCCCGTGCAATCCGCCACCTGCCTCCGGCCTCTCGTCTGAGGGGTGTCAGGGTGTAGCCCGCGCGTCGGATGGGCCTGCCGTCCGGCGGTGACAGGGTCAAGTCGATCCGGTTCCTGAGGAGCGCCCAGTCCCCAAGAACCTGTAGCTCGACGATTTCGTTTGTCCCTTCGATGAGTGTGCCGCCCATGCCTTTGGAAGCGGCAGTGGAACGCCTGCTTGCCGAACGGCTCGCTGCCGGCAACGGTGAAGACCACGTCGTCAGTCATCAAGCCTAGCAGCGTCGCAATATCGCCGCGCTGCGTTGCCGTCATACAATTATCGACCAGCTGCCGTATGGATTTTTCGTCGTCGGTCACGAACTGGCTCCGCCGACCGTAAGGTGCCCGTAGCTTGTGCCCGAGCGTCAAGCATCGGGCAGGCGGAAATAAGTTCCCGCCCTCACATCAGCCGCAGCGCCTTGAGGCTCGCGTGACCCTGTCGGCCGACGATGACATGGTCGTGGACGGTGATGCCGAGGGGGCGTGCGGCGTCCACGATGTGCTTCGTCATTTCGATGTCCGCGCGCGACGGCGTCGGGTCGCCGCTCGGGTGATTGTGCATCATCCTACGACTTGCTTTATCATATTGAAATGCAAGCATTTTTTCTAAGTTATTCCAGAGGTGGTGCCGGGATTGGGGATCGGCATTTGGTGCGCTATTGTGATGGTCACGAGCGATCATCGGCGCGCGCAGTGAATTCCTTTGATGCACGGCGCTCAAT
>OFDC01000098.1_pt1 | contig 99815 bp, 109 predicted proteins | sample 1520941 | NCBI WGS metagenome assembly OFDC01 (sample SAMEA94258168, study PRJEB24077) | hot springs metagenome | biome: Aquatic biome; feature: Water | place: India | collected 2012-12-06 | depth 5 m
GCGCAAGCTCATCGTCACCCTCAACGCCATCGTCAGGGATGGCGCTGTATGGCAGTGCCGACCCGCTTGAAAACAAGACGGTTGCTCCGCTCCGCGCTACACGCTCCGGTCGAGACGACAGGTTTTCTACAAATTTTTCAAATTCTACTGCGGCCACACCTTGGGAAACGTCTCGCATTCGAGCCGGTCGCCCGGCTTCAGACCATGCCCTTCGATGGGCGGCGAGATCTGGCCGACACGCGCGCCGTAGCGGGCGTCGTCGCCACACCAACGGGTCGCCCAGGCGCGGCGGCGGCGCGAGGTCGAGCGGTTGCCCGACGCGCCGTGCAGCGTGAGCGCATGGAAGGCGATGACGTCGCCCGGCTCCATGTCCCAGGCGAGGAATTCGTGCTGCTCGCGCTCGGCGTCGAGATCGGGCAGCGGCTCGAAGCGGCTGTCCTGCACCTGCAGGTCGACACCGCCCTGCTTGAAGAACTTGGGCTGGAACCAGCGGCCCCAGCGGTGCGAGCCCTTCACGTATTCGACGCAGGTCGCGCGATCGACCGGATCGAGCGGCGTCCACAGCGACACGACCTGCTCGCCGTCGATCGGATAGTAGGGCTGGTCGTGATGCCAGGGCGTGCGCTCCTGCGTGCCGGGCTCCTTCACCAGCAGATGGTCGTGATAGTAGACGACCTCCTTCGAGCCCATCAGCTTCGCCGCAATCTCTCGCGCCGGCGATTCGTATACGAAGGCGCGCGCATCGGCGTGCCGCTGCCACAGCTGAAAGTCGACAAAGAAGAGGCCGGGCGCGCCCTTCGGCGTGTTGATGCGCACCATCGGTCCGGGGCTCGCCATGTCGTCGTCGACGGCGGCCCGCATGCGCTCGATCCACTCCATCGGAATGGCGTTGCGCAGGCAGATCGCACCATCCTCGCGATAGCGGGCGATCTCGGCGTCGGTCGGCATCGGCATGTCAGATCTCTCCAAAATCGCCGCCGCGGCCCTTGCCGGCGGCGAAGCGGGCCGCGCCCTTGCGCGATTCGGCCTGCAGCGCCGGCATACCGTGGCGCGCTTCGTTGACGAGGGCGGCCGGCACGTCCAGCGACCACTGGTCGTAGGACGACAGACGATCGGAGCGCAGGCAGGTCTGCGGGAATTTCGCCAGCAGCTCAGCCAGCGCCAGCGCTTCCGGCAGCGCCTGCCCTTCCGGCACCAGCCGGTTGGCCAGTCCCCAGTCGAAGGCTTCGCGCGCACCGACCTCGCGTCCCGTGAGGATCATGTCGAGGGCACGGCTGTGGCCGATCAGACGCGGCAAACGCACGGTGCCTCCGTCGATCAGCGGCACGCCCCAGCGACGGCAGAATACGCCGAACTTCGCGCTCTCCGATGCCACACGCAGATCGCACCACAAAGCGAGTTCGAGGCCGCCCGCCACCGCGTAGCCCTCGACCGCGGCGATCACCGGCTTCGAAAGAAGATGGCGTGTCGGCCCCATCGGTCCCGGTCCGGCCGGATCGTGCTTGGCGACGCCTTCACGGCTGGCCGCCACCTTGAGGTCGTAGCCCGCGCAGAAGGTGCCGCCGCGGCCCGTGAGGATGGCGACGGACTGCGACTCCTCGGCGTTGAAGGCGAAGAAGGCCTCTCGCAGCAGGATCGCGGTCTCGGGATCGACGGCGTTGCGCGCCTCGGCGAAGCGGTCGATCGAGACGACCGTCGTCGCGCCGACCTTCTCGACCGCGACTTTCGCCATTACCGGCCCTGCATCATGCGCAACGGCGTGTAGACCAGCACCGTATCGCCCTTCTGGTTCCTGATCAGGTTGGTGGTCCGCACCAGGGCGCGCGAGGGATCCTTCGACGTCGGCTTGATCTCGGTGATCTCAATCTCGACGTGGATCGTGTCGTTCACGTAGGTCGGGCCCTTGATGTCGAAGCCCATCGACAGGAAGGCGAGCCCGGATCCCTGCAGCGTGGTGGGGATCACCAGCCCCTCGGCCATGGAATAGACCAGCGCGCCCGGCACGGGATGTCCGCCGCGCATGGGCGCGTGCTCCTGGATGTATTCCCGGTTGGTGAAGAGTTCCTCCGAGAAGCCGCAGAGGGTCACGAAGTTCAGGAGATCGGACTCGAAAATCGTGCGGCCGTAGGTGACGAACTTGTCGCCGACCTTGAGGTCGCGCCAGTTCCAGCCTTCACCAAGCTGTTTCATGGCACCGTTCCTTCAGTGGGCGTGCGCGGGATGCGCGCCTTCGCGCAGCTTGTAGAGCCGGCTGCAATAGGGGCATTCGACATGCCCTTCGGCGCCCAGGTTGAGATAGACCTTGGGATGGCCCAGCGCGCCGCCGCCGCCATCGCAGGCGACCCGGTCGGTTTCGACGATGATGACTTCGAACGGCTCCGTCACGATCCACTCCTGTTACGCGCGCAGATGATAGCGGCCTCGACGGCCGGGGTCATGCTTCCCGCCTGTGCTCGAACAGCGCGGGCGCGTCCGGCCGGGGGCTAGGCGCTGCAGCGAATGACGACCGAAGCGGGGCCACGCACCACGCTCATGTCGCCGCGGGTCGGCATATTCTCCATCTTGAGCGTGGTGTAGTTGCCGCCGCTGCTGTTGCACATGGCGACCGCGCGGGTCTGGCAGGCGCCGGGTTCCTTGCAGCTGATGGCGATGGCCGGCTTGCCGTCGGTCCAGGTCACCTGCGTCGCATTGGTTTCCGTCCGGGGATCCTCACCCGGCGTCCCCTTGGCCATGCCACAGGCCGCGACCAGACCCGCGATGCCGACCACGAACGTCCATTGAATCATCGATCGCGCCGTCATCGCCTCTCCCCTTTGGCCCCGCCGAAAGGGGCAAACGACAGTACATCGCGCCCGCGGACGGGTGCAAGTTCACGTGGTCGATAGGCTAACAGCCTGAAAGCCTTTAGGATTGAGCCATGAGAGTACGATCCGGCGCGTTGATCTCCTCCGCCCTCGCGGCGTCCTTGCTGGGTTCGATGGCGGTACACGCCCAGCAGACCAACGAGCAGCTCGCCGCACGCTGCGCCGAACTCGGTGCGCTCTACGACCGTTACAACACGCGCCGCAGCGAAGGCTCGGGCGGCCCCGACATGACACGCCTCGGGGCCGGCATCGATTGCCAGAAGGGACGTTACCAGCAGGGTATCAAGGCGCTGGAGGATCTCCTGCAGCGCAGCCGGGTCCCCATTCCGCCGGCGAGCTGAGAACTATTTTCCCTTCAGCTTGAAGTCCCGCCACAGCACGATGCCGCTGGCGTTGTCCAGCGTCGTGCCGTCGAGCTGCTTCTTCAGTTCATGCGCCGTCGGGCGCCAGATGAGCGTGCTCTCGCCAGTTGCCCCGGCGAAGCGCGCGGTGCCGCCGGTCAGCTTGAAGGTGCCTCGGCAGCCCACGAGCTCGTAGCCGGCGCAATCCCATTCGCCCCACGCCGTGGCGCCGTCGCCCGCCGTGAACGTGCAACCACCCGACGCGCTGGTCTTGCGGCTGACCTGGTCGATCTTCGACGACAGCGCGCAACTGACGCGCCCGGCCTGCTGCGGTCCCTCGTCGGTCTCGATGAAGAGTGGGCCGGCCAGGCTGGCGGCCACGACGAGCTGCTTCTCGCCGGCGCGGACGATCGTGCCGTTGGCGCCGACGACCGCGAAGGCATTGAACGCCTGGACGTCGTCCTGCGCAAAGGCAGGAGCGGCGGTGGCCATGCAGAGGATGCCCAGGAGGGCGCGGGAGAACATCGTCATGGGCCGCCTCACTTGAAATCGATGACGACGGCGTCGGCGCCGAGCGATACCGCGAGGCCCTGGCGGCGCGTCTTGAGGTCGATCATCACGCCGTTGGTGTTCTCGAGCCACATTTCGCCCTTGCCCTGATCGCCGTAGGCCGCGCCGTAGCGCGCCTGGCCGTAGGCGCCGGGGAACTGGCGCAGCTCCTTGAGATTGTAGACGTCGCCATAGGCTTCCATCTTGGAGACGCCGAAGCCGCCGACCCCGAGGCCGCCCACGGAGAACCGGTAGTTGCGGCCCTCGTAGTGCAGCGTGCCGCTGCCGACATTGCCGCTGCCGAAGAACGCCACCTGGACCTGCTCGATATTGACCGTGCCGGACTTCACCCGCTGCTGCGCAATGGCCGGCGCCGCCAGCGCGGTTCCCACCAGCCCCACCGAGCCGACCAGCGCCTGCCGGCGGCCGAGCAAACCAACTCTTTTCACACTCATCCCGCTCTCCCAGATCGGTCGCGTCAGACGTCGACGACGGCCGTAGCCTCAATTTCAACCAGCAGCCCCGGCACGGCAAGGGCGCTCACGGCCACCAGCGTCGATGTGACCACCGAGCCCTTGAGCGCCTTGCCCAGGGCCGCGCTGACGGCGCCCATGTCGCGGATGTCGGTCACGTAGATCGTCGTGCGCACGAGGTCGCCAAGGCGAGCGCCAGCCGATTTCAAACCAGCCTCGATCTTGCGCATGGTGATGGTCGTCTGCTGGGCGGCGTCCTTGCCCTGGACCTGCCCCTTGGCATTTAGGGAAGTCGTGCCGGACACGAATACGAACGGCCCGCTCTTGATGGTACGGACATAAAAACCCGCCACCTCGGTGCCGTCCGGAAAGACTTTCTTGGCCATGCCTCGCTCCAGTTCTTCGATGCGCTATGCTGCCACTCTAGGCGGCCGTTCGCGCCGGGCAAGGAGGAAGCCGTGTCTCTCGATCGCTATCGCACCGCCATCGTAACGGGCGCGAGTCGCGGCATCGGCGCGGCGATCGTCCGGGAACTGCGGATCGGCGGCCTCGACGTCTATGCCGTTGCCCGCTCGGCCGACGACCTTACCGAATTGGCGCAGGAGACCGGTTGCCGCCCGCTGGCGCTCGACATCTCCCATCGCGATGCCGTGCTGCATGCGCTGGGCTCGCTCGATGCCGACGTGCTGGTCAACAACGCCTCCGCCCCGGTGCGTGGGGGCGTGTCGTGGGAGACGCCGCCGGACGATATCGACGTGCTGATGGACGTGAATCTGCGCGGGACGCTCAACTGCCTCGCCGCCGTGGTGCCGGGCATGACGGCGCGCGGGCTCGGCCACATCGTCAATCTCGGCTCGACCTCGGGCACCGCGCCCCTGCCCGGCATGCCCGTCTATGCCATGACCAAGGCCGCCATCCACAATCTCAGCCAGACCCTGCGCCTAGACCTGCACGGGACGGGCGTGAGGGTCAGCGAGATCTCGCCGGGACGTGTCGAGACCGGCGCCCATCTCGGCCTGCTGGCGGATCGCGAGGAAGGGCGGCGACGCTTCTACGAAGGTTTCGAGACTCTGCAGCCAGCCGACATCGCCGAGGCGGTCATGTTCGTGCTGGGCGCGCCGCAGCGCATGGATGTGAGCTTCATGGAGATCGTGCCGACCGACCAATCGTACGGCGGATCGCAATTCCACCGCCGGCGCTGATCCGCGGCACGTCGCTTGCAGGAAGAACGTCCGTTGGGCAATCAGGGAACCATGAGCCTCAAGAACCTCGCTGCCATCCTCGATCCGCAGGCGCCGGCCGACCGGCCCTTCATCATCCAGGTCTCGCCCGAGGGCGACGAACAGCTCCGGCTGAGCTACGGCGAGGCGCGCGCGCGCATCGCGGCGCTGGCGCGCGGTCTGCTGAAGCGCGGCCTGAAGCGCGGCGAGGCGGTGGCGATCGTCGCGGCCAACAGCGCCGACTATCTGGTGCTCTACATGGCCACCATGGCGGCCGGTCTCGTCTCGGTCTGCGTCAACCACAAGCTGCCGCGCGAGACCGTGGCGCACATCATGAAGGACTCGGTCGTCAAGCTGGCGATCGCCGACGCCGAGCGTGCGCCGCTGGTCAGCGCGCTGGTGCCGACCGTGGCGATCGAACAGCTCGACAGCCTGCTCGATCCGGGCACCTTCGACGCGGTCGACATGGCGCCGGACGAAGTCGCCATGGTGCTCTACACGTCGGGCTCGACCGGCCTGCCCAAGGGCGTGCCGCTGACGCATGGCGGCTACATCTGGGCGACCGGCGCCACGCCCGAGCAGCGGCCGGGCATCGAGGACCAGAAGATCATCATCGCCGCGCCTCTGTTCCACATGAACGGCCTGTTCAGCGCCAAGCTGGTGATGATCAACGGCGGCACCATCGTGCTGATGACCAACTTCACCGCGCGCGGCTTTATCCGCGCCATCGACCGCAATCGCGTGGCGATGATCACGTCGGTGCCGACCATGCTGGCGCTGGTGATGCGCGAGACCGAGGAACTGGCGAAGGCCGATCTCAGCTGTGTCACCACGGCCGTAACCGGCTCGGCGCCCTCGACGGCGGAGTTCTTCGAGCAGATGCACCGGATGTTCCCCAACGCCGAGACGGCGAACAGCTGGGGCACGACTGAATCGGGTCCGCTGGGCTTCGGCCCGCATCCCGACGGCATCCCGAAGCCGATGGGCGCGCTCGGCTATCCGCGCAAGAACATCGAGGTGAAGTTCGTCGGCGGCGCCGAGACCGGCGCGACGCAGGGCGTGCTGCACATCCGCACGCCGGCGCTGATGAGCGGCTATCTCAACCGCGACGCCGACACGAAGAAGCGGCTGATCGACGGCTGGTACGACACCGGCGACGTGATGCGCCGCGACGAGAACGGCTTCGTCTTCTTCGTCGGCCGTGCCGACGACATGTTCCAGTGCGGCGGCGAGAACGTCTATCCCGGCGAGGTCGAGAAGCTGCTGGGCCAGCATCCCGACGTGGCACAGGCCTGCGTCGTGCCGGTACCGGACGAGATCAAGTACCAGCTCCCGGTGGCCTTCGTGGTCCGCAAGCCCGGCACGTCACCGACCGAGGAAGCGTTGCGCCGCTTCGCCCTCGACAACGGCCCCGCCTACGCCCATCCGCGCGCCGTCTGGTTCGTCGACGAGCTGCCGCTCGCGGGAACCAACAAGATCGACCGCAAGACCCTGGTCGACCGCGCCGTCGCGACCTACGCACGCGACGACGCCAAACGGGTTTGACTTCAACCGACCGAGGTCAGGAGTCCGCGGTAAACCCGATCTTCTTCACGATCGGGCCCCAGCGGTCGTAGCTCTGCTTGAGGAGCGTCGCCAGTTCCTGCGGCGTCGAGGACTTAACCTCGAGGCCCATGACGGCGAGGCCGTCGATCACGTCCTTCTGGGCGAGCGCGACGCGCAGCGCTTCGTTGGAGCGCATGACGACCGGGGCCGGTGTGCCGCCCGGGGCGAAGAAGCCGAACCATTCCGAGAAGACGAGGTCCTTGTAGCCCTGCTCGGCGAACGTCGGGACGTTCGGCGCGAAGCGGCTGCGGGTCGCGCCCGAGACGCCGAGAAGGCGCGCCTTGCCGGCAGCGACCTGCTGCGTGAATTCGCCGACCGGGCCCGACACGGCCTGGATCTGGCCGCCGACCATGTCCTGCACGGCGGGCTGCGTGCCGCGATAGGCGACATGCTTCAGCTCGATGCCACCGGCCTGTCCCAGCAGCACGCCGATGAAGTGCGGCACCGAGCCGGCCGCCGGCGAGCCGTAGTTCGCCTTGTCCGGGTTGGCTTTGCACCAGGCCAGGAACTCCGGAATGTTCTTCACGCTGTCGGGCACCGCGGGGCCGACGCAGAAGCCGAAGTCGAAGACACAGGCCAGCGTCACCGGCGTCACGTCGGTGAAGGCGTTGTAGGCCAGGCTCTTGTAGATGTGCGGATAGATCATCAGCATCGAGGCCGGCGTCTGCAGGATGACGCTGCCGTCGGTCGCCGCGCCCTTCATCGACTGAATGGCGATCTGGCCGCCGGCGCCCGGCTTGTTCTCGACGAGGGCCACCTTGGTATAGGCGGTGCCCTTGAGGCCCTCGGCGACGCGCCGGCACAGCGTGTCGGACGTGCCGCCCGGCGGGAAGCCGGTGATGATGCGCACAGTCTCGAGTGGCTGGGTCCCCTGTGCGCCGGCACGGCCGGCGAGTCCCAGGGTGGCGAGCGCGGCAGCGGCGCCCGTGGCGCGGACGAAGCCGCGGCGGTTCTGGTTGGTCATTGGTTTCCTCCCGTTTGTGCGCGGACTGTCGCCCAAATCGTCGTTCGAGCCAAGTCCGCCCGCCGGCCGCTACTTGCGGGGGACGGCCTCCAGTTCCGGCAGGTCGAACTCCCTCCAGCCCGGCACTTCCGAGACGTCCGGGAATTCCTCGCCGAATGGCCTGGTGGCATCTATGCCCACCGTCGAGGAGTAGCCGCCGTCGGTGTAGGGATCGAGCGGCGCGGTGGCCGTGCGGTCGACGATGAAGACATCCTGGCTGGGCTTCACCCGGAACGACTGGGCCCACTCGACCTCGGCCGAGTTGCGGATGTCGATGTCGGGATCGACCACGATCACCCATTTCGGGTGCAGATTTCCCGCCATGGCGGCCAAGATCGCGTGACGCGCCTCGCCCTCGTAGCGCGGTTTCATGGCGATCACCACATAGGTCTGCACGCCGCCCGAGCTGTTGATCGAGAGGTCGGAGATGGTCGGGAACTGCGCCTGGAGCTGTCGCAGGATCGAAGTCTCGAACGGGATTTGCTTCAGCACGTGGTTCTCGGTGATCGGCTTGCCGGTCAGCAGTCCCTGGAAGATCGCGCCCTTGCGATGCGTGATGGCGGTGATGCGCGCGACCGGCTTCATCGAGGCGGGCGTGTAGTAGCCGGTATACTCACCGAGCGGGCCCTCCATCTTCTGCGCCTTGGTGTCGACGGTGAATTCGATCACGATCTCGGCCCAGGCCGGCACCTTCATGTCGTTGCTGACGGCCTTCACCAGCTCGACCGGCGCGCCGCGCAGGCCGCCGGCGACGAACCAGTCGTTGGTCGCGTCGCTGGACTGGACCTGGCAGGAGAACATGGTCAGCGGATCGACGCCGATGGCGACCGCCCCGTGCAGTTCCTTCCCCATCGCGATGGCGTGGGCCATGTTCTTGCCGAAGCGATGGTTGGGCGCGGAAAACACGCCCAGCTCCTTCGGCCCATGGACCTGGAAGCGGTAGTTTCCGATATCGGGAACGCCGGTTTCGGGATTCTCCGACACGACGATACCGGCCGTGATGTAGGGGCCGCCATCCTTGGGGCTGTAGATCGGCACCGGCAGCCTGGTAACGTCGATCGCGTCGCCGGTCAGCACCACTTCCTGGCAGGGCGCGGCGCCCTTGAAGTCGATCGGGCCAACCTGCTCGTTGATGCCCTTCAGCACCTTGTCGTGGATCGTCCGTTCGGTGGCCTCGAAGGCGATCAGCGCACGCTTGCGGGTGCCGTAGACGCCGGCGACCAACGGGAAGTCCGTGCCGGTCTGCGCAAACATAAGCGCCGGCCCCTGTACCGAACTGGCCTTGGCGAGGGCTTTGGCGATGTCATACTTGGGTGAGACAGGACGTGCGATATCCACGAGCTCGCCTGCGTTCTTCAGGGCCGTGAGGAAGGCGCGAAAATCCTGGTAGGGCATGGTCAATCCGTCCTTGCTGTTCACGAGTACAGAGCGTGATGCGTAAATTGCTTGCCGATATCCGTCGCCACGACATCGAGGCCGCCATACGCGTTGGCGTGGCCGTCGGCTTGCCGCTGCTGGCGCTCGAAGCCATCGGCCGCCTCGATCTTGCGATCTATGCCGCCTTCGGCGGGCTGGCGATGCTGTACGGGCACAGCGAGTCCGCATGGCGGCGTGTCGAAAGCCAGATCGTCGCCGGCGCAGGCCTCGTATTCATGATCGCCGTGGGCATGACCTGGTCGGCCTCGCACGCTTCGCTCGCGGTACTGGGAGTCTTGCTCGCGCTCACAGTCATCGCCGCGGTCACGCTCGGTGCGGCGATGCGCTGGATACCGCGCGGGGAGATGTTCTTCGTCCTGGTGCTGCTGATCGTGGCCAGCATCCCCACGGGCTGGGACCGCCTGCCGCTCGCTCTCGCCGTGGGCGCCGGCGGCGCGGCCTTCTCGGTTCTGCTCGCCGTGATCAACGCCATCGGAGCCTCGAAGGACGAATCGAAACCGGATGGATGGCAACGCCGGATCGCCGCGGGCTACGCCGATCTCGACCATCGCCAGCATCTCGTCCTGCTGGCCGCCGCCACCATCGGCGTGCTGGCTGCATGGGTGATCGCGCTCGCCCTGGGCATTGGCCATCCTTTTTGGGCGGCGGTCACCGTCGCGGCACTCATGCCGGCGCTTGGGGCAAAGGATGTCTGGCGTCGCGCGATCTACCTGATGACAGGCACGCTGGGCGGCGTGGCCATCGCCACCGTCTTGTTCTCCTTCGAGCCCGGCCATCTCGCGCTGATCGCGATCATAATCGTCTGCCAGGCCGTGGCGGAGATCGCGGTGTCGCGCAACTACGGCGTCGCACTCCTGTTCTTCTGTCCGCTGGCCATCGGCATGAGCAATCTCGGCCGCGGCGCGCCCTGGCCGCCCATCCTCTTCGACCGCGTAGCCGAGGCGGCGCTGGGCGTTGCGGTCGCCTTCATCACGATCTTCGTGGGACGCCGGATCCTCAAAGTGACCTGAGCGAAAGGATCCCACGGCGGACCGACTACTGGTCGGTGACCTGGAACGGGATATCGCCGGCGATCGCCTTCGTTCCCTGAAGCGTGATCACGGTCCAGTGCAGCATGTATTGGCCCGGCGGCAGGGTCGGGGCCGACGCGAACAGGACCTGCGGCGACGATTCGAGGCGCGGATGAAGGCGCTCGATCACCTTGTCCCCCTGCTTGATGACCAGGGTCGACTTGATGTGGTCGACGGGCCGGTCGAACCGCACGAAGAACGCGCTGCTCTTGCGGCCGATATGGGCATTGGCGGCGGGCGCCGATTCCGTGACACGAACGTCGTCCGTCGCTTGCTGGGCATTGGCCTCGCAGACGGCGATTGCCATCAGCGGGGCGGCGATCATCAGTCGTCGCGCGATCATTTGACCTTCCTGCGCTTGGAAGTGGCTGCCTTCTCGACGCCGGACGGACCGGTCCACCGCGGGAAGGTTTTCGTATCGAGGCCGAACAGATCGAGCACGCGCGCCACGGAATGCGTGACGATGTCGTCGACGGTCCTGGGCCGCGTATAGAAAGCCGGCGACGGCACCGCGACGATGGCGCCCATCTCGGTGACCGCCAGCATGCTCTTGATGTGGCCGGCATGCAGTGGCGTCTCGCGGAACATCAGCACCACGCGCCGCCGCTCCTTCAGGCAGACGTCGGCCGCGCGCGCGACGAGGCTCGACGTCACCCCGGTCGCGATCTCGCTCAGGGTCCGCACCGAGCAGGGCGCCACGATCATGCCCATCGTCTGGAACGAACCGCTTGAAATCGACGCGGCGATATCGCCCGGCGCATGGACGTGATCGGCCAAAGACCGCAGCTCGGACGCCGACATGTCGGTCTCGAGCGAGCGTGTCTGGTCGCCCGCCTTGGAGATCACCAGATGGCTCTCGATCTTCAGGGCACGCAACGCTTCCAGCACGCGGATGCCATAGACCGTTCCCGAAGCGCCGGTGATGCCGACCACGATGCGCCGCACGGGCTCGCTGGCTGCCATCTGTAGTGCCTCAGCCGCCGGTCTTGATGTGACGCGGATCGGAATGGTTCAGCGGGGCCGGCTTCGCTTCCCAAGAGAACGGCGTGTCGGACAGGGTGTAGCGGTACCAGGGCGGATCGTTGGTCCGGCCGAGCCTGTGCCGCAGGTTGCCGAACGCGCGGTAAAGCACCGGATAGGGTTGGCCGTGATACTGCTTCAGGATGTCGTGCCAGGCGCGCGGCTCGGCGCGGATGAACGCCTCCATGTCCTTCGTCAGTTCTTCTTCCGTCATGACCTTCAGCCCGGCCGGCGGATCGCCGAGATCGGTGACGGTGCTGCGCACGAACTCGTTGGGATTCCATTCCGGCCCCAGCGGCACGGTGCAGTCCATGCCGATCTTCGACGAGATGCCGAGGGTCGTGCTCTTGGGATCAACGGTCATGGTGTTGAGCCCGTCGAGCCGCACCGTGTCCTTGTCCGGCATGTAGCGATAGGCCATCGCGGCCAGCACCGCCTGGTCGTCCCAGATGTCCACGTCGGTGTCGAACACCATGGCGATCTTCGGGAGCCCCTGCTTGGAGCAGGTCAGCATGATGCCCAGCGCCTGCTTGGAATCGCCGGCGCCCAGCGGATGGATCTTGGCGTAGGCGATGTTCGACAGGCCGCCCAGCGGGCAGCGCACCTCGCGCACGTCGATGCCGCCCTGCTTCAGGCCGTTGAACAGGTCGGCCTCGATGGCCGGCAGCTGCAGCATGTTGTCGGTGTACCAGGGATGCAGGCCGCCGATCGTGCAGTGCTGGAAGATGCCCCCCTTGCGGTAGGTCATCGCCTTCACCTTGAGGCGATAGTTGTGCTTGATGCCACCGCCGTACATGCCGGTGAACTCGCCGTACGGCCCTTCGTCATAGACGAGGCCTTCGAGCGCCATCAGCTCGCATTCGAGGACGATCTCGGCATTCGCCGGTACCATCACGTCGATCGTCTCGCATTTGATCATCTTCGCCGGAGCGCCATAGAAGGCGCCCAGCACCTCGAAATCGTCGGTGTCGGCGGTGACGCCGACCAGCGCCGAGATCTTGTCGATGGTCGGTCCGCCCAGCACGATCGCGACCTCGAGGTTCTGCCCTTTCGCCGCCGCCGCCATCGCGTGGATGCGCTGGCGATGCGAGGTGCAGGTCATGTCGACCGACTTCTCGTTCTTCGTGCGGAACATCGAGCGGTAGATGCCCCAGTCGTAGACACCGGTGTCGGGATGCTTGCTGATGAAGAGGTTGTCGTTGGTGTAGGCGTGGCCGTCGCGATCGTGATGCAGGAACAGCGGCAGACGGGTGAGGTCGACATCGTCGCCCGTCAGGATCACCTCCTTGCAGGGCGCGGTCGTCACCGTTTCCCATTTCATTCGACCCTTGGAGCGCGCGACCATCTCGAGACCGGTCTTGGTCTTGTCGCATCCCATCGCCCAGGCGAACATTTCCTGGTTCGAATAGGCGTTCGCGAGCACCGAGAACTCGGTATCCTTGATCTTCTCGATCAGGACGGCCTTGGTCGGATTGGCCTCCATGATCTTCGGCACCTGGTCGACACGCACCTCGTCCTTGATGCGCACGAGGAAGCCGGCCTTGTCCATCGACTCGACGAAGTCGGAAAGCGACTGCTGCATTGTGTTGCCCACAAAAAAAAGGGATCAGGAATAGGCGGGCGCGGTCTTTCCGTGCTCGGCGTAGCCCCTGAGGTGATGCAGCATCATGCCCCACAGGGCATTGCACTTCTCGAAATTGCCCTGCTGGTGCGGCCAGCCCGAATGGGCAAAGGCAAGCTGCACGCGCCCATGCGGCGTCTTGCCGAAGGTGAACGACACGCTGGTCCCGACCGCATCGCCCGGCCCTTCGATACACTTCCAGACGATCCTGTCGGCACCCTGCTCAGCGACGCTCCAGACGAAGGTCGGGCCGGTCGCGTACTTCAGCGTCCATTTGCCCCCGCCGCCCGACACGTCGGCCATCGTCCAGCCCTTGAGGCCTTCCAGTGTCGTCAATGCCGCGTGAACCCGAGCGGCATCGGTCTTGATGTTTACGGCGTGACGAAGAGCATGGTCGGACAAGACTTCACCTTTGCGTGAACAAGTTACAGTGAAAGCGCAATATGATGTAGGTTGGCCTCAGGAGCGGGACGATATCAGTGCTCCAAGATCGATCAAGGATAGTCCGCAGGCCGATTTTCTCAATGAACGATACCGTGTTGTCCGCCGCCCTGAACCTCTTCCACGAAGAAGACGTTACCGATCGATGGCTGCCTTTCGTCCGCCGCGCAACGCGCAGGTCGAGCCCGTCCAGCCGCGATCTTCAGAGCTTCAGAAATCTCTGCGTTGGCCTCGATCGCCTCGGGATTCGCCATCGGGTGAACAACTACGCCCATCTGCGTCGCCATCCCGGCGAGATCGCCTGCGTCATCGGCAAGCCATCGGTGCTGAACAAGATACCCTGCGGCACGCCGATCGTGTTCGGCCCAGCCGGCTACGACCATCCGGTCGACGCCCCCACCCTTCTCTCCGATCACAACATCCGCGGCGTGCTGGTGCCGTGCGAATGGGTCCGTGAAATGTGCGAGCCCTACTGGGGCACGAAGGTGCATGCGTGGGCCGAGGGTTTCGACACCGAAGGCTGGACGCCCCGGCCCGATGCCGTTCGGGACATCGACGTCCTGGTCTGTGACAGGATTCGCTGCCATCCCGAGCGCGATCGTCCGGCGGTCCGCGATCCGATCGTCCGCGACCTCGAGGCCCGCGGCCTGCGCGTCGCCGTCATGCGCCATGACGGCGGACGCGAGGAACAGTTCCGCGCCCTGCTCGCCCGTGCGCGCTCGATGGTGTTGCTGAGCGAACACGAGACGCGGGGCGTTGTCCTGCGGCAGGCCCTGTCGTCCGATGTTCCCGTCCTCGCCTGGGACGCCGGCGGCCTGTGGCAGGATACCCGCTACCATCCCCATCGCGTTCAGTTCGGCCCCGTGACCTCGACTCCCGACTGGGACGACCGCTGCGGGATGAAGTTCCGCGACACCGACGACTTCGGCGCCGTCTTCCCGCACTTCTGGACGGGCGTTATCCAGCAACGATTCGCGCCGCGTGCGCATGTGCTGGAAAACCTCACCCTGGAAGCCGGCGCACGCCGTTATGCCGACCTCGTGCATCGCCTGAACTTCGGCGCCCTCGAACGGGAAGAGCCGGCAGACTGGCTCGAGGCTGCCTGACCGGGCCAACGCCCCCCCGGGCGCGTTGCACCGCGAGGGTGCCTCCGGTATGGTCCGCCGCGCTGGACCCGTAGCTCAGCTGGATAGAGCGCTGCCCTCCGAAGGCAGAGGTCGTGAGTTCGAATCTCGCCGGGTCCGCCATTTATCAATGACTTAGCAGGACATCCCCGACGGCTGCCTCGCCACGGAAGCACCACGGAAGCACGTGGCGGCTCGAAGTCGGCACGTGCGCGCCGATTCGTCGCGAGGTTGGTCGACCATAGATATGGACGTGATGAGTCAGACCACCACGGTCAGGTGGTCGCCTGTTGCCCGCCGGCAGGCGGCCATCAAAAGGGCAATGTCAGAGTGTGAGAAACGACCCACATTGCTGCCCGAGCAAATTAGGGACGACGGACTGAACATGCGCATCCCAACTTTTGGGCGAATGGTCGTAGGTTCAAATCGGGGGCCTGCATCGATCTCAAATTGCGGTCAAGTTCATTGCACTTCGCCGCGGCTGCTGAGCGTAGTGGAGCGTCCTTCTACGAACTCTTTCGTGCACCAGCGTACCCGTTGCCTCGGTCGACACTCATAGATTCAGGATTCACTAGCTAGGTCGTAGCCAAGGAGAACGAAGCTCACTTCCTGAATGAATCTCACACGGTCTCCCTAGAGACCCCAGCAAGTCTAGGGAGGAAACGCCCACAGGACGCTTGCCGCCATTGGCCGGCAGAATTCAACCGGCGCCGCTGGCGGCGGGCGGGCCCCGGCAAAGCGACGGACAGGGTGTTCGATCGCGGCGCCCCGTTGAGATTACCTTTCTGCTCATGCTCGTGTTCAAGCACGATTGATGGATCACTTGCGTTTAGCCACAGTTCTCCGCGGTGTCGCTTCATCTTCATGTGGAACAAGTTCCGGCGGAGTGCGAGCTGCCGAATAATTCCCACTCCGCGCGAATTCGGCCCATTGGCATCGTCGAGAGGCGAACGGCAGCGACGCTGGGCAGGACAGAGGCGTTTGCAGGCGCGAAGATGCGCCCAGGAACGCGGTCCCGCAGAGCGCCCCGAAACGATCCGATGGATCGCGCCCGCCGCCGCATGGAGGACAACCTCGCGGCGCCACTGAACCTCGGCGGCCTGGCTAAGGCGACGAACCTCTCGCCCTTCCTGCTCATGTTGAATCAACATGAGCGGGCGAGAACGGCTCCAAGCTTATGAACGACGACCCTGTTCATCCCGGCTGGCTTGCCTCAAGCCAGCCGGGACAGGATCTAGAACTCGTGTATCGGCGGGCGTCCCGTGCCCGGACCCTGGGTTGGTCCGCCACCGCCCCCAATGGGCGGCGGAGGGGGTGGAGGCGGCGGTGGAGGTGGCGACACTGCCGCCGGCGGTCCGGTGAGCGGGCCCCGGGCGGCGACGACCCGCTGTTTCACCTCATAGAGGTAGTTCTGCGCCTGATCGAGCGTCCCGACGGCCTGCGCCCGCGCCATGGCGTCGGCCTGCGGCGAGAGCTCGAGATCCAGGGAGAGCGCCGTCCTCAGATAGCCGACCATGCCGACCGGGATCGGTTGGGCGGCGATGAACTGTTTGAGCGGCGGCTTGCCCTCGTCGACCCCGCCGCCGCCCGCGAACGGCGGCATGAAGCGCTCCGGCGGTTCGGTGCGTGGCGAGGAGAGTGTGCAGAGGTCGAGCACTGAGTTCGCCTTGGCGTCGCGATCCGTCATGGCGGCGAAGCCGAACAGCCGCTCGATTGTCGCCGGGACCGAGGCGTGGTCGTAGAGGCGATGGTCGATCGTCCCCTTCGGGATCCATGGCGAGATCACGATCGCCGGCACCCGTGGCCCATACTGGTCGAAGGCGAAGTGGTGGAAATCGAATTCCTCGCTCTCGTCGGTCCGGGGATCGTTCGGCCGCGGGGCGGGCGGCGGCTTCACGTGGTCGTAGAATCCGCCGTGCTCGTCCCAGGTGACGATCAGCATGCTGTCGTTCCACACCGGCGAGTTCCGGATGGTGTCGTAGACGTGCTGGATCAGCTGGTTGCCCTTGCGCAGGTCACTGACAGGGTGGTGCGAATTGGCATTGGCAGAGGGACCATCGCCGAACGTGTCGTAGTACGGCTCGATGAAGACGTACTGGACGGTCTGGAAGTCGGCGTTGGCGAGGTCCTTGCCCAGTTCCCACAACCCCCGGACCTGACGGATGCTGATGCCGTCCAGCGCCGAGACTTGGGGGAAGGTGTCGTCGGAATAAATCCGCCAGTTGCCGCCGTGGCGGTCGATATTCGCGAAAATGGTGCCGTGGCTAAACGGGAAGCCAGCGCCGGGGCCAAGCTCCCACCAGACCGTGTGGCTCTGATCCTGGCTGTCGTCCATGTAGCCAGAAGAGGCGGCATGCAGGAACATCCGGTTGGGCCACGTGGGGCCCGGCATGGATGAGAACCAATTGTCGCAGATGGCATAGTTGGTGGCGAGCTCCATCAGCTCGGGGATCTGGTCCGGGGTGAAGCACTTGAGAACCTCGCCTCCTTGTTTGCCTCCGGACATCACGAAGGAAGTGGCGAAGCCCGAGTTGTAGATCGTTGGGTAGGGGCCTCCGGGCGGATACTTCAGGTCGCTCCCGTCCGAGTTTGTCCCGCAAAGCTGCCGCAGCACATCCTGGAACTCATGGTTGGGATCGTGTGTCATGCGGGGCTCCGCGCCCCGCGCCACCTGGTACTTGACGCCGAAGACCGTATTAGTCTCGTCGCCCTTCAAACCGTTGATGGTGGTGGGCTGGCCGGTGGCCGCGTCACGCCCCGTGATTCCCGAGAAGCCGAACAGGTGGTCGAACGAGCGGTTCTCCATCATCAGCACGAAGATGTGCTTGATCTTGGCCGACTTCGCCGCGAGGTCGTTCAGCGTCTGATAGCTCGGGCCGAACCCGCCCCCGCCGGCGCTCATCGCCACGTGCACCCCGGTGTCGCCGAAGCCGATCAGGTCGGCCTTGCGGTCGCCCGAGAGGTCGACGACGAAGCGCGGATGGAGGTCGGTCCGCCAGCCCTGGTTATAGCCAAAGTCAGGCTTCACAAAGCTCGGCGCGGCGAAATTGCCGCCGCCCAAGTTCACGCACACATAGACCCCGGCGTTGCCGAAGCCGACGATGTCGGGCAGTCCATCGCCGGTCACGTCGGCCAGGATGCGGGGGTGCTTTTCCACCCGCCAGCCCTGGTTGTAGCCCAGGGCGTTGACCGCCCTACGCGGCGCGCTGAAGCCGCCCTGGCCATTGCCCAGCGAGACATAGACCCCGTCGTTGTAGAAACCGATGACGTCGCCCCGGCCATCGCCGGTCAGGTCCGCGACGTAGCGCGGATGCTGCGGGCCCCAGCCCTGGTTGACGCCGAACGCCTGCAGCGCCTGGAAGGCCGTGTTGAAGCCGCCAGCGCCGTTGGCCATGGCCACCCAGACGCCGCTGTTGGCAAAGCCGACCAGATCGGCCCGCCTGTCGCCAGTCAGGTCGACGGCGAACCGCGGGTGCCGGTCGACCCGCCAGCCTTGATTATAACCGAACATCGGCACGGTGAACTGCACGGCGCCGAAGGAGCCGTCGCCATTGGAGACGGCCGCATAGGTCCCGGCGTTGCCGAACCCGATGATATCGGCCTTGCCGTCGCCGGTGATGTCGGCCATCAGGCGGGGGTGACTATCCACCCTCCAGCCCTGGGCGGTGCCGAAGTTCGCCAGCACGAATCGCTGCCCCGCGAACGTGCCGTCGCCGTTGGACAGCGCCGTCCAGACCCCATCTTTGCTGAAGCCGACCACGTCGGCCCGGCCGTCGCCGGAAATGTCGGCCATCAGGCGCGGGAAGGACTTGGGCGTCCAGCCTTCGTTGCTGCCCAGGCCGTTGATCACCTTTACAGGCACGTCGAAGTTGCCGTCACCGTGGCCCTTGGCCACGTAGATCCCATCCGGCCCGAAGGCCACCAGATCGGCCCGGCCATCGCCGGTTACATCGACAGCGTAGCGGACGTAGTCCGGGCTCGCCCAGTTGATGGTGGTCATACGGTACGCCCTTTCATTACTTTGACCTTTCAAATGCCGGGACTAAGCGCCTCAAGCGACCGGCCTTACCGGTTTGCGAATGCGCGCCTTCAAACTTGCGATTGCAATGCAGCATGGGCGGCGCCGAGCGCCTGCAGCCGCTCGCGGACCTCGGGCGAGTCGAGCACCTTCCTGGCCTCGGCGTTCAGCCGGTCGATCACTAACCGCGGCGTGCCCGCGGGCACGAACGGGCCGACCCAGAAGATGTAGCCGCTGCCCTGGAAGCCCTGCTCCACGGTGGTCGGCAGGTCTGGCAACACCGACGAGCGCCGAGGACTGCCGTTGGCCAGCGCCACGACGCGGCCCTCCTTGATCATCGGCAGGGCGGCGACGATTGGGCAGAAGCAAATGTCAGTGAGGCCGTTCATGATATCGCGCAGCGCCTCCGGTGTCCCGCGATAGGGCACGTGCACGGTGCCGATTTGGGCGGCAAGCCTGAATTTCTCGGCGTTCATGTGCGTGTCGCTGCTCGTGCCGGCGGTGGCATAGGTGAGTTTGCCGGGCTCTGCCTTGGCCGCTTTCACGTAGTCGGCCGCGTTCTTCCAGCCCTTCGACGGTGCCGCGACCAGGATGTTGGGTTGCTGCGCGAGCAGTGTCACGGCTCGCAGGCCCACCCTCGTGTCGAAGGTCATGTCGGGAAAGATCGCCGGAGTGACGGTGTGTGCGGAAGAGTTGGAAAGCAACGCGTATACCTGATCACGGCCTGAGACGTCTTTGTCGAACAGCCCTTTAATGCCCGAAACGCCGCTGCAAGACGTTCACGGATGATTGATTTTTCCTTGAGAAGTCCTTGATTGATGTTCGAGACAGACGTGACTGGTGAGGCTTCTCGCGTGCAATTCGTCTTTGGCAATCATTTGCTTGATACTGATCGGCGCGAGCTGCACTGCGGCTGCACCGCGGTTGCGGTCGAGCCCCAGGTATTCGACCTGCTCCACTACCTCATCCAGAACCGCGACCGTGTCGTCAGCAAAGATGATCTTATTGTTTCGGTGTGGCGTGGGCGGATCGTGTCGGAATCCACATTGGCGAGCCGCATCAACGCCGCACGACGAGCCATTGGCGACAACGGCGAAGAGCAAAAACTGATCCGTACCGTTGCACGCCGGGGCGTCCGCTTCATCGGCTCAGTGGGCACGCGCGCCGGTGCCGGCCAGCAACCGCCATCGAGCTTGCTGGCAACGGAGATTCGGGTTTCGCCCCTCGGTCCGGTGGAGCGCGCGGAGCGGCCGGCCATCGCCGTCCTCCCCTTCGTGAACGCCAGCGGTGAGCCGGAGCAGGATTACTTCTCGGATGGCATTGCCGAGGATATCATCACGGAATTGTCCCGGTTGCGCTGGTTCCTGGTCATCGCACGCAATTCCTCTTTCGCTTACAAGGGCAAGTCGGTGCCGATGAAGCAGATCAGCGAGGAACTCGCTGTCAGCTACCTGGTCGAAGGCAGCGTGCGAAAGAGTGGTGACCGCGTGCGTATTACCGCGCAACTCAATAATGTCGCGACAGGCAAGCAGCTTTGGGCGGAACGTTATGACCGCCGACTCTCCGACGTATTTGCCATACAGGATGAGATCACCGAGGCTGTCGTAGCCGCCATCGAGCCACAGGTCTACGCCGCCGAGAGCTTTCGTGCCCAGCGAAAGGCACCAGAGAGCCTCGACGCCTGGGACTTGGTCATGCGCGCGCTATCGCACTACTGGCGCGTGACCCCGAAGGACAATCTTTTGGCTCGGCAGCTGCTCGAGCGGGCGATCGCAATCGATCCGGATTATGCCCAGGCGCTTGCAGTGTTTGCGGTCAGCTACACCTTCGGCGCTCATATGGGCTGGGAGGATGCGGTGATCGCTGTGCCGATTGCCGAGCGCGCCGCCTTGGGGGCGGTCCGCGCCGACAGCGAGGATCCCTGGGCGCACCTCGCGCTTGCGACCGTCCATGTGCACCTGGGGCGTTTCGACGACTCCCTCGCCGAGTTCGAAATGGCGCTGCGCCTCAATTCGAATTTCTCGCTCGCGCTCGGACACTACGGCCTGGTGCTGTCCAGCGTCGGACGCTGGCAGGAAGGCGGCGACGCCGCGCGCCGCGCCTTGCGGCTGAGCCCGCGTGACCCGTTTTCGTCGATCTTCAGCAGTGTCGTCGCCTATGCCGAGTTCGTCGGCCGGAACTACGAGGAGGCGCTGAGGTTGGCGCGCGAGGGACTCCGGCAGCGCCTGGAATTCGTCGGCGGTTACCGCATCCTCACGGCAGCCGCGGCCATGGCGGGCGACATGGAACTCGCAAGGTCGGCACTGCAAGAGCTGCGCCGTGTACAGCCCAACATCTCCCTCGCCTGGATCGATAGCCAGATGCTAGTGAAAGGCGAGGCCGAACGGGAGCACTACTTGGAAGCTTTCCGTCGCGTGGGCCTAGACTAGGAGTCCGCGTCGGGAGCGCCAATAAAATCAATAGTTTGGAACTTGAGCCGGAAGGTTTCGCACGCATGTCTCAAACGCAGGCCGGAATCATTTTGGTTCGCGCGTAGTAGAATCGCCAATGTGAAAGCTACGGTGACCTTGGCTGCACTCGCGTTGGCCAGCCCGGCGACGGCGCAGAGCGTGGTTGATGGCGACACAATCAGGATCAGCGCGGCGCGCTTCGTTGTGCAATTGACCACTCTCGCGCGCCGTGCGCCGCTGTTCCGGCCCACCCGCGAGATGGCCGCGTGGCGAAGGCTGCTCGCGGGGCTGCGCGCCTAGGGTAAGCGGTTGTCGGTTGTCACGCCGACCGGCAGGCCCGCCGCCTTCCACTCCGGAAAGCCTTCCTCCAGTCGTTTGATGTCGTAGCCTTTGGCCCGTAGCGCAGCGACGGCCTCGAACGACAGCACGCAGTAGGGACCGCGGCAGTAGGCTACGATCTCGGTGTCCTTCGGCAGTTCGGCGAGGCGCCGTTCGAGATCGGCGAAGGGAATGTTGAGCGCGCCCGGCAAGTGGCCCGCCGCGAACTCGTCTTCGGGGCGCACGTCGAGCAGCACTACGCTGCCGTCGTCGAGCCGCTTCGCGAGGGCTTCACCACTATCCAGCAGAGGTTTGAAGCGTCCCTCGCGGAATTTGTCCGGCAGAACAGGGGGGGGGGAATTCGACCTCACGCCGGTGGACGCGACGAAATTCACAGTCGAGGTATTTGTCGGAGATAACGCCGGACCACGCGTTATCGAGGTAGGCTCTTGGCCGATCCTGCCACCGAGCCATTCTCATGCGTAAAGGCAAAAATTCGAGTGTTTCTGCGTTCTTCCACCCTCACATGATCGTCAACTCCTTGTCATTGGTCAGTCGGCAATTGGCATATTAAGTAGAGGCACTCGTCACGAAGGAACCTGATTTGGGTCACACGCTTCAGTTTGTTGCTTGCACTCTGCTGACTACCCTGGCCTTGGTCTTCCCCGTCTCGGCCCAGACGGTGCTGAAGCTCAACTCCCAATGGCCGGCGACGACGGCGGGATCAAAAATTGATCAATGGTTCGCCGAAGAGGTCGGTAAGCGCACCAATGGGCAGGTACAAGTAAAGGTCTATTGGTCTGAGGCACTCGGCAAAGCGACCGAGATGCTGGGCTTGATGCAGAGCGGGGCCATCGAGATGGCCGCCATGTCCTCGGCGTACTATCCGAAGCAACTGCCGTTCCACGCCGCCCCAAACTCGCTGCCCATGGCAATGGATACGGTTCAGCAGGCCAATCTGCTCATCCGTCGTCTCGTGACAGAAGTTCCGGCCTACGTAGAGGAAGCCGAAGACAACGGCGTGCGTCCATTGTTCTTCCACCACCTCAATCCCTACCTCCTGGTGTCCAAGCAGCCCATCCTCAAGATCGACGACATGAAGGGGCGCAAGATGCGTACTTGGGGTACCGACATGCCTCGTATGGTGCAGGCAGCCGGTGGAACTCCGATCAATCTGGCACTGCCGGAGATTTACGAGAGCCTCAATAGCGGCGTTATCGACTCCGCGCCCTTCGCTGTCGACCTCATAGTCAACTACAAGATCTACGAGGTTGCGAAGAACGTGAGTGAGATCACACTGTGGCTCGGCCCGAGCTGGGGTCTTTGGATCAACCAGGCGAGCTGGCAGAAACTCACGCCGGAACAGCAAGCCATATTCATCTCCATCGCCGCGGACGCCGCCCGGCGCGATCTTGAAGTCACGATCGCTGCCGAGAAATCAGCCCGCGACGAACTCGCTAAGCGCGGTGTCGTGTTTCATCCGTTTCCGGAGGCTGAGAAGGCCAAGTGGCGGACTGCCAATCCGGATTTCTTCGCTGACTTCATCGCCACGATGGACAAGGAAGGAAAGGGTAACGCCGCCAGGCAGACGATCGGAATCTGGAAGCAGGTTGTGGGCGCCGCCAATTGAGCGGCGCCGAGCCGGCTCTTTCCGCCGTCACGTCGTCACTGAAGAGTGCGGGACCGAGGCCCGCGATAAGAGTCGTCCGCGCCGCGGCTTGGCTTGCTGGTGGTGCCGTGCTTCTCATGGCGATCGTCGGCACTCTGGATGTGCTCGGCACTCTGTTGTTCGACCGTCCGCTGCCCGGCGCTTACGAGCTGATACAGACGCTGCTCGTCGCTGCTGTCGTGCTACCCATGGCTTTCGCCCAGCGTCAGGGTCGGCACATCCGCGTCACCATATTTCTCGAAATGATGCCTGACCGAATTCGCCGGGGTATAGACATCCTTAATGCCGTCCTCAACCTGTCATTATTCGCCCTGGTGGCCTGGTTCGGCTGGGTGGCGGGAATCAAAAGTACTCTGATTGGCGAATTCACGTCAGGGCTGATTCCATTTCCAGTGTGGCCAGCCAAGCTGGCGCTGGCCGCCGGTGCGTCGCTAATGACCCTGCAAAGCTTACTCGACATTCTTGTCGGCGCGCGACGTATTCTGGGGGCACTGACCAGCCGGAGGCACCCCACGTGGACCCGTTGATCATCGGCTATGCAGCCGTTATCGCCCTGATGGTTGCTCTTTTCGCCGGCCTGCCGGTCGGCGTCGGGATGGGCATGATCGGCGTCGCCGGCATGTATCTTTCTATCGGCCCCCAGTTCGTGGCGGGCCAGCTCACGACTTTGCCCTTCGCCGTGACCAGCAACTACGCCTATGCGGTGCTGCCGCTTTTTGTCCTCATGGGGATGATGGCAGAGGCCGCAGGTGTAACAGGCGAGATCTTCGAGGCGACCGACCGCTGGCTCAGGCGACTGCGCGGCGGCCTCTTTCACGCTGTCATCGTCGGCTCGACGGTTTTCGCCGCCATCTGCGGCTCGACGGTCGTGGGCGCAGTTGTCTTCACCCGCCTCGCTTTCCCGGAGATGATGAAGCGCGGTTACTCGCGGTCTATCTCGCTGGGCTGTATCGCCGCCACCGGTAGTTTCTCGGCTATGATCCCGCCATCGATTACTATGGTCATCTACGCCATCGTCACCGAACAGTCGCTTGGCCGGCTTTTGGTCGCGGGCATCATGCCTGGAATCCTGACGGCAATCGTCTATCTCACCGGCATGACCCTCATGGTGCATCTGCGCCCGAGCATTGCTCCTGAGCCCACCTCTGCGGTGCCACTTGCCGACCGGCTGCGCACCGTCCAGTGGCTGTGGCCGGTGTTTGTCCTGATCGTGCTCGTGCTCGGCGGAAGCTATTTCGGCTTCTTCCCGCCTTCAGCGGCCGGTGCCGTCGGCGTCACCGGTACATTCCTGATCCTGTTGCTGCGCCAGCGGGGCCGCATCCCCACCTCGACCTGGTATCTCCTCGTCGACGCCGCCTCAGTGAGTTGCATCCTCTTTACTATCCTGATCGGCGGGCTGCTGTTTGCCCGCATGCTGGTCGTGGCCGGCGTCATCGACGACTTCACCCAGGTCATCTCCTCGACCGCGACCAGCCGAACCTCGTTCCTGATATTTGCCGCAATCCTCTACCTGATTCTGGGATGCTTTCTCGACACCACCTCGATGATGATCGTCACGCTGCCGTTCATCTTTCCGGTGACGCAGCAACTGGGCATCGATGGAATCTGGTTCGGCATCCTGCTCGTGAAGCTAGTCGAGATCGCCGTACTCACACCGCCGGTCGGCTTCAACCTCTTTGCTGTGATGAGCGTGGTCGGGCCGTCCGTGCCCTATGCCGACATCGCGGGTGGTGTGCTGCCGTTCATCCTGCTGGAGCTGATCGTGCTCACACTACTGATTGCCTTTCCTGAGATCTCGACGTGGCTGCCCAACACTCTGCTCGGGCGATGAATAGCCCGGAGTCAGTGACGCGGCACGTCGTTGAGGCCCCAGTCATAGGAGTAGTCATCGAACTTGCCGCCGTCGAGCAGGTGGCGCGCGGGCTTGTCAGTATAGCGGGAGATGTGCGCCAGGACGCCACGCTCATCACCCTCAAAATCACGACGGTACCATTTGAAGATCCCGGAAAGGACCAACTTACCGTCCTCGTACCGCACCGCGCGTGGATTGTTGATGAAGTCGCGAGCGGCTCGGTCGAGCTGAGCGTCGAGTGCAGCGCCGGTGAAGGCCTTGAGCTGGAGACTGGGGCATCCGACCGATCCGCAATTGATCGCGTAGTGCAGCCGTGGATCGCCAAACAGGCCACGCAGGATTACGTTCTCGATGTCGTTGAGCGACAGCGCTATTTGGTTGACGATCACCAGCTTGTCCTTCCACGGCCCGATTGGCGAAATCTCCAGAATCGAGCGCATGGGGTAATGGTTGGCGACAAGCCGGACCACGGCGGCGTTGTAGAGGTTGATCCAGAAGGCAAACTGCTGAGCCCTGCCCAACGCTGTCACATCGACCGCCTCCAGGCTCGCCACGTAGCGATTGAGCGACTCAAGGCCCTCCGCCTTGACGCGGGCATAGTCGACCCGGTTCACGCCATCGAGGGATGGCACGATGAACCGTGCGAGCAATGTGTCCCACAACGTATGATCGACCTCCGTCACGCCGCTCGTGGCATACCGTGCGAACAAGCGTTCGATTTCCTCACTCATGCGGCCAGTCTAGCTTGTGGTTCGCGGCGCTGTCTCTTCCGTTCTAAGATTGATCGATGAAACCCGATTTCCGCTACGATGCCACGTTGCTCGCCGACCTGAATCTCGAGCCGGCGGGCGATCGCCTGCGCATCACGATTCCGGAAATGGTCAACATCGCCGCTGATACCGTAGGCCGCCACGCCGCCGGCCTCGCAGCGGACCAGCCAGCCCTCGTCCACGAGGACGAAAACGGCGGCATCACTCGACTCTCCTATGGCGAGCTGGACGCCGCGGCTCGGCGCCTCGCTACCGGCTTGGCAGGCCTCGGCATCGGTAAAGGTGACCGCGTTGCCGTTCATCTCGGGCAGAAGGTCGAGGCTGCGATCGCGCATCTAGCAGTTTACTATCTCGGTGCCATCGTTGTCACCGTGTCGCAATTCTATGGACCAGACACCGTTCTCCACATCCTTGGGGACAGCGGCTCGGCGGTCGTTCTCACCGAGGAAGCCTGCTGGCGGCCGATGCGTCCGCTCGTGCCCGACTTCCCCGCACTGGGCCATGTCGTCGTCGTCGGATCACCTGTGAGAGGAGAGATGACCTTCGCCGGCTTGATGTCCGCGACCGGAACGGATTTCCAACCCGTGGCGACACGTGGCGAGGATCCGGCACTGCTCATCTACAGCTCGGGCTCGACCGGCTTGCCGAAGGGCGTACTGCACGCTCATCGCGTGCTCTTTGCCTACAACATCTCGACGTCGCTTTTCTACAACCTGGAAATGACGGAACCCGACCTCGTCTTCTGGACTCCAGCCGACTGGGCCTGGGTCGGCGGGTTGAATGACACTGTGTTTCCCGCCTGGTTTCACGGCCATACGATGGTGGCGTCCCAGCATCGCTTCGAAGCTGAATGGGCCTACGAGTTCATGGCGCGCCATGGGGTCACGCACAGCTTCATGACGCCGACCGCGCTCAAGCAACTGGCGCAGGTTGCAACGCCGCGCCGGCGCTGGCCGAACCTCAGGCTGCGGACGGCTTGGACAGGCGGCGAGTCGCTGCCCGGCGAGACATTGCGATGGCTCACGCAGGAGCTCGGCATCGTCTGCAACGAGGGCTATGGCCTCACCGAGGTCAACCACATGATTGGCAACTGCTCGCGCCTGCGTCCACCGAAACCTGGCTCTATGGGTTTCGAACTGCCGGGACACGTGGCATGTCTCGTCAACGAACAGGGCAACGAGGTGCCCGATGGCGAGCCTGGCGAGATCGTCACCACGGAGGAATGCGCGACCCTCTTCCTCGGTTACTGGAATCGCCCCGACTTGACGGCAGACCTGCGGCTTGGCACCTGGGTGCGCACGCGCGATCTCGCCGTGAGGGACCCTGACGGTTACTACTTCTATCGCGGACGCACGGATGATCTCATCAAAAGCGCCGGATTCCGCATTGGCCCTGCCGAAATCGAGGATTGCCTCATCGCGCACCCGGCCGTGGCCGACAGTGGTGTCATTGGCATCCCGGACTCGGCGCGCGGGCAGATCGTAAAGGCCTTCGTCCTGCTCAAAGCTGAATATCTCGGATCGGATGCCCTTCGACACGAGCTGCAAGCCCATGTCCGCCACAAACTCGGGGGCTACAAAGTGCCGAGAGCAATCGAATTCGTTGCTGACTTGCCGATCACGGCCTCGGGCAAAGTTTCGCGGAAGGAGCTACGTCTCAAACATGAGTGAACATGAACCGCGATTTCTTCATAGAGAATGGTCATCCGAACGCCGAGATCGATCAGTTGCTTCCAAGAGTCTACCGGAATCAAGAACGCGAAGCTGTCGCCATTGAGCCCACCTACGCCCTGTCCGATGGCTTCTTTGTTGCACAGTTGGCTCGTACGATTGCCGTACGCGACAGGCGTTAGCCCTGCAGGGCATCGCACACAGCGGGATCGACCAATCCCATCGGCCGCATCAATCAACACGAAATTGTGAGTCGAACCCTCGTTGTCCGGATATGCCCCGCTGGGCATAGTTTATCGGCGACCCAATGAGACGGTCGAGTGGAACCAAGGAGGTGACATCGTAATGTCGCGACCGACTGTGACGCCGGGAGCCGCGATTGGGATCATGTGTAAGGCGCCGCGCCCGGGCCGCACCAAGACACGGCTTGCCGCGACAATCGGCCGAGAGGCGGCGGCCGCGTTGTCGGCGTGCTTCTTGAAAGATGTAGCGGCGGCGATTGGGGCTATGCCCAAGTATCTGGGCCGCCATGGCTACGGCGTATACGCTCCCGCTGGAGCAGAGAAAGAGTTGCGACAGCTACTCCCCCCCGAGTTTGACCTGCTCCTGCAAGTCGACTGCGAGTTCGGCAACGTGCTGCATAGTGCAACGCGTGATTTGCTGACGCTTGGGCATGATTGCGTCATCTTAGTTAACAGCGATAGCCCGACGCTTCCGACCACGCTTCTGGTCGATGCAGTGGAGGCGCTGCGCGCTCCGGGCGACCGCATGGTACTCGGCCCGGCGATCGACGGTGGCTATTATCTGGTCGGCCTCAAGCATGCGCATCGGCATCTGTTCACGGGTATTCCGTGGAGCACCAATGCAGTAGCGCAGCGGACGCTGGACCGTTCTGTTGAGATCGGTCTCGAGGCCGTCGTGCTCCCTGAATGGTATGATATTGACGATGCTGAAACGCTTGCCATCCTCCGCGACGAGCTTGCCGCCCGACCGACGCGCTTCACTGGCGGCGGCTCAGCGGTGTCGACGCGTGCCTACTTTTCTGCTGTAGCGGCGGCCCAATAGTTGAAATGAATGGCGTCCTCGCGCGTAAATCGACAGCTGCGCCGAGCAGCGGCAGTGCAACGCTCCGGCGCCTGCTGATTCTTGCCGCGGTGCTCATTGCGCTGCTCGCGGCCACGCCACTCGCCTTTGCCGCTGGCGGCGACAATGCTTATATGGGGTTTGCTCTCGCGACAGGCCTCGTCGCCCTTGCGGCAACACGGACCGCTGAACATGCGCCGACCCCATCTGCCTTCTGGCTAATTATCGTCGTGGCCCTTCTCGCACGCGGCGCTCTCCTATTTACAGATCCCTTGCTGTCCACCGATATCTATCGCTACGTGTGGGATGGCCGGATGCAGGCGGCGGGCATAAACCCCTATCGGCACGTTCCCGCTGATGAGGCGCTCGTCGCTTTACGCGATGCCGTCATCTATCCGCACATTAACCGCGCCGACTACGCCGTGACGATCTATCCCCCAGTCGCGCAAATGTTCTTCTTTCTTGTCACTCGCTTCGGCGAGGGCGTGACCGCAATGAAACTCGGCCTCCTTCTCTGCGAGGCGGGCACGGTGACGATCCTGGTCTTGCTGCTGCGACGCCTCGGCCGTCCCGTCACACGGGTCGTTGCTTACGCTTGGCATCCCTTGCCGATCTGGGAGATCGCGAACAGCGGCCATATCGACGCATTGATGATCGCCTTGATGATGACGGGCATCTGGCTCGCGCTCGGTGGGCGGCGTGGGCTGGGTGCCGTCGCCATCACGCTTGGCATCCTTGCCAAGCCCTTTGCGGCTCCGGCTCTAGCCGTCGCCTGGCGCCCGTGGGATTGGAAATTGCCACTGCTCGTCGCTTTGGTGGCCTTGCTCTGCTACGCTCCCTACCTGTCGCTCGGCTGGGGTGTCTTCGGTTTCCTCGCTACCGGATATGTCTCTGAGGAGCAGCTCAACACAGGTGACAGCGTCTGGTTGCTCGCCTTGTGGCGTCTGATCGTCGGTACACTACCGGGCGACGTCATCGTATATTTCGCGACTTCGGCGCTCGCTTTAGTTGGCATGGGCGTACTTACGGCACAGATGGCTGATCGATCAGCTTGCGCCCGTCTTGCCGCGCTCAACAAGTTGTTACTTCTGTTTTTGTTCCTGATGCCGCTCAATTATCCTTGGTACTTCTTAGTGGCTACGCCTTTCGTGGCGTTGACGGGGGGGGCGCCAGCGTGGGTCATTACCCTGGGAGCGGTTCTGCTGCAGAAAGAATCCTGGGGTGATTGGCAGATGCCGCTGCAGGTTCGAAAATCGATTCTTTACGGCGCATTTCTGGCGTCATGCGCATTTGCGGCATGGCAGGCGCGTCGCGTCAACGCAACCAAGGTCATGAGCAATGAAAGCGCCGACACTCGATAAAGTAACCCGGCCCGCCGTCGATCCACGTCGCTACCACGAGTCCGTCCCCACGGAGCGTACCACCGAAGCAGCCCGGCTGCCGGTATGTCTCTATCTCGAGACGACCAATCGCTGCAACCTGCTCTGCACCACCTGCCCACGGACCTACGAAGAGCTTGAGCCGCCGGCAGACATGTCATGGGAGTTGTTCACATCGATTGTCGATCAGGTTCCGAACTTGGCACGCGCAGTTCTCCACGGCGTCGGTGAGCCGATGCTGGTCAAGAACTTGCCGCGCATGGTTCGCCACCTGAAGGATCGCGGCGTATACGTTCTGTTCAACACCAACGGCACCGTCCTCAACGAGCGCAATGGTCGGGCGTTGATCGCCGCGGGGCTCGACGAGCTTCGCGTTTCGCTCGACGCAGCCAATGCCAAGAGCTATCGCGAGATCCGCGGAAAGAACTATTTTGACCGTATCCTGAAAAATATCCGCGCGTTTCGTGAGCTTCAGGAGCGCGAGGGCCATGCGAAGCCGCGTGTCTCGGCGTGGCTGACGGGTCTCAAGGAGACGGTGGAGCAATTGCCGGATTTCGTGCGGGTCGCTGCCGAAATCGGCGTCAAGGAAATCTATCTCCAACGCCTGGTCTACTTCGACGAGAAAGTGGTAGGCCACGCCCGGCCGAATCAAAGCCTGTTCGAGCGCCTGACACGCGAGGGGGCAGAGTATCTCAAGGAGGCAGAGGACATCGCCCAGGCACTTGGCATTTCATTCAACGCGTCGGGGGCGGCATCGGAACCAGGCATCAGCCTGAAGAAGGCGGACAGTGATTCACCGTGGTCGCCGTGCCGGCGGCCCTGGACCCTGATGTACTTTACCGCCAACGGCCGCGCCTTACCCTGCTGCATCGCGCCATTCTCGCAGCACGGCTATGAGCACTATACGCTCGGCGAGGCCACGCAGCAGACGTTGCGTGAGATCTGGAACGGCCACGCCTATCGCGAGTTCCGCAAGGCCCTGCTGTCTGATACGCCACCCCGCGCATGCACCAGTTGTGGCCTGCGATGGAGCCTGTAAGCACGGGTGTGTCAGGAGACGTGACACTGATGTCCAGGAGTGCACCCGCTCGTCCGCATCTCGGCGCAACGGTTTCAGCCGTCATTCCCTGTCTCGACGAGGAGGAGGCAATCTTCGGCGTCGTCACCGCCGTGCGCGCCCAGGGCGTGGCCGAGGTCATTGTCGTCGACGGCGGCTCGCGAGACCGGACGGTCGAGCGTGCCGCGGCCGCTGGAGCGCAAGTCGTCGCCGAGCCCCGGCGCGGTTACGGCCGCTCGCTTCAAAGCGGTATTGCGGCCGCACGAGCGGATGCGGACATCCTCTTGTTCCTCGACGGCGACGGCAGCGACCGGCCGGAGTTCATTCCCGGCCTGATCGCCCCGATCGTCGGTGGGCGCGCGATCTTCGTGCACGGCTCACGCACTCGCGGTGAGCGCGAGCCGGGTAGCCTGTCGCCCCCGCAGCTCGCGGCTGGATATCTCGCCGGCGTTCTCTTGCGCCTTTTCTATGGCGTCCGCTTCACCGACATGTCGCCGTTCCGTGCCGTCCGGCGCGACGTGCTGATGCGCCTCGGGATGCGCGAGACGAGCTATGGCTGGAACCTCGAAATGCTGATGCGCGTCGCGGCAGAGCGACTGAGCAGCGTCGAAATCCCGGTCGGGCAGAGGCGCCGCGTCGGCGGTGTCTCGAAAGTTTCCGGCAATCCTGGCGCCGGGATCAAGGCGGCCTGGACGATCACTGTGACATTCGTCCGCCTCTTACTCTCGCTCAGGCGCGAGCAGCGCTCACGCGGTGTCGCCTAGCCGCCGCCCTCAGCTGGCGAGAGCGAGTAGCTTGCCCCAAGATCCCTTGGCATCGCGCACAGCGGGCACGTGACGGCGCAGCCAAGCATCCGCCCCAAGGCTGCGGCCGGCCGCGTAGAGCGCGAAGAAGAACATTACCATCGCCAGGAATATGTAGGACCACGGCCATTCCGCCGGCTGGCCTGGCAGATAGATGCCAAGCCATAGCTGCAGCACAAAGGCGATGGCGATGACACTGACGAGCCTTACTCCCAATCCCAGGATCAACGAGACTGCAAAGGTCAGCTCCGCAAGAAACACCACCGGCCCGATTAGGTGTAGATTGGGAATGAACACATGCTCGACGAGTGCGCGATGCAACGCAAACGCCGCCCGCGTCACCTCCTGGCCGGTCCAGTATTTCAGGCCCTCCGAAGCCGGCAGCGGCAGCTTCCACAGCATGGCCTCGAACCACATACCACCGATCATCACTCGCGCGGCCCAAGTGCCGACATGAACGCCGGTGCGTTGCGCCGGATCCTCTTTCCAGTTGCGCCAGACAAAGAAGAGGCTGGCCACGACCAGCGCCAGGAACAGCGCCACTAGCAGATAGCGCCATCCACCTAGTAGGAGATGGTCGTCCGTGGTACCCGAAAGAAAGCGCCATAAATCAGTCAGTGGATTCTTTGGCACGTGTGCCTCTCTAGCATGGATTTAGCTCTCACTCCCTCACTTGTCGATGCCATCCCAGCGAGCCGCGCTCCGGCCACGTCGAGGATGATTGGCTCGAGGGCGGCGCTGCGTTCGGCCACGAATCCGATCACATCGGCAGCGTCGTAGCCAGCGGCTCGGAGCGCGCTGACACAGCGCTCGGCCTCGCTATGTGGCACGGCGGCCAGCAGACCGCCGGCAGTTTGCGGATCGAACAGAAGCGGGTAAAGCGGATGCTGTCCAGCAGCGTCAAGATTGCGGATCGCCCGGCGTAAACGAACGTTCTGCGGCTGCAGAGACGAGAAGATGCCAAGCGCGACCGTCTCACTGGCACCGGCCAGCAAGGGCACGCGGTCGATGGCAACTGTCACATCCACATCCGAAGCACGCACCATCTCCACGAGATGACCGAGAAGACCGAAGCCGGTAACGTCGGTGGCGGCCCGAGCGCCGTGCTGGCGCAAGATCATCGCCGCAATGCGATTCGAGCGGATCATGTGCTCTACCGCCGCCATCACCCAGCGCGCCTTGGCTTTGCCGCGCATGTCGGCCGCCAGCAACGTGCCTGTCCCGATCGGTTTGGTGACGATCAAGGCGTCACCCGGGCGCAGGCCGCCTTTGCGCAAGGCGGCGCCTCGCGCAATCAGACCGTTAACGGCAAAACCCAGCGCCAGCTCCGCACCCTCGCTGGTATGGCCACCGACCAGAGCGCAGTTGGCTTCGCGCAGCACCTCGTTCGCGCCGATCATCATGGCTGAGAGATCGGCCTCGACCTTGGCTTCAAGCCCGTAGGGTATTGTGGCGATGGCGAGCGCCGATTGCGGCTCGCCGCCCATTGCGTAGATGTCGCCCAGCGCATGATTGGCGGCAATTTTCCCGAACTTATAAGGATCGTCGACGAGGGCGCGGAAGTAGTCGACCGTCTGCGCTGACAGGCGCTCGCCGCCGGTATCGACTAGGGCGGCGTCGTCCGGGGCGTCCAGGCCGACGACAACGTCCGCGCGCGGCGCCGGCTCGATAGCACCGAGTGCGCGTCCCAGTACGGTTGCGCCGACCTTGGCGCCACAGCCGCCGCAGCGCATGGCGATGGCAGAGATGTCCCTAAGTGCCTGCTTGTCGGCAAGCGGCGACGAGACCGTGTTCGCCGTCCGCATCATCTCGGGCAGGGCGTTGAATTTGGTCATAAACCGGCGGTCGATCCAGTCCTTCCAGCGCCACACCCAAGGACCTTCGCAAACGAGACCGTTTCGTGTGCCGAGGGCGTAGCGCTCGCCCGTTGACACTAGGTAGAGGGCATCGCGTTGCGCTCGGAACCGCCGCGGCTTCTGCCCAATCAGCGTACGGCGGATGTTGTCGGCGAGCACTGGACCCGCTCGCACTGCATAGACGCCGGATTTGGGCAGCTTGCGCGCCGTGAACGCAATAGTATCGCCGGCTGCGAAGATTTCCTCATGACCGACCACTCGCAACGTGTCGTCGACCGTAAGGAAGCCGCGCTCATCGCACGGCAGGCCGTTGCCGGCGAGCCAGCGCGCCGGTGCAGCCTGGGTTGTCCACAAGATGTCATCGGCCTCGACCGGGGCATGGTTCTCCAGCACAAGTCGACCAGCTTGGACTCGGACAACCGGCGCCTGAGTGATCACTTCGATGCCGCGTGTGGCCAGAATGCTCCGAAAGCGTGCGCGGAAGCCGGCGGGAAAAGAAGGCAGGATATCGGGAACATCAGACACCAGGACGAACGACAGGTCCGATGTGGCGAATCCCGCGGCCGATACGTCTTGTCGCAGTCGACGTTCGATTGATAGTAGCAATTCGACGCCGCCGGCACCAGCGCCGACGAGAGCGATCCGCGCGCGCCCTCGACGTGCGAGCACGCGAGCTCGAAGTGTCTCAAACTTGCGGAGAAAGCCATCAATCGGCTTCACCGCTATGGCATGCTCAGCTGCGCCGGGTATGCGGTCGGTGTCGGGGGTTGCGCCGATGTTGAGCGACAGCAGATCATAGGACACCGGCGGCCGGTGGCGACAGATCACCCTTCGACTATCGAGATCGAGGCCGACAACCTCGTCCTGGTAGAGCCGCGCGCCTGCAAACCGCGCCAGTGGCCCGGTGTCGATGTGCGCGTCGTCGAAAGTGTACAGGCCGGCCACGAGGCCCGGCAGCATACCGGAATAGGGCGTGTGCACCTCGCGGCTGATGATTGTCAGCCGCACGCCAGGCAGCGGCGTCATGCCAAACATCCGCATCACAGCGATATGCGCATGGCCGGCGCCTACCAGCACCACGTCCTTTATGATCGGTTGCTTCATGCTTTTCATACCAACCTCCGGCCATCAGCCGTGAGTCCAGCCGGCGTCCCACCTGGCACCTCGGACAGCCGCGTAGGCATGGTGTCAATGCGCAGCCGGCGCCGCAGGTCACGCGACAAAGCATCAACCGCCATCGACAGCAAGGCCGTGACGACGATCAGGATCATGGCCACATCGAACCGGATTTCTGAAATTGCGGCGTCGACATAAAAGCCGAGCGTCATAACCCCCAATATGCCGAAAATGGCGCTTTCGCGCAGAATGATCTCCCAGCGGTACAGCGCATAGGCCAGGAACTGACCGTAAAGACGCGGTACAGCTTCGTAGAAGTAGAGGTTCAGACCCTTCGGCGCGTCCGGCCGGTAGCTGAGCGCGTCTGCCTGACGGCCCAATAGATAGCCTACGATGCCGCCATTATGAACGGACAAGGCGATGATCGCCGGCAGCATCGACGGTCCTAGCAGCTGCAGCAGCACGTAGACCAGCATGTATTCGGGTGTCGAGCGCACAACGACCAGCACCACGCGCCCGAGCGGCTGGCCCACGCGACCAGCGAAGCGAGTGCAGATGAACGGAAACGACAGCAGCGCGATAAGCCCCATCGCCACCACTGCGATCTGTGACAAGACGAGCGTCTGAATGACGCCGGGAACTGCCTGATTGATGATGATGGGCCACAGCCACGTGACGAGGCTCGCCCACGTGGTTATGGCAAAAAGATCGGCGTTCCGCAGTGGCGCGGGAACGATATCGTGGCCGACGAACCGCATAAGATTCGTAAGCGCCGAGGTACTGCCGATTGCCTCCGGCAGCACAAGCAGGCTCGCGACGATGAGCAGCGGGATCGTGGCGGGGCGCGCCCAAAGACGGCGCGTGCCGATTAGAACGTAAAAGCACAAAAGCAGCGCGGCGGCCTGAGCGTAGTGGCCCTGCTTAAAGAACGAGTCGAGATGAAAGCCGATCGTTGGCAGCCCAATAAAGCCGAGCACCAGCGTCGAGCGCAGACCGCATTCGAGGCGATAAAGCGTGTAGGTCCAGAATTGCGGGGCTAGGTCTGGGATACGCACATAGGCAAAGCGCGCGACGATCGACGTGCCTGCCGGCAGCGCCTTCTCCGCCGAAAGCTCGGCTTCCTCGATCATCTCTGCGAACACTTTGGCGAATATTCCCGTGTAAGGAATAGCCACCGCAAGAATCCCGGTGATTGCCGAGAATCCCGTCACCTGAAGTAGCAGCAGTGCCCAGAACAGCTCATGCACCGATCTGAGGCTCGCGCACAGGATGCGGATCGTCCGCAGCCGGGAAAACACTAGCGCTAGTGAAAGCCCGGCGCTGGCGCCGAGCGCAACTCCGAGGACGGCAAAGGCAATCGTCCACACGACGCTCATACCTTCAATCGCAAGAAAATCCGGTTGCGCGAAGCCGGTCAGCAGCCGGTGCATCTCGGTCCAAGGATCGAGCGCGCTGACCGAAAGATCGGCGACAATAAGTCCAGCAGCCGCGATCAAGACGAATAGGTTGCTCGCTAGAGCGTAGCCGAACTTCGGAAAGATAATGCCGCGCGCCGCCATGCCGCCATCACCCGCCGTAATAAGGAACAAGGTCGGCTGCGGCTAGGGCTCGCGAGGGTGTGTCGAGAACGATGCGCCCCTGCTCAAGGACAATGACCCGGTCGGTGTAAGCAAGCGCAAACGAGATGTCGTGCAGCGCAAGGATCAGCGTCTCGTGGCGCGCACCGAGCTTATGGAGAATTTCGGCACCCTGTACCCGGTCCAAGGCCGACACTGGCTCGTCGCCGATGATCACTGGCCGGCCGTTGTACAGCGCGCGCGCAACGGACGTACGCTGCTGCTGTCCCCCAGACAGGGCACCGGCGCGAGAGAAAAGCAGGTCGGCGAGCCCGACAAGATCTAGCACCTTTTCGACGTCAGCAACGTCCCGGCGGTTCGGCCACAGCAGCGTGCGTAAATTGTGCCAAGTCCGGTGACAATCGAGACGGCCCATGTAAACGTTGTGAAAGACTGACAGCGTCCGTACCAGCGCGGCCGCCTGCGGGATCAACGCGACACGATCAGCAAGATGTTCGTAGAGTAGGTTCAGCAGGGTCGACTTGCCGGCGCCGGATCGTCCCATCACCGCGATCCGCTCACCAGCATCGATGCGCAGATCGATGTCGTGCAATACCGCGCGGCCGGCATAGCCGGCAGATGCTTTGCGAAGCTCCACCAGAACGGCCATGTGCCGTCCTCAGTTGATGAGGCCGGCGGCCTTGCCAATCTCTTCGATTGGCGTGTAGTCGGCGTTCTTCGCGGGTATGAACTTTGTCCGCGAGAACGGTGTAAGGATCGCTGGATCATCGGTCGCTAGCAGAGCGGACCGCACGCTCTCCTTGAACCCGGTGCCGTAAATCTTCTCCACGTCGCCGCGGATCGTCCACTGGTAGTCAGGAAAAGTCGGCGTTTCCCACAGCACGAATACTTGCGTCGCGTCAACTCTTCCGAGCTTCGTCTCGAACTCCCACACCGTGTAGTCGACCACGCCAATCTCGAACGCGCCGGACTGGACAAGCTGAATAGTGCGGCTGTGGTCGCCCGAGAACCCCACCCGAGCGAAGATCTGATCGGGCGCTCGGCCCGCGAACTGTCCGCGGATGAAGTATTCCGGCATCAGCCGTCCCGATGTGGACGCTCGCGCGCCAAAGGAAAAAGACCGGCCAGCGATCTCTATGGGAAACTGGGGTGAGGGTTTGAGCCCGGTCTTCGCGTTGGCGATGAAGTACGTCTTGAACGCGACGTCCTCCACCCCCTGCGCGATCGCCTCCGACCCTGGCACCTGGCGCCGCGCCTGTACGCCAGTAAATCCGCCGAACCACGCAAGCTGCACCTGGCCGTTGGTGAAGGCGGTGACCGCCGCCGGATAAGATTTCACCGGAAGATACGCGACCGGAACGCCAAGCTTGGCCTCCAAATACCCAGCCATCTTGGTGAAGCGCTGGACGAGACGCGTCTCGTCTTGATCGGGAATGGCAGTGAAGACGAGGGTCGGTTTGTTCTGCGCAAGCGCGGCGCCGGCCAGCAACCAGATCAACAGAACGGTAGCTGTGAAAATTCGCTTCATCGGACCCTAACACTCAAATTGGAGCCGACGCATCAATAGCCACATGCAAAGTCCGCAAAACTCAATTCGTCGTGATGGATTAATCACGGCTTGCTTTGATCCGCGAGCAGGCGGAACCAGCCCGCGTACCGATGCCAATGAAGGCGACCGCCGACAAGCTGATCTCGCCGACACCTTGATCGCGCTCCAATGCCGAGACGAACGCCTCCAGAATAGGTTCTCGATCGTTGCCGAGCGAGCTCAGCCAGGCGGCCATCCCTGGCGCGAACTCGACGTGTCGTGCAAGCCAGCGCGCCGACGGTGCTTGCAGGCATTCTTCGGCGCGGACGATCTCTTCGACATTCAGATTGGCCGTGCCAAACAATGCGCGAAACGCGCTTTCTTCTCGAAACCGGAGTTGTGCCGGTATGGTCGGAGGTGGCAGTTGTGGGCCGCGCACCGCGGCGATGGCGCCGATCAGTCGGGTGGCAATCTCGTATTGCTCAGGTTCCGTCCAGGTCACGACGGCGACCCGTCCTCCCGGTTTCAACACCCGCGCGATCTCGCGCATGCCCGCCGCCGCGTCAGGAAACAGGACGACGCCAAACGTTGAGATCGCGCTGTCAACGCTTGCGTCGGGCAGTGCGAGAGCCGTTCCGTCCATGACTTTGGCACGAAGGCGCTCGCCGATCCTAGCCTCGGCCGCACGTTCAAGAATCCGTGAAACCATCCTGGGCGAGGCATCGACCGCCAACACGTCAACACCGAAGCGCGCGGCCAAAAGAGCGGCGCCACCGCTTCCGGCGGCAACGTCCAGCAAGCGGTTGGCCGGCATGAGCCTGAGGCGATCAAGCGCACGACGTGCGAAAGCGCTGGTCAGCGGTTCGAACACCGCCTCGTACACCGTAACGTGATCGTCCCAGAGCTCCGGTTGCTGGTCCGGCTGAACCGGTGTTGATAGATACATCGCGACACGCTGATGACAGGTTCCATAAAGATGAAACGCTAACATGGAGATGAGCGACATGACCAATGCCAACTCGCATACAAGTGGCACGTCGGCGCACCCTCTTGGCGAGCGAACCTTCGCGCTTGGCGTTGGCCTTACCAACGAATGCAATCTGGCTTGTTCCTTCTGTTATCGCGATCCGACGCGAACCGATCGTCTGTCGCTCGATCAGGTGCGCGCCGTGATGGCAGCGTTGCCGGTGCGCTCTGTCAATCTCGGCACCGGCGAAAACGGCATGCATCCAGATTTCGCAGCGATCCTTGAGTATTTCCGCAGCGAGCCGATCAAGCTCACCATCACCTCCAACGGCCACTCGATCGAAGTTCTCGATGACGCACAGGTGAAGTTGTTCAAGGACGTAGAGTTCTCGCTCGATTACCCGACGGATGCGGAGCAGGATCGGCAGCGCGGCCCCGGCAATTGGCGCCTGCTTCACGAGCAGGCGGCGCGATGTCGGCGGCTGGGTGTGCCGGTGACCTTCATTGCGGTGATGATGCGATCGAACTTCGATCGCCTTGCCGACATTGCGGAGGTCGTCAAAGAGTACGACGCCCCTTTGCGCATCAACGTCTATCAGGCAGTGCGTTCCGATACCTTTGCGCTGACCTACGATGAATACTGGCGGGGATTTGAGGCCTTGTTTGCCCGCACCGACGTAATCGCCATCGGCGAACCGCTGGTGCGCGCCATGGCCGGCCTGCCGCCGCGCCGCGGCGGCTGCGGCAGCGCCACGGTACGGGTCACTCCGCGCGCGACGGTGCAGCCTTGCGTCTATTGGCCGGGCGGCGGCGCCCCTCTCGATGCATTGCTGGACCTCGGCGCCGATATCACCGCGACCGATTCTTTTGCCGACGCACGCTCTGTACCGTCGCCCTGTATGAACTGCAGCTATCAGGCAACCTGTGCCGGTGGATGCGCCGGCCGCCGGCGCCTGCTGGACGCGCTCGATAGCGCCGACCCCTACTGCCCGATCATTCGCGGCGAAGACCGCACCTTAAAGGTCCGAATGGCGACGAGCCGCGAGCTGCCCAAGCTTGAAAGCGCCTGTACGACGATCGTCGTGGCACGCTAGGTTCTTTAGACTTTCAGATTCCCTGGCTGGTTGATCTGTGATTCAAAGCTGTCTTTTAGAGGCGGCTTTGGACGTGGAAAATCGGGTGGTACTGAGCGATAGCCAGAGAGAAGCGATGTTGGGCCTGACCATCGTGAGTGCCCAACATCATTCCGCCAGAGTAAAAGGGGGCTCGCAATCAAGCCATCGGACGCTCGCGTTGCGGCCTGACGACCAAGATCCATCTCTTCGTCCGCGACCTGGGATGTCCCGAGCGCTTTGTCCTCACCGCCGCTTGGGCAGGAGACATCCCCCCAGGCAGGACCTCTCATTGAAGGCATACCTTCTGAGCCTGTCATTGCCGATACCGCCTATGACGCCGACCACTTCCGGCGGGCGATTGCCCAAGGAATCGCCCCTGCCGTCATCCCCAACAATCCCTCGCGCGCCAGCATGTATCCGCTCGATGAGCATCTCTACACTCAGCGACATCTCATCGAATGCTGCTTCTCAAAACTCAAGTAGTTCAGCCGTGTCGCCACTCGCTTCGAGAAAACTGCATCCAACAATCCTGCCACCGCAACTGTCGTCGTCGTTCTGTCGTTACCGCAACTGTCTATAACACTTAGAGCGCTAGCGCCGGAACTTAGCCGAGAAACAAGGCTTCGATTTCGGCGCAGGAGCCGGCTGGATCGCGGATGTCGAAGTGCTTGGCCTCCAAGCCTAGTGCATAGGAGGCGTCGACGTTGCGCAATTGATCATCGACGAAAACGGCCTGCCTGGCCTCGACGCCCAAGCCTTGTAGGCAAAGCTCGTAGGCTCGCCGGTCAGGCTTAAGGACTTTCGTGTGGGTCCCGTCGATGATGACATCGAAGGCCGACAACACGTCGATGGTCGAGCGGAACTTGGGGCCGTAGAATCGCTCCAGCTCGTTGCTCAGTACCGCCAACCGGATCCCGGCGGCTTTAATGCTGCGGATCATCGCCATTGCTTCAGAGCGCACAGTCGCGTTCGGGTCGTCACCCTGCGCGCGGTGGAAGAACGTCGCGACGTCATTCCAATGCTCACCAGCCAAGAGACCGACTTCGTGAGTGCGGGCGAGCCAATAGTCGCCTTCTGTCATCTCGCCACGCTGCACGCACCGCCACAATTCGTCCGAGTCGGGATCAATCGGACCGAGCCATGTCAGACAGCCTACAGGCAGGCCGAGAAGTTGCTCTGTGCGCCGGTGCTGCTCAAACAGTGTCTTGGTGATCACGCCGCCGAAGTCAAGGATGAGCGCCAATCGCTCCATCCGTTTCGTAGGGGCGCATATTTGCACGTTCAACGATCCTCTTCAGCGTGTCGTTTCAAACCTATTTTCCATTTGGCCGCTGGTGCGGCGAAGAGCGGTTCAGGCGCTTGAGATCTGGTGCGATTACTTTGCGCGCAAGTAGCAACGATCTGCGCGTCGACGACACAGACGAAAACTGCGATTCCCTGCCTTGCCTTACAATGGATGTTCTGCCCCAGCTCGCTTAGCCTCGGACCTTTCCAGAGTCTTCAGCACGTTGGAAGTGAGAATATCGTGGCACAAATGCGGGGATCTGCTCTTGGCGCCCTTGTGACATTCGTGCACTTCGCGGCCTTGTCTTCCGCTCACTCGGAAGCGGACATCTTGCACATCGCTGATATATTATAGTGAGATTTAGATGACTCTCCGTTCGCTCTTGTCATCGGCTTCAAGGAACTCGACCCGCTCGATCGACGCGCCACCTATTGGAAGGAGCAAGTGCCCTTACTGTGTTCGTGGTCATTTGGCGGCAGATCGAATCAAAACTCATCCGCGCGCTCTTGGGATGATTACGGCGTCTATCTCCCTGGATAGTTTGATAGCGGCGCTCTTGGCCTGCATAAGCGACCGATCGCCATGGCAGTAACGGGGGCATCATGAATGTGGGCCTGACAGACGCCGATCAGGATTCTCTCGCTGCAGCGCTCTTAATCACCTGGCGATTGAGCCCCGTTTTCCCCTAGGAGCGTGTAGCCGAACGCACCCGAGCGAACCATTGAGAATTCAAAGCGCGATTTTAGATCGTACGATACAAAACACTTTGGGGAGCACCTAGTAGGTGCTAACATTAAAGAAATAGCGCCGGTAATCGAGGTTAAGCGTGCTGAGAATGGTCACTTTTCGTCGGTGATATTGAGGTTGCCAGCAAAATCAACGTGGGTTGAGGCCACAAGTTGAGACATGTCAGTGAGCAATCGCGGCAAGAAAATTCTGCTGATCGACGACGATCAAACGATGGGTAAGCTCTTGGCTGAGCAGCTCGACCTCTGTGACGGCTTCACCACCATCCAGGTCGGCACCGCGGCCGAGGGGCTTGCCCGGGCTATGCTCACTCACTACGACGCCGTGCTCCTCGATGTGGGTCTGCCCGACATGGATGGACGCGAACTCTGTAAATTGATGCGCCGTCGCGGCATGCACGCGCCGGTGATCATGCTGACGGCGGCCAACAGTGACGCCGACATTATTCTGGGGTTCGAATCAGGCGCCAACGACTACATGACTAAGCCGTTCCGCATCGATGTCTTGGTCGCCCGCCTGCATGCTCATCTGCGTCAGCACGTGTGCAGCGAGGACGCGGTGCTGATCATCGGCCCCCATGAGTTCCATCCGGCAACCAAGCTTCTCATAAAGGGAGTAGCAAGAACCAAGGTCCGGCTCACTGAAAGAGAAACCGCAATCCTCAAGTTCTTGTTCCGTATCGGCAACCGACCTGTGGCGCGCCATGTCTTTCTGGACGAAGTGTGGGGCCACCTTGCCGGAGTCACTACCCACACGCTGGAAACGCACATCTACCGCCTGCGTCAGAAAATCGAAAATGACCCGAAGTCTCCAGAGATCCTGGTCGCCGAGCCAGGCGGCTATCGGTTGCAGCGTTGAAGTTCCAAGCCTGCTTTCCCTGCGACGCGAGGCTATGGCCACTCTGCGATGGCGCGCTCGGTCGAGTTCTCGCTGCAGAACGATCCCGAGAACGCGCCGATGCAGCCCACGCAATCGTGGATGGACCGCGTCAACATCGCCCAGTTCGAGATCGGCCACGACCGCTAGCGGCCATGCAAGCGCTCAAGTGCCCGACCTTAGTGCTCTACGGCAAGAATTTTATCGACGGCAAGCACCGCGCGACTCGCAGGCGAGGCGCCCGCACGCGCGGATCGAAACGATCCCGGGCGAACGCTATTGCATGACATGGGAGCGCGCTAAGGAAGTGGTCGGACATGCACATGCTTTCCTCTCTTAACCGACTGACCGCCTCGCTGGCGCGCTTCCCGCGCCTGGGATTCGCGCATTTGCCGACACCGCTGGAGCCGATGAAGCAGCTCACGGCACATCTTCGCGGGCCGCGACTCTGGGTGAAGCGTGAAGATTGCACCGGCGTGGGACTGGGCGGCAACAAGCTGCGCAAGCTCGACTATGTGCTGCACGAGGCGATCACATCAGGCGCCGACACGCTTGTTTCGGGCGGTGTTGTGCAGTCCAACAGCCAGCGCCAGGTCGCGGCCGCGGCGGCCAAGCTCGGCCTCGCCTGCCACCTCGCCGTCTATCACGGCCGTCTCGCGCCCCCGTCGGACGACTACGAGAAGACCGGCAATGCTCTGCTCAACCGCCTGTTCGGTGCTACCTTGCACGACGTGCCGTGGAATGGCGATCGCAACGGCGCCATCCGCGACCTCGCAGACCGCCTGCGCGCTGAGAGCCGCCGCCCCTACGTCGTGCCTTACGGCGTTTCGAGCCCACTGGGCGCGGTCGCCTACGCCTCGACCGTGGCGGAGATCGCGGCACAAAGTGCGGCCGCCGGCATCAAGCCCGCTGCGATCGTCCATTGCACCGGCAGCGGCGCCACGCAGGCGGGCCTCGTGGTCGGCGCGCACGCCTGCCTGCCGCAGACGCGTGTGGTTGGGATCGACATCGACGCCGAGCCCGAGCGGGTGCATGCCGACGTGGCAACCTTCGCCAAAGGAGCCGCCGATCTGCTGCAACAGCCGTTCGATCCGGCCGATGTCGAGGTGGTCGGGGGGGCATGCCGGCCCAGCCTACGGCGTGCCGCATGCCGCAACGATCGACGCGATGAATCTCGGCGCCAGGCTCGAAGCGCTGGTGCTGGATCCCGTCTATTCCGGCAAGGGGCTCGCCGGATTGATCGCGCTGATCGAAGCTGGCCGCTAGCGCAAGGATCAGGACGTCGTGTTCCTCCATACCGGCGGCGCACCGGCGCTGTTCGCCTACCGTCACCTCTTCGATTGATCTGGAGTGCACCGATGCTCGTCCCCGGAGCCCACTTGCGGCCATGTTCGGAACCGACGCGTCCGCCTACGTGCGCGACGGGCCCGGCTTGAGCGCCTTCGTGCTCGAGGACGGCGTCGTCTACTACGCCTACTCCACCTACTCCGCCTATGCGCGCGGCGTGGACGGCCTCTGGGGCATGTACTAGTGGCTCGACCGCGCACTCAGGGGGTGCAACGAGACAGGCGCCTGGTTCCGCTGCCACGACGAATATGACAAGCGCTGAGCCAATTCCTGGATGTCGTCGGCGCAGCCCGGCGACGGCTTCACGGACCGGAGCGCCATGCCGGCGCTCTAGGTCCGTGCTTTTCCGTCCAGCTCGGAGGCAATCGTCAGGGCAAAGACGAGACGCCGAATGAGTGGCGCAGCCAGGAGCACGATGGGGGTCATTGCCGCCCAGGCAATCAGCCACGAGCCGAGCCAGTGAACCAGGAAGGTGGAATCGCTCAGAAACGGCGCGCTTGCGATGCCAGCGGCGATGGCGGTGGTCATGCCGGACTGGATGACGGCAAAGACGAAATGGCCGTAGTGCCTGGGTATTCGCAGCATGCTCCGTCCCTTCGATGGCTCCTGCCGCGCCGTGAGCCGCAGTCCAAGCAGCGCAGACGCCAGGCAGCAAACATTGTGCCATGACCGGCGTCGGCGGTCAGCGGGCAGACCGTGACGGCAGATCCGAAATTCTGTAGCGTTCGATCCAGAATTATGCTTTGCTGGCAAAATGGGTCGCCTGAAGGAATTCGACGAAGCCAAAGCCATCGACGGCGCCGTCGACTGCTTTTGGGCGCGCGGCTACGAGGCGACGTCGGTGCGCGACCTCGCCGAACACATGGGGATCGGCGGCGCCAGCCTCTACAACGCCTATGGCGGCAAGCGCTCCCTGTTCGTGAGGGCGCTGGCCCGCTACGCCGACCGCTCGATGCGCGAACGCATCGCCCGGCTGGAGGGTGACGGCCGGCCGAAAGAGGCCATCCGGGCCTTTCTCACCGAGATCATCGAGCGGTCCCTCGCCGACCGCGACCGCAAGGGCTGCCTGCTGGTCAACTCGGCGCTCGACGTGGCGCCGCACGACGCCGAAATCGGCAAGGTCGTCGCCGGCTACCTCGAGGAAATTCGCGCCTTCTTCCAGCGCAACATCGAGGCGGGCCGCCGCGCCGGCCAGATGCCGCGCAACCTCGACGCCGCGGGCGTCTCGGCCCACCTGCTGGGTGTTCTGATGGGGATCCGGGTGCTGGCGCGCGCCAAACCTGACCGCGCACTCCTGGAAAGCGTCGCCCGCCCGGCGCTCGACCTGCTGGATACGCCGGTCAAACCACGTGCCCGGCGGGGCCAGTCATGAGTGGGACGGCCTGATGTCTCTCTGGAGGAAGGAATAGATCATGTCACTGGCAGACAAATTGGCAGAAACCCGAGCCGCGAGCGCGGGCCGGATCCCACCCGAGCGGGCGGCCATCATGCATCGGGCGACCGACGATCTGCGGAAGTCCGGAATTCTCGACCGCATCGTGCCGGTCGGCAAACCCGCGCCCACCTTCGAGCTGGCCAATCACGACAACCGCCGGGTCTCGTCGGCCGACCTCCTTGCCGCCGGGCCGTTGGTCGTCTCGTTCTTCCGAGGGTCGTGGTGACCCTATTGCAGGCATGAGCTGGACGCTCTGCAGACCATCTACGCCGACATCGCGGGCCTCGGCGCCGCGCTGGTCGTGATCTCGCCCGAACTGCCGGAACGCACGGCAGGCATGGCCGCCAAACAGAAGCTCACCTTTCCGATCGTGTGGGACGAGAAGTCGACGGTCGCCGAAGCCTTCGGCCTCGCCTTCACCTTGCCGGACGACCTGAGGGCGGTTTATCTGGGCTTCGGCAACGACCTCGCGGTGCGCAACGGCGACCCGTCGTGGCGCCTGCCGGTGCCGTCGCGGTTCGTGATCGATGGCGCCGGGATCGTGCGGCTGGTCCAGGCCGACCCGGATTACAGATACAGGCCGGAGCCGGAAACGACGCTCGATACGCTCCGCAAGATCGTCACAAATAGATAGAAATCGAGGCCAACCAAGACATGACGCGGAACGACTCGATTGACCTCTTTACGGGCCAGGGTCTGGGCCTAATTGAAGTTAACCCACTGAAATTGAATCATTCTGCTCACAAGGCCCACTGTGCGGATTCGAGTCAAATCAACGCGTTAAGCCCAATTGAGGCCAGACCTTAGCGCTCGAACCCCATTGTCTTGTCGAGCGCAGCCGCGAACGCAGCCATCTCGCCCGGCGCGAGATCGGACACCGCCCGCATTTCGAACCCGGCATGGCGCCAGCGGGCGAGCGCGAAGCCGTCACGCTCCGTGACCTCGGGTGAAGTATTGCCGGCCGTCGCCGCCGGCCAGAGCGTGAGTGCCAGGCGGTGCTGGTTGCGGCGGTAGACGAGCACCGCCACCTTGCGGCCATCGACGACATCGAGACGGCCGCCCAGCAGCGGGAAGCCTTCCGCGGTGAGGTCGTGGACCGGCGGCGCGTAGTCGATACGACCGGTGAACCACGGCTTCACGGTGTGGCGGTCCGACGAGGCGACATCGACCGGCGTCTCGGCCATCGCGACCCGCAGGTAACCGCCGATCATCTCGTCCGTCTGCCGTCCGCCCTGCCCGGTAAACGTCCCGCCCAGCCAACCGACGCCGACCGCCACGATCAGGCTCGCGGCCATCGCCGCCCAGCGCAGCCGCTCGTGGGCTCGCTCACGGGGGCGCCCGGCGATCGCGCGCAGGTCGCGCTCGATGCGCGCCAGCAGCAGGTCGGGGACGGGTTCCGCCGGCAGATCACGCAACAGGCCGCTCATCGTCCGCGCCGCTTCCAGCCGCTGGCGGCAATCGGCGCAGATCGCGACGGCGGCCTCAAACTCGGCGCTGTCGCGTGCCGACAGTTCGCCGTCGACATAGGCGTCGACCATCGCCTCACAGGTCGGACAATCCATGATCCCTCCTTCCCGGGCGGCCGCGCAGCTCGGTGGCCAACTTTTCCCGCGCCCGCGCGAGGCGCGACATGATCGTGCCGATCGGCAGATCGAGCACCGCCGCGATCTGCTTATAGGAAAGGTCCTCGATCTCGCGCAGGACCAGGACCTCGCGAACCTCCACCGGCAAGGCTGCCAGAGCCGCGGCGACGTGGCGCCGCCGGTCGCCGGCCATTGCGCTCTGTTCCGGATCGGGGCCGTCGGCGGCCTCGTTTTCAGCGGCCTCGAGCGGCAGCGATTCGGCTCCCTTGCGCAGGCGCAGGTCGGTCCAGGTATTGCGCACGATCCGCAGCAGCCAGGGCCGCGCCTCCTCGCCTCGGAACGAGTGAAAGTAGCGCAACGCTCGCAACAGCGATTCCTGCGCGAGATCCTGTGCCGCCACGGGATCGCGTGTCAGCCAGCGGGCGAAGCCGTAGGCCGAATCGAGATGCGGCAACACGGTGGCACGAAAGCGTTCCAGCGTGCGGCCATCGGGCTTCGGCGCGTCGGACATGCAGCCCATAGGACAACAATACCGGTCGGGGGTCGATTTTATTCCACGCCCAATTTTCCGGAATAGAAAACACCGGCGCGCGGTAGTCCCCGGTAGTTCCAACTCCGGAACCTCGGGAGGACATGATGCTGAAGCAGGATCGTCGAGATTTTCTCAGGCTCGCCGGCGTGGCGGGGGTCACCTTCACGGCCGGGCTGTTCGCGGGCCGGCCAACCTCGGCCCAGGCCGCTGGGGACTTTCATTTCGTCCAATTCTCGGACACCCACTGGGGCTACAAGGGGGCAGCCAACCCCGACGCCGAAAACACCCTGGCGAAGGCCGTGGCGACCGTGAACGGTCTCGCCAACCCGCCCGACTTCATCGTCTTCACCGGCGACCTCACCCACACCACCGATGACGGCACGGAACGGCGCGCGCGCATGAAGCGCTTCAAGGAGATCGTGTCGGCATTGCGCGTCAAGGACGTGCGCTTCATGCCGGGCGAGCACGATGCGTCGCTCGACAGGGGCGAGGCCTATAAGGAATTCTTCGGCGCCATGAACTACACCTTCGACCACAAGGGCGTACATTTCATCGTACTGGACAACGTCTCCGTTCCCGGCGCCAAGCTGGGCGACGCGCAACTCGCCTGGCTGGCCGCCGACCTCAAGCAGCGCAAGACCGATGACCGTATCGTGGTGCTGACGCATCGCCCGCTGTTCGATCTGAAGCCCGATTGGGACTGGACGACCGCGGATGGCGCCAAGGCCATCGGCCTCTTGATGCCCTACACCAACGTCGTGGTGTTCTACGGCCACATCCATCAGGAAAACCACCACATGACGGGCCACATCGCCCATCATGCCGCCAAGTCGCTGATCTTCCCGCTGGTGGCGCCGGGCTCCCAGCCCAAGCGCGCGCCGCTGCCCTACGATCCCGCCATGGCCGGGCTCGGCACGCGCGACGTGACGATGGGGGCAAAGGCCACTTTCGTCGAACTGCCGGTCACCAAGGCCTGAGACCATGAACCGCAGACTTTTGGTCGCGCTGCTGCTGGGCAGCGCGACGGCGGGAGCCGTGCGCCTGGCCGCACAGTCGCCGACGGAGATCCGGATCAGCGCCAAAAAGTTCGAGTATCACCCTAACAAAGTGACCGCCAAGCTCGGCCAACCGGTCACCTTCGTGCTGACCTCGGAAGACCGCATCCACGGCTTCAAGATGACGGACTTCGCGCTCCGGACCGACATCGTGCCGGGCCAGGAGACACGCTTGACGCTGACGCCCGACAAGCCGGGCAACTTCACGTTCTTCTGTGATGTCTTCTGCGGCGACGGCCACGAGGACATGGACGGCACGCTTGTGGTCGAAGCCTAGTGCGCCGAGTTGTTCACCTGCAGCAATGAATTGCGTCTGGTCGTTGATTCATCCATCGAACCTACCCTTGAACGGAACGCGCGCTCGTGCCGTTCTGATGAGGGTAGCGATATCGACTGTTGACGCGAGTGACGGGAGCGCTGTCGTTCATGTGGCCGTGGTAGTGGCGCCTTGCAGATCACCACTGCCCCATGGTTATTCAGCAGAAGAGCGGCGGTGTCGAACCGACCTATTGGTGGATCGAATCGGAGTTTGCCCACGCAGCCACCGCGGAGAACAGTGCCATGGTCACCGGATCACTCGATCCTTCGAAGCGCACGCCAGTTAGACCGGCTCTCCTGCGACGGTCTCACCTCCAGGGTCCCCAAGAATCCACCGGTGCTTTCTAAATCGACCAACTAACCATTGTGGATTTCCAGGAAGCGCGTCGCTCTATTCGAGAGAAAGCCCGAGTGGTTTTGCGAATGCCTCCATTTTCTCCCAGTGAATCGCGAGCACTTCACCGCGCGTCACGTTGCCGTGAAACACCCGGTCGTGAAAGGCGCGTGAAGACCGCCCCGCGATAGCGTGCAGCCGGTCGAGTATCGCGAAGGAACTGGCATGAGAGTGATAGCAGTGCTGGCAACGAGCATCGTCACTTTGGGCAGCCCCGCATTGGCGAGCGGCCAGGAGCCGCCAGCACGGGATTTTTCCGGCAACTACACGATGGCCGGCAGAGGTTCCGGGCCCCGCGATAGCGCCTATGCCGGCACCTGCAGAATAAGTGCTGCGGGCCAGGGCTACGACGTCTCCTGCTTCAATGCCGACACCCGTCATACCTATGTCGGCAAGGGCCTGGCCCGAGGCGACACGCTGGCGATCTTCATCGGCGACACCCTGCGCGGCGACCACAACAGCGTTTTTACCGGGGAATACCTGGTTTTGTACCGCGCCCGCGCCGACGGTGTGATCGAGGGAACATGGGTCCATGCCGGCAGTCCCGCCGCCGGCGCCGAAACGCTGACGCCAGTGCGCTGAGGAGACATGGCCATCGTGACACGCACAGCCATCGACATGACCACCGCCCCCTCTCTCCTCCGTCGCCTTCTACTGGGTGCCACCGTCGCCGTCCTCGCCGAGCCGGTGCGCCGATCGTTCGCCCAGTCGAAGGGCATCAAAGCCATCGCCTTCGACGGCTTCGTCATCATCGACCCACGCCCCGTGGCGATGCGGGCCGAGGAACTCTTCCCGGGCCAGGGCGCGCGCCTGATGGAAGTCTGGCGCTCACGACAGTTCGAATATACGTGGCTGCGCACGCTTTCGCGCCGCTACGTCGACTTCCGGCAAGTCACGCAGGAGGCGTTGGCCTTCGCCGCCACGGCAACGAAGCTCGACCTCACCGCCGACAAGCGCGACCGGTTGATGCAGACCTTTCTCGAACTCAAGGCGTGGCCCGACGTGGCGCCGGCGCTACGCGTCCTCAAGGGCAAGGGCATCCGCATGGCCTTCCTGGCCAATCCCACGGCAAAGATGTTCGATGCCGTGGTCCGCAATTCGGGCCTGGAAGGGCTTCTGGAGGAACACCTCAGCACCGACCGCGTGCAGGCCTACAAGCCCGATCCGCGCGCCTACCAGATGGGCCTCGATGCGTTTGGCCTGGCTCGGGAGGAGATTGCCTTCGCCGCGTCGGCGTCGTGGGATGCCGCCGGCGCCAAGGCGTTCGGCTATCCGACTTTCTGGGTCAACCGCACCGGACAGCTCGGCGAAGAGCTGGGGGTGACCCCTGATGCGACCGGCGTCGGTATGGCCGACCTGGTGAAATTCGTCGACGCCTAGCTAGTGTTGGCATCGATCGGCTGCCACAAACCCATGATCGTCGTCCGCCTTGCCGAAACCGCTGACATTCCGGCACTTCTGGCCATCGAACATTCCGCTGCCGAAGCTTTTCGGGCGACTGAGTATGCCTGGGTAGCCGATGACACCGTGACGGAGGTCGTGGCCTACCCGGACCTGGTCGCCGCCCGAACCGTCTGGGTCGCCGAGGCAGCTGGAGTTCCTGTGGGTTTTGTTGCCAGCCGACGTCACGACACGGCGCTGCATGTACTCGAACTCGACGTCCATTACGATTACCAGCGCAAGGGGATCGGACGCGCGCTGATGGCGAGGGCGATAGAGGCCGCCTGCAACACGGGATGTGTCGCGGTCACCCTCACCACTTTTCGGGACGTCGCCTGGAATGCACCATTCTATCGGCGACTGGGTTTCGAGATCCTCGAGATGCCGCCGCCGCATCTTTCGGATATACTCGCGATCGAAACCGAGCACGGCTTCACCAGCCGGTGTGCCATGCGGCTGGAGCTCCGGGGGAGCCGAACTCAGCTGGCCTCTGGTTCTTGACGAAGGCGACGTCGGACGGTGCAACCCAATCCGGGCCAACCGAGGCGCTCGAAGCCGAGGTCCGGACGTTGCGCCGCGTGACGGCATAAGTTGTGGGATTCGGGCTGCCGGAATCTGATGCCAATCGTATTTTTCAGAAAACCCCTGTGAGCCGCCCGCTACTTCCCCTGTTTACCGTCGAGACCGCCGTACAGAAGGCGCGCGTGGCTGAGGACGCGTGGAACTCGCGCGATCTGGAACGGGTGGTGCTTGACTAGTAGCGTACCCCACGGCAAGGTTTACACTTCAACTATCATAGATTTACCCTATTAAAATCTATGATCTAGCAAAGCGCATTTGCGTTTCGTTCCGTTCAATTTAGGCTCCAGCGCGGTGCCTTTGAGAGGTATTGTGAAAACACTTCTTAACGACGTTCCCTCGGGAGTCTCTTCACTCAAAGCTTGGACGCTTGCGGCCGCCCGAGAGGTCTATGAGGCGCCGTTCAACGATCTCCTGTTCCGCGCGCAGACGGTACATCGAGAGAATTTCGATCCAAATCTGGTCCAGCTCAGCAAATTGCTCAGCATAAAGACTGGAGGGTGCCCAGAAGATTGCGGCTACTGCAGCCAATCCGCCCACTATCCGACCGGCCTTAAGGCCTCGAAACTCACGGAGGTCGAGCACGTCATTGCTGAGGCACGCAAGGCCAAGGAGGGTGGGGCCACCCGCTATTGCATGGGAGCTGCCTGGCGCAGTCCAAAGCAGCGCGACATGGATGTGGTCATCGCCATGGTGCAGGGTGTAAAGGCGCTGGGCCTCGAAACCTGCGTGACACTCGGCATGTTGTCGCCCTCTCAGGCCGCGTCTTTTGCCGAAGCTGGGCTCGACTACTATAATCACAATATCGATACGTCCGAGCGGTTCTATAAGGAGATCATCACCACGCGAACCTTCGCAGACCGGCTCGATACGCTCGAGAACGTTCGCCGGGCCGGCATAAAGGTGTGCTCGGGCGGTATCCTCGGCATGGGCGAGACCGAGGACGATCGCATCGATATGTTGGTGACACTGGCCAATCTGCCGGCGCCGCCAGAGAGCGTACCGATCAATATGCTCATCCCGATGCCGGGCTCGAAACTGGCTGATGCTGCACCAGTTGATCCGATCGAATTCGTCCGAATTATCGCACTCGCCCGCATCCTCATGCCGCAATCGTATGTCCGCCTGACGGCCGGACGCACGGGAATGACGGACGAGACACAGGCGCTCTGTTTCTTCGCCGGAGCGAATTCGATCTTCATAGGCGACACACTGTTGACTGCCACCAATCCTGGAGACGATCGCGATTCTAGCCTTCTTCGCCGCCTCGGGCTGACGCCAAAGGCCCTTGAAGTATCACGTAATGTCGGAACGGTTGGCGCGTTACGAGGCGATATCGAATGACCTCGAACGGAAAGGACGGCGGCGAGCCCTGGTCAACCTTCTTCGACGGCCGTTGGAGCGCAGAAGCTTCCCCGCGCGAGACGGCGCAGGCGCTCGGACTCGAGGAATGCGGCCATGGTCGCAGCCTGCTGGGCCAGCGGAAAATGAAAATACTCGAAGCCGTCGAACAAACCACCGCGCCACTGCGTGTCGATGGGTCGTGCCCCTGGTGGTGGTGTAGGCGGTCGTCGCTCACGACGAAGTCCGGCTTGGGCCGAATCGATCACGCTGCCCCGCGGGCAGACTGAAGATGGGATCATCTCTGACCGGCGTCATACTTTCCCGCGTGATGTAGCGGGCGCGCTGAACAACCCATTCATCATTCTGTTCGGGCAGGAAGACCCCAGCCAACCGGATGATGGCCGCTTCATTGGGGAAGGTGCCGACAACCTCGGTACGGCGCTTGGTCTCGCCATTCAATCGCTCCAGCGGATCGGTACTGTGCAACTTGGTGCGGTGCTGGGCGGGGAACATATGTAGGCCAGCACGTCGGGCTCGGCCTGATCCATCAGGGTTGCAAGCTTGGACAGCTTGAGCCTGAGCTGATCGGCGACGCGGCGCCCCTGGGCTTTGGCCCGCTCGGCATCGTCCTGGGCAAAGGCTGTTGCGATGAAGACCGAGACGACGCGCCTTCCGCTCCTGCCGGCATGGCCCAGGGTGTTGCGCATGGAGTGAGCCCTGCAGCGCTGCCAGGTCGTGGAGAAGACCTTGGAGACGGCCGCCTTGATGCCCTCGTGGGCATCAGAGACAACGTGCTCAATGTCGCGCAGGCCGCGCCGGGCCCGCTTCCTGAGGAACGCCGTCCAGTGAAGCTCGCAGCGGAAGAACGCTGCGTGACGGTACGTCGATCATACAGGCATCGCCATCGAGCGCGCCCGTCGCCAGATCGTCGTGCGCCTCGATTACCCTGCCCTGCAGGATGTTGGTGCTTCCCAGGCAGTTCGCGACCGCGTGGTTAACAGGGCGGCCACAAACTTCCCTCGGTTCACCGCTATGCACGGTCTGGCCGCGCGCCGTCACGGCGACGGTGTCGGAAATGGCCAGCACCTCGGATTGGTCGGGCGTCACGTCAAGCGTCGAGCCTCCGGTACGAGACATCAATCCTAGCAGCACAAAGCGTACCTGCTCCGGCCACTTAGTGTCGAAGCTGCTGGGCGGCCCGTCGAGCAGCAGAAACTCAGAGTGAACAAACCCAAAAGCAGCACTATCAGCGGATAGATCTGGAAGGTGAAATGACTTGGAGCCATCATGATGTCACGCCATCGGCTCGGGACGTCCCCCTTGGATGATCCGGATTTCTCGGCATTGGTCGCAAGCGTCCCTCGCCAAGGAACAGTAGGATCGGCGCCGCGATGAAGACCGACGAACTCGCACCCATCACAATCCCAAATACCATAGCGATCGCGAAATTTTCAACGGCGGTCCCGCCGGCCAAGGCCATCGGCAGCATCGACAAAAGAGCCGTCGCAGAGGTGTAGAGACTGCGCGCGAGTGTCAAATTGATGCTGAGATCGATCAGCTCGCGTAGCGGCATCCTCTTGTAGAGACGTAAATTTTCCCGCATGCGGTCGTAGACAACAACTTTATCATTCACCGAGTACCCGATCAGGGTCAACAGCGCCGCGATTGCCGTGAGGTTGAAGTCCATGCCGGTGATGGCGAAGAGACCGGCTGCCTTCGTGATGTCGAGCACGAGAGTGACGATGGCGCCGATCGCGAATTGCCAATCAAACCTGATCCAGATGTAGATCAGCATCGAGAGTGCGGAGAGCGCGACTGCAAGGATTCCAGCTTCAATCAATTCCCCACTCACTTTGGGACCCACGACCTCCACTCGCTCGATCGACGAACCGGGTGCAAATTCTGCAAGCACGGCTCTAATGCGCTCGGTGGCGTCGAGCTGGGCCTTATCGTCACCAGGCTGACGTTCGATCCTTACTAGAATTTGAGTTGCCGAGCCTGCTTCCTGTAGGGCGATTTCACCCAAGCCAAGAGTCGAGAGTCTCCCGCGCAACGTGTCTAGCCGCACCGGCTGCTCGGTCCGGATTTCGACCAGCGTGCCGCCGACAAAGTCGATACCGTAGTTGAGTCCTGGCCTAGTTATCATTATCACCGCCGTGACCGACAGCATGGCTGACACCGCGATACCCACGAAGCGAGCTCGCATGAACCGGAAGGACGTGTGACGCGGGATGAGCTCAAATCCGAACAGTGGCTTGATACGCAATGGCCTCAGCTTCTGCTTGCCGCTGACCCATAGCTCCATGACCATGCGGACAATGGAAACAGCTGTGAACATGGAGATCACGATGCCGAGTCCCATCGTCACCGCGAATCCTCGAACCGGCCCCGCTCCCAGCGCAAAGAGCATCGTCGTCGCGATCAACGTCGTAAGATTGGAATCGACGATTGTGCTGTAGGCCCGTTTGAATCCCGCGCTGAGTGCCGCCCGCGCCCCTAGGCCCTTGTCAAGCTCTTCCCGGATGCGTTCGTTTATCAGTATATTAGCGTCAACGGCTAGTCCCACGCCAAGCACGATGCCGGCTATGCCAGGCAGAGTAAGCGTTGCACCCAGTATGCTCAGTGCGGCTAAGGTCAGCGTCACGTTGATGGCGAGCGCCAAGTTGGCGATCAGGCCCCAAGGCCCATAAAGGATCACCATGAAGGTGAAGACGAGTGCAAGGCCGATTAAGCCCGTGGTCACGCCTTGCTGGATGGCGTCGTTACCGAGATCGGCCCCCACAGTGCGCTCCTCGATCACCTTCATAGGCACTGGTAGAGCGCCTGCACGTAGAAGCACTGCCAGGTCGCGGGCCGTCTGCGCGGTGAACGAGCCACTGATCTGTCCTGAACCGCCTGTAATTGGTTCCTGAATCACTGGAGCGCTCAGGATCTTTCCATCCAGCACAATAGCGAATGGCTTGCCCACGTTCCGGCGAGTGATATCCGCGAATCGGCGCCCACCCTCTGAATCCAACCGAAACTGCACGATCGCTTGTCCGCTATGTTGGTCGAACGAGGCATTCGCTTCAACGAGCCGCTCACCGTTGAGCATCACGCCCTGATGGATCGGAAGCCGTTCTTGCGTTCCCTCAACCGGCAAGACAAGCACTCCTCGCGAGTGGCTCGTCGCTTGACCGTCCACGACCATGTGAAACGTCAGACGCGCGGTGCTGCCGAGGAGCGATTTGATCCGCGCGGGGTCTTGCAGGCCAGGCAGCTGTACGAGGATACGGTTTGCGCCTTGCTTCATAACAGTTGGTTCGGCGATGCCCGCCTCATCTATGCGGCGGCGAACGATTTCCAGGCTTTGATTGGCCGCCCGTTCATTGCGTGCAGCAATGTCGGTCGCGGTCGGCCGAATCGTGACGAACTCGCCTTGTTCGGTGATTTCGATGGCAGGCCGGCCATCGCCACTGAAGTCAGTCGCAAGAGTGGAAAGCGCACGACCGGCACGTGCCACGTCCGCAGCGGCCCTGAGTTTAATGGTGACGCCTCCCATTTCGGCTCTGGCAGGTGCGGCGGCGACTTTGGTTGGTCGTAAGGCAGAGTCCGCGGCATCGGCAAGCATAGCGAGGCGATCTCGAAGAACGGCATCAGTGTCGATCTCGAGCAGCAGTTGTGAACCGCCACGAAGATCGAGCCCCAGTGTGATCTGTTCCTTCGGCAGCCAGTCCGGCAGCTGCTCAAGCTGCTTGCGGTCCATGAAATTTGGAACAACGGCAAGAATGCCACACAACACGATGAAGGCGTACAACACTACTTTCCAAGGCGATTGACGCATAATGAGTTTCCCAAACAAGAACGTACACCACGCACTACCCGAGCCGAGGCCACGGAAGACACACTGCCGGCCTTGGCTTCGGTCCACAGTTTTCCGGCACCGTCTCGGCGACTAAGTTTGTTGAGGTCACTTTGTACGCATCAATCCGTTCTTCCTCAGAAGAGAACAGTTTGGTCGCCGATGTAGTCAAAATCGTTGCGACAATGACAAGGGCGTCTCCGCCGGCGTCGACCCGGCTAGCGCCCACATACACCCTCCTCGATCAGCTGACTAAGCAGGGACTCCATGCAGACAATGGCCGCAGCCAAGACCAGTCAGTCTCAGGCGCTTTCACTTCTAACAGAGCGTCGTTGCGGGTTGTCTGCCGCAACGCTTCACGTGTTCGCTGGACTCTGCGGCTCCATCGAACGCATAGGTGAAATCACGCTGCGGCTCTGCCAATCAATCAGCGTCGCATAAGCTGCGAGCAGTCCAACACCACTGCTGATCAGCAGAAAATCGAGCCAAGTTGAATAAGGCTGAACCCTCAATACGAGAGAACAGGCCAACGACAGGAACAGGCCAAGGCAGAATATGCGCAGGCTATTCTTGCCAATAAAAGTCAACGCAACAAAAATGCGAAGCCGCATCCACTTGGCCTTACGCGGAATGATGAAGGCAACGAGGAATGCCACCGAAAGCGCGTGGATAACACGGAGTGGAGTCAAGTTACGTTTATCGAACCAGGCATCGAATTGCATAGGCAAATGCCAAGGTAGAAGTCCGTGCTGTGCCAAGCGAATAGCCAACGCACCGACAACCACCAACAACGCGAATCCGACAAAGAAGCCCTGGTGACGAATCTGCCACTCACCATGGCGCGTTTTCCATCCGATCCAAGCCCCGAGCACAAACAATATCTGCCATGCGAGAACATTGAACCCCACCGATGAATTGCCCAAGTAAGGCAGCCGTAGTCCGAATAGTTCGACGGCAGTGTAAACCAAAATAGGTGGTAACAAAGCCCAGCCGCCCACGCGCGTCAGCAGCCACCCGAAGCCCGGTAGGACCATCATGCAAAGGATGAATATCGGTAGAATGTCCATAAATGCTGGTTGATAGAGCAATACGATAGCGCCAATACTGGCTTCGATCGGATGCTCAAACCAGTATGTCCAATGCAGCATCGCAATCTCATCGGACAGCGTGGATGATAGACGCAGTGCCATCATGAGCGCTGTAAATCCAATGAGCACTAGAAGATGCGTTCCATACAGCCGCGCTGTCCGAATCAGCATGTCGCGTGTAGCAACCCTCCAACCGTAACGCGTCAGTTTGTAGTCAAACACACTCCCAAGCGTCAGCCCTGACAAGAAGACGAACTGTTCAGAACTATCGGACAGCCCCCATGCGCCGTGGATTAGCCACGTGCCGATCCATGAGCCGGAAACATGGCTGGCGAATATCGTAAGTTGCAGCCAGCCGCGTACGATATCTAGTCGGACATCGCGCTGCATGACACTCAACTCCAGACGGAGCTACGGTAGCGCGTGATCCGACGCGCCATGTCACACAGTTCCGCGCGGTACACGGCAATGATGAATGCCGAGGACAGCCAGACTTCGCACGCTTCCGTAAAGAGTAGGCCGCCATCGTTGTAAGGGTCGATGCCCAGCGGACTTACTGTGTGAAAGAAAATGGCGCCGGACATGATCAGTAGTGCGAAGACTGCGCCAATCATCCGAGTACGCGGCCAAAGCACCAGAAGGGAAGCAACAATTTCGACGATACCCACTGTAAGGCGAAACGCCTTTTCATGCCCGTGGATGAGCAGCCAATCTGACAGGATAGTAAATAGATAGACTGAGCCGTCATTGCCAGTCAGCTTGTACTGTTCATACCAAAGCAGAATAGCTGCGATGTAGAAGGCAGCGGGCCAAGTCAGCAATCGTAGTATACGGTCCATAATATCCTCCAAGGACTCCTAGAGCGCATAGTCTGCGGCTGTTCTCTCGGTGCGCGTCATCAGCTCGCACACTTCCAATAGCCGTGCGACATGCCTGCTAGGCAGCGACCAACAAGGCGCACCAGCTTCTGATGTCCGGCCTGACTGCACGTCGAGTTTAGTGTCCCTTCGGCAGGTAGTTGAGAGTCGCCGTTCGGCGGCTCCGGATCGCTTTGGGACGGGCTCCTCGCTTCCGCTCGAGCTAGCAGAAGCCCTGTTGCTACGAGCTGACCTATGCGCCTCTCTCTTACCCAGTACGAGAAGCGGGTCACGACTCCATCAACAAGCAACAAACGCCTTTCGAAGTCGGCTCTGTTCAATAGCATCGCTTTGCCACCAACAACGCGCTGTTGCCAATTCATCAAAGGAGAGCCGGACAGCAGTGCAAATTTGGCGGTCATTTGCACTCAACTAGACGAGCAAGGCCACCTGCCAGAATGTCCGCTGAGATAGCGTTCACTTTTCTTGTTCTGCCTTGGCAATTGATGTGAGTAGCATTTCGCTGCTGATGTCACCCACAAGTCGTGATCCGGCGATCTCCCTGGCCACACCGTCGACAAAAATCATTGTCGGTGGCCCAACGACGCCCAGAGTACTCATCAATTTTTGTTGCAGATCTGTGTTATCGGTCACGTCAATCTTGATGAGATTGAACCTCGTCAACCGTGCACGTACTTTCACGTCCGTGAAGATTCCTCGATCAATTACAGCGCATGTCACGCACCAATCCGCGGTGACGTAGACTAGATTGGGCCTGCCCGGGGTCGCAGCAATGAGACTCGAAAGAGAAGCTGGATCGGTGGCCTTGGCGAACTGATCGACAGTAGCCGTCTCTGCCGGTGTCTTGGCGGCTCCGATCTGGTGGAGCGGGCGGAGCAAATCAGCTGATCCGCTGGCTGCTCCGACCGCCAGGATGACACCATAGAGCGATGCTGCAACACCGACCGCCTTACTCCATCGACGACTGGCAGGTGCGTCCCATAGCAGCGAGTCAAAAGCGCCAAGCCAGGCTCCAGTGCCAATCAAAAAGACCGACCAAAGCGCCAGAACGTATTCGCCTGGTATCAGGCGGGATACCAACCAGATAGCATTTCCGACAAACACGAGTCCGAAGGCCTTCTTGACACCTTCCATCCAAGTTCCAGCTTTTGGCATCAGACGCTGGCCGATGACACCAAACATAATGAGTGGGATTCCTTTCCCTACTCCGAGGGTAAAGAGAGCAAGGGCTCCAAGCGCTACGTTGCCTGTCTGTGCGATATAGAGAAGCGCTCCTGCCAACGGAGCGGTGACACAGGGACCCACGATCAGCGCGGCACTAAAGCCGAGCACTGCCGTCGAGAGGAGTGACCCACTCCGGCCACCCCCGACGCGGCTAAGAGAATTCACCCAACGCGAGGGCAATTGAAGTTCGTACAGTCCAAACATGGAAAGTGCGAGCGCAATGAACAGCCCGGAGACGCCGAGCAGAGCATAGGGTGATTGAAGCGCGACTTGGAGATTTCGGCCAGACCATGCAGCCGCTACACCTAGCAAGCCGAAGGCCAAGGACATGGAAAATACATACACTGCCGACAGCAGGAGTGCGCGAGTTGGCTTGACGTTGTCACCCGCACCCGCGATTGCCGCGCCGAGGATCGGGTACATTGGGAAAACGCATGGCGTGAAGGCAAGCAGGATACCGAAGACAAGGAAGCTGGCGAGCACCCATCCAGCACCTCCGTCCTCCAGCAGCGATCGGACCAACCCTCCCCCATCCTGGGCGAGGGTTATCCCATCTGCTTTAGTGACGGCTGCCTCGCCTAACGGTGTCGGCCTGAAAGGCGAATCCGCGTCAGCGCTCGGGAGAGTACTTGGATCGATCCTTTTGGTGACAGGTGGATAGCAAATGCCGTGTTCTTGGCACCCCTGGTATTTGATGACCAGCGCGAAGCCCATTATCCCGTCGCCATCGACGATTGCTGACAAATGATCTCGAAAGATCACTGTCTCGCCAAACGTGGGATCGTCCTTTGTAATCTCCTGTCCGTGGAAACTCAGAAGCACCGCCTTTGCGTCGCCTGACGTGACAGCGATCCGCTCCTTGTAGAGGTAATATCCGGGCGCAATAGTCCAGCCGAGACGTACCGTGTCGCCTTCTCCACGGACCACATCGAACTTAAATGCCTGATCAACGGGCAAGGCAACGCTCTGCGCCAGACCGCTTGAAGATGGCATCGAGAGACACGCTCCCATGGCGAGAAGACAGAGATAGACGTATCTCGCGATCAATTGACACTCCGGGCTTTTCACGCGTGTCTCGATAGAGTCGGCCGGTGAGCTTAGGGCCGCCTTAACACCACCTCGAAAGCCAAGGCTCGTTCTTGTGTGTGCAACGTCACGGTGTTGGAATTGGCCGCGCGTTCTCTGAGGCAAACGTCCAACAAGATCCCATCCGGACTACCAAGCCTCGGCTCAACAGTCCTGAGCCACCCGGCCAACAGGTACCGCTCGCTCGATCCGCTCCCGTGGCTCAAGTGGTTGGCGTACGATTTCTGCAAGCCACACATGTTGCCGAGATGCGATCAAGACCGTACACAAATGCGTGAGGCGCCTAAATCGCTCGAGACGACGAAGGTTGCGGCTGTGGAAGGGTGCCATGCCAATACCGAGCGACGCTTCGTTTGCAGCCGCACTGATCAATCTGCGCTTGTCGTTCGCTACACAACTTGAGCCGCCGCATGACGGGGGTCATGCTTCGCTTGAGATATTGCGGTTGTTGATGGTGTGAACGAACTGATCTGTGCTTGCGGTAGCCTTGGTGAAGAGTAGACCAAACTCAGCGTCGGTCGTGCATGCATTGACCGCCGCCTGTTCGCCTACAGACAACGCAAGGCTAGGTGACCTTAAGCCCTTTTTAAGCTGCGAGGCCGAACATGACCGGAAAAGCGGGGGACGCACGTGCGGGTACTCGTTGTCGAAGATGATGAGATTCTGAGAGATGGTCTCGAGGTCGGGCTAACGCTCGCCGGGCTAACGATTGACGCTGTGATGACATGTGAAGATGCCGACGCTGCACTTGAACAGAGCGTATATGATGCCCTTATCCTCGACCTAATGCTTCCCGATGGCTCGGGGTTCGACATACTCAAGGCGCTGCGCAAGCGCGGCAACAACATCCCTGTACTCTTGTTGACGGCGCGAGACAGCGTTAGTGACCGCATTATCGGCCTCGACACCGGCGCGGATGACTATCTTGGCAAACCATTCGATCTCGACGAGGTAGCCGCACGCATTCGCGCGTTAGTCAGGCGTGCCGCCGGCAGATCGACCGCAATATTGGAATGGAATGGTATCACGCTTGAGCCAGCTTACCTCGTCGTTGAAAAGAGTGGGCAGAAGGTTCGTTTGTCACGCCGAGAGTTCTCGATACTCCATGCGCTCATGGAACGTCCTGGGACGGTACTGTCGAAGAGCCAGATTGAGGAGAAGCTCTACGGTTGGCAAGAAGACATCGAAAGCAACGTTATCGAGGTGCACATTCACCATCTCAGGACAAAGCTGGGTTTCAACTTCATCGAAACGATTAGAGGTGTCGGGTATCGCCTGGGGGATCGCACGTGAGACGGTCCATGAAAGTTCGACTGTTTCTCATTCTGGTCCTGACCACAGGAGTCGTCTGGCTTTCTGCGATATCTTGGATTTTTCTCAGCACACGTGCAGAGGTAGAACGCGTTCTCGATGCGCGTCTGCTCGAAGCAGCCAACATGGTAAGTTCACTTCTAGTAGGGCAGGACGTTGATGCATCGCGCGTCGCAAACCTAGTGACCAAACGCACACAACAACACCTCTCGACGTACGAGCGTCAGCTGTCCTGTCAGATCTGGTCCCTTTCAGGAACTCTAGTCGGCCAATCTGAAAGTGCTCCGAATGGTGAACTCTCTGCCAATCGAACGGGTTTCTCTGAGACAAGAATTGATGGCGAGATGTGGCGCGTTTACGCGGTGACGAACCCCGCGCTGGGGGTCCGTGTTCTTGTAGGAGACAGCCTTCGCGTTCGCGAGGGGCTGGTTAACGATGTCGTAGAGGGTCTTTTGTTGCCCGCCCTCTTAATCATACCGGTCCTTGCGCTGCTCATTTGGCTCAGCGTAGAAAATGGGCTGGCACCCATTAAGAACGTTGTCACCGCTCTCGGCATCAGATCGGCATCCGACCTTACTCCTCTTTCAAGTAAAGATGCCGCGTCGGAAACTGCGCTACTGATTGATGCACTCAACGGTTTATTCATGCGAGTTGCTGACGCGCGGGACCGCGAGCGCAGCTTTACCGCATTTGCCGCACACGAATTGCGCACACCTCTGGCGGGCCTTAAGACACAGGCCCAAGTAGCTCTCGCGAGTGCGGATCCGCAGAACAAGGAACGAGCGCTCGGCCGAATCATTCAGGGTGTTGATCGTACAAGCCGACTCATTCGTCAGTTGCTTGACCTCGCTTCACTCGAGTCGGAGGGAAGCATTGTTAGGAAGAGCGGCGTCAACCCAGGTAAGACACTAGCCACTTTGCGCGATGAGCTCCTGGCGCATCACAATCGGAGTGCCTGCATTTCTATTTCTGGAGCGCTGTTTGATATCGAACTCGTCATGGACGCCACTCTCTTTACATTGGCGGCGCGCAATCTGCTGGAGAACGCGCTCTTGCATGCGTCGCCAGCCGGAATCGTTACCTGCGATCTAGTTGTTGAGAGCAATATCGTATCGGTCGCTATCAACGACTCCGGTGCGGGCATACCTGAAGACGAACTTCTCCGTGTAACTGGCCGTTTCTTTCGAGGGCGTAACAAAACCGCCGCAGGGAGCGGATTGGGTCTGAGTATTGTCGAGTTGGCTTTGTCACGAACCGACGCCGAATTGGCTCTATGTAACAGGGTCGAAGGGGGACTTTCCGCCCGCATCGTCCTATCGCGACAAGCGATGATTGGTCCTGTCTGACAGAATCGACAGGATCCCTCCAGCTCCACTATTGCGGCGACTCACGGCCGCCCCTTGCACGACGATGTTGGCTTACCTGCAGCAACATCGCCCTCAGCAGACGCTCCGGCAGAATCGACGGCCGACCAAGACGCGCCGGATAGAGCACCGCAAACTCCCCCGTCAGATCGCCCAGCGCCGCGTTCGCAATCTCCCGGATCGTCCGCAACGGATGATCCCGCCGAACACGCGAGTCCAAATCTACGTAGCTGAATAGTGATCCCGACCATTCGCCCGACCCACGTATCAAAAGCTCCCGGAAATGACCAGGATCAGTGAATCACCTTCATCTTCCGGCTACGATGACTTTTTTAACAGCCTGCTAGAGCAAGATCATTCTTGCCGCAGTCAGTTTTTAATCTCTAGCATCAATCATTTCGCTAATCGGCATGTCACAGTCGCGCCTTCGTGAATACGTTCGCGCGCATGAACGCGCGACATTTCGGGCGTGGTCTTTTCGTAGAAGAAATGGTCGTCGAGCTGGGTGGCGTGAGGCTCGATAATGCGATCCAGAAGCGGCCCGTGCGGATTGTCTATGCGATGCATGATCGTTCCGTCCCACGCAAACGCGGGAAGGACGGCGCATACCGCTCCAATACCTCGCACCTGGCTCGCGATACGCACATCCGTTTCCGCCATAGGCATCGACTCGACGCCCACCTGTCCTGCGCCGGGCGTCGTTGCCACGCCGTGCTGCTGATCGCTGACGGCCTGGATCGGCACTCTGCGCCGTGTCGGCGAGGGTCGGATGCGTCGAGTGATAGGCCAAGCCCGTGATCGTGTACGGCCACAAGAACATACAAATGCGATCACCGTCGAATGCCAGCGCAGCCACGAACGGATCGACGATGCCGATGCAATCTGCGCTGATGCCGGCCGCGTACAGCACGACGCGAGGCATGACATCGATGTGCTGACCTAGTGCGATGCGTTCGCGCACGATCATCGGAACGACTGCGATGTGCACCGCGTCACGTCCGGAACCATCTACCGGGATATGGCCGAGGCGAGGGTCACTCTCAGGCACTACCGGCCGACGATTTCATCGCAAACTTCCTTTGACAGTCATTGCATTCGGAAGATCACGAAGAAACTTCTTCAGCACGTTGATGATGTCTTCGCGCGCTAGCTTCCGCTTGTTTCGACGACTACTCAGAACGCCGTTGTTTTTCTCGGGACTCGGCGCGCTATCAAGCGCATCGCGAACCAGTTCTTCGGTGTCACACATGTGGCGTCATTCGCTTCAGCCGGCGGATCACCGCGCAACCTTCGGCGTAGCCCGCGATCCCGACCATCGTCTTCGTGCCATTGTTGACGCGGTAGTTGATGAGCCACATGCAGAGCGAACAGGTCGCGAAATTGGCCGCCACGTTTACGAAGGCGAGGAAAACCGGGACGAATTTCGTGCACTAATCCTCCTCTCGTGTTCCATGTGATCCTCCCACAAGTCGGCCGGGTCCGTGCCATCGCGATCCTTGTGCGACTTCACCACATCAACCTGCCGATCTTCCGCGCGTCAGGTGGTTACCGGATCGAGCGCTGCCGCTACGCCGGCTTCGTCATTGTCGGCCACGACCACGATGCGCGTCATCCAATCGACGAGGGCAATCTTGGGCAGGGTGGATGAGCCACCTGACGCCAGACTATGCTCAGCACGGCAGAGATGCATGCCGGCGGGCTTGCTTTCGAAGCCTTTACCGAAGCAGAGAAGCGCGCGGTCCTGGTACGAGTTCACGTCACCCAAGGCGATTGGCAACGGTCATGCCACGTCGGCTTCCGACAATGCCACGCAGCTTCTTGCCGCACGCGTCGGTCAGCGCCACGCTCTCCGCTGTCGCCAGCCTCGTGATGATGCTGCAAACGCACACCGCGACGTCGGGCAACGTCAGCGGATCATAGAGGGTAGCCAGAAGGTTGGACCGCCCGGGACGTACGTGTCGTCTGCTCTTAGCCTTAGGCTTTAAGTTTGTTCTTCAAATCGTGGTTAACGATTATGACTACCGACGATCTTGTCACCTTCGAGCTTGGTGAAGGGCACGAACGGCACGATCTTGCCGCCGTAGATGTCCTCGCGGCTGGTCGTGATGGAGCCGTCGGCACCCTGGGTCTTGGAAACCTTGAGCACGCGCTGGGCGCCCGGCGGGCCGACCGGGATCACCATGACACCGCCCGGCTTCAGCTGCTGCAGCAGCGGCGGCGGTACATGGTCGACGCCAGCAGTTACGATGATCTTGTCGAAGGGACCAGCCTCTTCCCAGCCGTAGTAGCCGTCGGCGTTCTTGGACTTGATGTGCTTGTATTCGGTGTAGCCCTTGTCGATCAGCTTGTCGTAGAGCGCGCGCGTGCGGGCGGCGAGCGGCGCGATGATCTCGATCGTATAGGCATTCTCGGTGAGGTTGGCGATGTAGGCCGACTGCACACCGGAGCCGGTGCCGATCTCCAGCACCTTCTCTCCGCGCTTGATGTCGATGACGTTGGTCATGCGGCCCTGCAGGTGCGGGCCGGACATGGTGACGCCATAGCCGATATCGAGGAAGTTGTGCTCGTAGGCGCGCTTGTAGATCGCCGGGTTGACCGAGGCGAATTCCTCGCGCGGCGTCAGCAGGAAGGCGCGGATGGTGGCGGCGCCCCAGATGTCCTTGTTCTTCAGGAGCGCCTGGAAACGGTCCCAGCGCTGGCCGAGGAACACGGGATCCTCGCCGCGCGCCTTGCCCCAGGCGATGAAGTTGTCGCGCGTGTCGGTCGGTGGTATGATATCCCAGCTTACGCTCTTGATAGTCGCGGCGATCGAAGGCGTAACTTGGCCTGAAGCCATCAAAGCTCCTAGTCCTGCCACTACTGTACGTCGCTTCACCTTATCCTCCGCAATGCTACTTGCAGGATGGAGTGCAAGACAAACATCCAGGCGACTGGAGTGACGCAGAAACCATCCCGTCCCCACGCTCATTATCGAATGTGGCTTAAGGCCACCTTAACTAGGCAGTGCACGATTGGTAGTCGTGAAGCTCACGGACTTCATTTGAAGCATTGATGGCGTATCCGGTTAGCACGTCGTCTGTCCGGCGATACCCGGCCAGTTCGGGTTTTGACAGCAACCTTGAATGATTCGGATTTGGTCCGTTGTGCGTGGGACATGTGTGTCGGACACCTTTCACGCATTAGTTCTCAGAGAGGCGACCAATGGTGGCGGGCTATGGCAACCCGTTCCTGACATGACGGCGGTAAGCTGAGCGTTCGGTGAGACGATCATAGTAGCTGATCACGGCTGCATATGACGGTCGCCCAAAGTTGAGGCTGAACCAACGATTGACGACCAAGCCGATCGGTATGTCAGCAAGTGTGAAGCGGTCGCCGCACATAAAGGGCCCACCGCGCTGCAAATGCTCTTCTAGTTGTCCGACCTCTCTTGTAATTTGCTGCTGTCCTTGTTGGATAAACCAAGGATTATTCCACGGTGACTCGTTGAGCATCCCGCCGAGGAACGCGCCACGTAACGATATTGACGTTTCGTAGTTTGCCCAGTCCATCCACTGCTCCACATGGGCGCGTTGGACGGGATCCTTTGGATAGATTTCGTCCGGTCCGTACTTGGTCGCCAGATAGCGGACAATCGAGTTGGACTCGCGCAGAACCACGTCGCCATCGATGACGGCAGGCACAAGTCCAATCGGGTTCACCCGTAGAAATGCCGGATCGGAAGTTGGAGTATACCCTCTTCCCCAATCTTCTCGGGCAAAGGGGATGTTCAATTCGTCGCATATCCACAATACCTTACGAACGTTGAACGAGTTCGCTCGGCCAAGAATTCTTAGCATTTATCCCTCGGTGCCATTTTGGGCCACACCACAGCAAGACGTTGATCGGTGCATGCAGGTCTTAGGTACAAATTCGTTGTTATCGGGGTGTTCTAACAGCGATCAAAAGGCCCAGCGTTGAAACCGATAGCTTTCTGGACGATCTGGCACTGAACTGCCGGCTCCTCATCGAGCAAGACAGCGATTTGGTCACCAGGAGCGACTGGATAGAGGCCCAAGGACGTTCCCGAGAGCACGATTTGGCCCGGAATCAACATTAGCCCGAACTCGGAGAGATGGCGCCGCAGCCAATCGACAGACGCCGTCGGGCCGCCAGGCAGCGGCCACAAGTCACCCGATCCGACGCGAGCGCTGCCGATCTGAACGGAAAGCGCCCCGTGACTCATGGGGCGAGAATGCGACGTTAGCCATTTCTGCATTGGGAAAACAACGCCGGCGTTCAGGCCATTGTTTGCGACCAGCTCTATCAACGTCTTTCGTGGCGCCCGGAAAACGAAGTGATGCAACTCAACCACCGGGAAAGCAGCCGCGATCTCGCCGTCATTCCCGATGCGGACTGCCATCTCGCCCTCGATCGCGAGTTGTGCAAACTCGCTAGCAACAAGAGCAACGCCAGTCTGATGAACCTCGCTTGCAAAGAGATGACCGCGGATCGGGCCCGCCATGCCGAACTGGGCAATGGTCCCTGGTCCGGTGCAACCGACTTTGTAACCGATCACCCGATCACCGCCCGCCACCCGCAAGGCAGAGACCTCTGCCTGCAGCTCGTAGGCCCCTCTCAGGTCCAGATTGAACCCTGCGTCTGCAAAGCAGGTCCCCGGTTCGCGGGCGTGATAGTCACGCAGATGGCGCCTGGCGAGGGCCACTATGTCCATGCCAACCCGATCAAGCCCGGGAAACGCTGGCAGCCGTCTGGCCGAACAAGAGCTTCTTGCCTGCTTCCGTCACGGTCGCTTGGCCTGAGAAGGGCTCGCCCTTTGCGTAGGCCCGCTGGGTCGCGGGACGCTCTCGGATGTTGTCGAACCAGCGGCGCAGGTAGACGAAATCGTCAAGGTTCTGCTGCTGCCGCTTCCAGGGCACTACCCAAGGATATGCCGCCATGTCGGCAATAGTGTAGTCGTCGCCGGCGAGAAATGGCCGCCCGGCCAAACGGCGGTTCATAACGCCGTAGAGCCGGTTCGTCTCGTTGACGTAGCGGGTGATTGCGTAGGGGATCTTTTCCGGAGCATAGACACCGAAGTGATGATTCTGACCCGCCATCGGGCCGAGACCACCCATCTGCCAGAACAGCCACTCGGATACAGTCTTCCGTCCACGAGCATTACTCGGCAGGAAGCGGCCAGCCTTTTCGGCAAGGTAGAGCAGGATCGCGCCGGATTCGAATACCGAGATGGCGTCACCGCCATCTGCTGGCGTGCGATCGACGATCGCAGGCATTCGGTTGTTCGGGGAGAACGCCAGGAACTCAGGCTTGAACTGGTCGCCGTCGCTTATGTTGACCGGATGGATCGTGTAATCCAATCCAGTTTCCTCGAGGAACATTGTGATTTTATGGCCGTTCGGCGTCGGCCAGTAGTAGAGCTCGATCATTTCCAGTGTCTCCTCTTATTAAGATCCGCGTCCGCAAGCTTCCGTCAGAGCACCGAATGGTCTTTCGCTGCCTCTTCCAGCGCCGACCTCAGCCAAGGAGTCGCTCATCGACCGCTTCCGGCTTGTCGCGGTTCATCGCGATCATCTTTGCTCGCGTCTCGCAGACTCGGATCACTTCGAAATTGCCTGTCTCGATAAATTCGGTCACTGCCGCGGTCGTCGCCTCTTCATGCCCGCCAGGCACGACGACCTTTGCGCCCTTGGCAAGGGCGTTACGATCGATAGCAAAGCCGATGCCGCTCCACCCGCCCGTGATGAGAACACGTTCCCCTTCGACATTCATCGAGGTCGCTCCTCAGGCGGTTGGCGGGTAGTTCGACGGAAAAAGCGCGCGTTTGGTCTCTTCGTCGGTTACCTTCTTAAAGGGATGGTTCTTGCCAACTGCACGCGCCCGGGCAACGGCGGAACGCGCGTCAACCGTCTCGAACAGACGCTTCAGATTGGGAAACGGTGCAAGAGGATCCTCGGCGCCTTTGCGCACGCGTGATGCGCGATCGAGCCACCCCCAGGCGGAGATGTCGGCGATTGTGTAGTCGTCGCCTACGATATACTGGCGGCTCTGCAGGTGGTCATTCAGCACTTGATAGTGACGTTCCGCCTCCCGGCGGTACCGATTGACGGCATAATCATTCCCTTCAGGAGCGGCGAACTGAAAATGTACGGATTGGCCTGAAAACGGGCCAAGACCAGAGGCGATGAAAAGCAGCCAGGAGAGCAGTTCCGGTCGGTCTGCCGACTTGCCTAGGAACTTGCCGGTCTTTTCGGCTAGGTAGAGCAGGATCGCCGTGGAATCGAACACGCGCGCTTCGTTGCTACCCGGCCCATCCGTATCGACAATTGCGGGCACCTTACCATTCGGATTGATCGCGCGGAAGTCAGCCGCGTGCTGCTCTCCCTTGCTAGTATCCACCGGAATTACTTCGTAAGGCAGGCCTGCCTCTTCCAAGAAGAGCGCGATCTTCGCAGGGTTTGGCGTTGGGTGAAAATAGAACCGGATCATGGTGTCTCCTCTGGGGTCGGTCTGGCGGCGACTATGGGAACGACCTCCTTTTGACCGGTATTGGTCTAACAATGAGGCCAGGTCGTGCGTAAGGGTCTGAGCGCAGCGCCAATGGTGTCGGCCCCTAGGCGCCCTTCAGGGGGCGACCTCCAGCAAGACGCGAACGTCTCGCGTGGTAAGCCGATTGCACCCGCTAGATTCCCGAGACTCTTGTTGATTGACCGCAGCGTCGCGCGCAGTTTCTCGACGTCGCTCAGCACGTTGAAGGTCAAAGCTTTAGCTTCAAGCTGCTTCTGCAATGCCATCAGGCTTGTTTCCTGCCAAACTCAGTTATCCGCTATTTGCCGTTTTAGTATGATAATTCTAAAATGCAAGCAAGCAACGCGGATGGCAAGATGTCCCCGTGCGAGATTGGTCCGGTGAAGGATGGCAAGACCGAGGGAATTCGATGAAGGCGCCGTGCTCGACGCGGCTGTACTTTGCTTCTGGACAAACGGTTATGACGCCACCTCAGTAAGAGATTTGGTAGCGCAAACTGGTATCACTGCGGCAAGCCTCTATAACGCCTTCGGTGACAAGCGAGCCCTCTATGGGCGGGCGCTGGAGCACTATGTTGAGGGGAGCATCGCCAACCGGATCCAACGTTGCGAACAACTGCGCCCGCTAGAAGGAATTGAGGCGTTCTTCGAAGAGATCGTCAGGCGGTCACTCATCGATCGGGATCGCAAGGGCTGCATGCTGGTCAACGCAGCACTCGATGTGGCACCGCATGATGCGGAGTTTCGCAAAGTGGTTGCCGAGGTCCTGCTTCGGATCGAGGCCTTTTTCCTGGGGTGCCTTGTGGCAGGTCAGGCCGACGGCACGATCAGCCGGGCGCTACCGGCGTCGAATCTCGCCCACAATCTCTTAGGCGTGCTGATGGGAATTCGAGTCCTCGCACGCGTCCGGCCCGAACGCAAACTACTAGAGGGCGTACTGGCACCAGCCCTGGTGTTGTTGCGCAACGGTTCGTCGACAGATCGGAAATGAGTAGCGACCTGGCGAGGGCACTGCAATTCGAAAGTACTATCTGGTGACCAGCAGCGATCTACGTTCCTGTTATGAGAAGGCCGTACTTGGCTTACGAGCTCAGGCAGCCACCATGATGGCTAAAGGAAAGTCGGCCGAGGCCATCGCACGTGCCCTCCATGCAGAACGCCGGAAGTTGGCCACTCACTTTAAAGAGCAGACGCCAGAGCCGCTGCGCTCGCAGATCTATCGCCGAACCTTCGCAGTGTATGGTGACCCTATCGGACCGACCATCGAGGGGCTTCGGGCGCAAGGCAAGAGTTGGAATGATATCATCGAGAGCGCTACCAAGCCAGGTACGCTACCGTCGTTTGGCCGGCCGGGGGAGACACCGCCCGACGATACCCTTTGATAGCAAAGGACTGCTTTTCTGTACCTGCGCGTTGATCGGAACGAGCCCGCGCGGTCGCGTGTCGGCACTGCCGTGCAGCACTCGCAGGAGTTCCAGTCGGGAGTCAGGATGGCTCCAATTCGCCTGTAACGGTTGCCGAGGCCTGTGGCACAAGCTTAACAGCGGTTCCGCAGGAAGAATCGTCGATCACTCGCTGCAAGTGATGGGGAGAACGGACGTTGCTCGCGTTTAGTGTAGAGTTTTCCAATTTGGACGAATCAGTCGAATTCTCAGAGCTGGTCACCTTCGCCTTCAATGAAGGGAGAGCCGAAGCCCCATGGCAATGGCATTCTCGGTCACTGCGCGAGTATCCGCTCGTTACTGTTGCCAAATGTTAGTTATCGCGCCCGCTTTAAGGTCACTTTAAGCTGCCGGGATGACATGTTTGCCTCTTGAGTGAAAGGCATTCAATGTCGTGTGCTCGTATCCGCGTACTGGCGATAGCCATTCCCGATAGCAATGGCATTAGGCTAGCTAGACTTCAAAATTTCACGGCTCACGCGGGTCTGGATATGGCGATGGATATCGCCTTGCTCACGCATGAAGGCAGACACGAGATATCCGAATCAAGGTTTTGGCTCGGAGGCTTCGCCTGAATTCAAATGCGGAAGGAGATTCCAATGTCGAGAACCATTTCCCGTTCTAAATTTCTGCGGTTCAGTATTCTTTCCGCAACCATGTTGGTTGCATCAAGCAGAGCGTGGTCCGAAGAGGATGAGATCACGCGAGAGATGCTCTTTGGCGATCCGAACGTGCCGGTCGGCGGCAATCCGAATGGCGACGTAACCATCCTGGATTTCTTTGACTACAATTGCCCGTACTGCAAGATGGCCGCAAAGAGCTTGGAAAAGGTCGTCTCGGACGACGGCAACATACGCATAATCTATCGAGACTGGCCTATTCTTACTGATACATCAATTGTCGGCGCGCGCTTGGCATTGGGCGCGAAATACCAGAGCAAGTACCTTTCCGCTCATCACGCCTTGATGAAAATTCCGGGTTATGGGATCGCCGAAGAGAAGATGACTACGGCTGTACGGAGTAGCGGGGTTGATATGGCGCGATTGGATGCGGACATGAAGACTTATTCGGGCGAGATTGTAAAGTTGCTCAAGCGAAATCTCGATATCGCGGATGCGATTGGATTCCAAGGGACCCCAGGATTCTTGATCGGGCCATTTAAAGTAAACGGCGTGTTGAATGAGGAAGGATTCAAACAGGCGATAGCGGAGGCCCGCGCGGAGCAAAAGAAGTCTCCCCGCTAAACTATTTTCTAAATGCGGCCTCGTCAGTGCATCGCATTTTCCAAACCTTCATCGACAGTTTGGCAGAAGGAGCTGATGAGACAGCCTTCAGATTTGCTATGGCGAAGGCTGCAGAGGCTCTGCATCAGGCGATCGCTCGTCTCGTCGCCTCGCAACACTCATAGTTTGATTGACCTGCTCCCCAGAAACTCTCACGTAGTAGGGTTGGGTCCGTTCTGAGGAGAACGGACAATGAAGCGGAAGCGGCTTGGCTTGCGCGCGGCCTGGCACGCGCGTGATAGGCATGTTCGGCGATGGTTCATTCGGCATGAGTGTCGGAGAACTCGAGACGTTGGTTCGTCTCGGCCTGCTAGCGCTTCTCCTGCATTTCAACAACGGGGCTTTCGGGCTTATAAAGGGCGTTCAGCGGCTGCATGGCCACAATCGGACTCATTCCGTAGACTTCTCAGCAACAAATGCTGCCCTCATTGCCCAAGCCTTCGGCATGAAAGCGTGGCAAGTGACGGACAGGGCATCTCTCGATTTGGCACTCGACGCCGCTCTCGCCTACTCAGGGCCGTCGTTTATCGACTTGATCGTCGAGTCGATTGCCGACGTAGCGCCACCAATTGCGTCTTGGATCTGTAAACTCGGTCACGATCCGTTGTCTCTGGAGCCCCACGATCGCATCCAAGTGGTGCCCGGCGGTTCAGAAGCGGATGGTGGTTCTGGGCGGCGGCTGGAGCGCCGCGACGTGCGCCGATAGGCCCGCTTGCTAATCTAAGGCAATCTCCCGGACCATGCGCAGCGGGTGGCCCGCACGAACCCGCGATTCCAAATCTACGTACGGTCGGCAAGATCGGCGTCGAACGACATGGGTCCCTCTTTTACTTCGTTTTGCCCACCGCCAAGCCGCTCATCATCCACTCCAAGTGCCCCGTTGCAAGACAATTCGGTAGCCATCCGGATCTTGGAACGTCACGCCATCGCGATCCCAATAGGGATTGAAGGCTGGAACTGGCGCGAAGCCGGCGGCTTGCATCCGCTCGACTGATGCCTGCCACGCGCTTGCTTGCGGAATGTAGAACACAAGCAGATTGTCCTGCGTCGGAGACTTGCCGGCCGAATGGCCTCGCGCCCGCGTGAATTCAAAATGGTAGGGCGCGCCTTCTTGGCCGAGCATGATGCCGTCGAAACCATCATGGTCCTCGAAGCGGTCTAGTAGCGTGAGGCCCAAACCATTGTGATAGAAGTGCAACAGTGCGGCCAGGTCGTCACTCGGTCGGGCTACGCGTAGGGTGGGTATGAGGCTCATGCAATTGGTTCTCTCGAGGGAAGTGCTGGAGTGGCGTGGGTGACCGCGTCGCATGCGCGCGGTGGATACATTGCACGTCGGCAACCATTTAGACTCTCCTGGTCGCAAATAATAGACGGCACAAGTGGGAGGATGAAATCGTCCCGAAATGTAGAAGTACGATGGATCATCTCGACCCTGCAGCTTGTCCGCAACAAGGCCGCCGAACTTGAGAGACGCCTAGCCGCTGGATTCTAAAGCGCGGCGCTCGACAGTCTGGATTTCAGTAGCGGTGCGGCAAAATCGAGGAACGCACGGAGCTTCTGCGGCAGAAGCGGCTGAGCCGCATAGACGAGACTGACTGGCGACGGTGTCGCCTCGAATTCCTGGAGCGCCACGGCGAGCGCGCCGGTCTGTACCGCATTCGCGACCTGGTACGACAGCACACGCGTGACGCCTATTCCGGCAATGGCCGCGTCGATGGCCGCTTCCGCCGTGTTGACGACAAGTCGAGAACGGATTGCTACGGTGATGTCCGCTTTTCCCGCCTTGAAGGTCCAGGAATCCGACGACATCAGACCCGAGAAGGTGATGCAGTCGCGTGTCACGAGTTCTTTTGGATGTCCCAGTGTGCCGTGCGCGGTGAAATAGGCCGGGCTTCCGCACAGCACGCGTCGTATCGAGCCGACTCTGGCGGCGACCATACTGCTGTCGGGCAGCTCGCCGATGCGGATGGCGACATCGACGCGATCCTCTTGCAGGTCGACCACGCGATCCGAGAGCATCAGCCGGATGTCGATGTCGGGATACTTCTTGAGGAAGGCCATCGCGACGGGGAGAACGTGAAGGCGGCCGAACACGATAGGAGCGGAGAGGTTCAATTCGCCTTTCGGGGCGCTGTACTCTCCCGATGCTGCCCGCTCCGCCTCGGCGACATCTTCGAGAATGCGCCGACAAGCGGCGACGAAGGAACGGCCCGCGTCGGTCAGCGTGAGCTGTCGCGTCGACCGATTGAGCAGACGGGTGCCGAGATGTCGTTCGAGGTCGGACACCTTGCGACTGACGGTCGCCAGCGGCACGCCGAGACGGCGCCCCGCCGCCGACAAGCTGCCCGCGTCGACGGCTTCGCGCAGGATCGACATGGCATCGAGACGGTCCATTACTCTTCCATATTTCGAGAGAATACCTCCTAGCAATACCGTCTACTTCGGCTATTCGGAAGGGATTAGACACGAGTTATCAGGCCATTCCGGCCCGCAGACAGAGGAGAAACCGAATGTCCCGCCCCCCGACGCCCGCCACGATCGACGCCGCCCCCGCCGCTTCACAGCCCATGCTCGAGGCCGTCAAGAAGCAGTTCGGCATCGTACCGAACCTGTTCCGCTTGGTTTCTACCAGTCCTGCCGCGCTCGAAGGATACCTCGGCCTGTCGGCCGCGCTGAACAAGGGTGCCCTGCCGGCGCAGACGCGTGAGCGCATCGCGCTGGCTGTCGCCGAAATCAATGGTTGCAACTACTGCCTCTCAGCCCACAGCTATCTCGGCAAGAACCTCGCCAAGCTCGACGATGCTGAAATCGCCGCCAACCGGGCCGGTACCTCGAACGACCCCAAGGCTGACGCCGCAGTCCGCTTCGCCGCCAAGGTTGCGCGGGAGCGCGGCCACGTTGGCGAGGACGACCTCCGCACCGTCAAGCTCGCCGGCTACAGCGATGCCCAGGTGATCGAGATGGTGCTCCACGTCGCGCTCAATACCTGGACGAACTACATCAACGAAGTCGCCAAGACCGACATCGACTTTCCGGTCGTGACTTCCCGCATGGCGGCCTGACCGCCTGCGTTCGCCATCCGCATCGCCGCCGGCGCGCAGACGCCAAATGCCAATCAAGCCTTGCAGGAGATCGCCGTGAGCCGCCCGCCATTTCCGCCATTCACTGCCGAGAGTGCCACACAGAAGGCGCGCCTGGCCGAAGACGCGTGGAACTCGCGCGATCCGGCACGGGTAGTGCTAGCCTACACGACCGACAGCATCTGGCGGAACCGTGTCGAATTTTTGCAGGGCCGCGGCGCCATCGAGGCATTCCTAACGCGCAAATGGCAGCGGGAGTTCGACTATCGCCTGATCAAGGAAGTCTGGGCGTTCTGCGGTAACCGTATCGCTGTGCGCTTTGCCTACGAGTGGCATGACGACAGTAACCAGTGGTTTCGCAGCTACGGCAACGAAAACTGGGAATTCGATGAGCAAGGACTGATGCGGTGGCGCATTGCGAGCATCAACGATGCACTAATCGACGAGCACGACCGCAAATACCGATGGCCGATCGGCCGCCGGCCCGACGATCACCCCTCTCTCAGCGTTATCGGTTTGTAAGGACATGATCGTGAGCACGACCCGGACCTATTCCAGCGACATTGCGTTCACGCCGGCCGTCAAGGCAATCCAGGTGAGCAAGGGCTCCCGCGGTGCTTACTTCCGCATGGAGACAGCAGGCTCGTGGAAGACGCAGATCACACCCGATCTCGCGGACTTCATCGCGGCACAGATCAGCGTCTTCCTCGCCACCGCGAACAAAGAGGGCCAGCCCTATATTCAGCACCGAGGTGGTCCGCCCGGCTTCCTGCAGGTGCTCGACGATCACACGATCGGCTTCACCGATTTCTCTGGCAATCAGCAATACATCACGGCCGGCAACCTCGTCGACAATCCCAAGGCCTATCTCTTCCTGATCGACTATGCCCAGCGCCGTCGGATAAAGATCTGGGGCGAGGCGCGTGTTGTTTCCGACGACGCCGAGCTGACGGCAAAGTTAATGCCACAGGGGTACAAAGCGCACCCTGAGCAGGTGATCCTGTTCACCGTCACGGCCTGGGATGCCAATTGCCCGCAGCATATCCCCCAGCGCTTCGAAGGCGCCGCTGTCGCCGCGCTGCTCGCCGAACGCGACAAGCGCATAACAGCGCTGGAAGCCGAGGTACATGCGTTGCGCGGTACGATGGTATGAATTGCTTGATCTAGGTCGCCGACTTTCAGTGACCAACGTCGGGCCAATGACATCGGTGCTGGTAGCGGAGACTTTCTGGGGGGCCCCCTGTCTGACGTCATTTGTCTTTAATGGCTAGAGGCTTACTGACTTCGATCCCGGAGACCGACATGCGCATGGCGCATCTGTCCGTGAAGCCGTGCTCGGCTTCAACTGCAAGTATGGCCGAAAGATGCGGCGGCGGCGTCTTGAGAATCTCAAAGCCCAATCGCTGGTAGAACGGCGCGTTCCAGACAACGCCGCGAAAGGTGGTGAGGGTGACCGCGACACATCCCATATCACGCGCGGCCTCTATCGCCGTCGTCATTAGTGCACGCCCGATCCCTTTGCGCTGGTAATCGAGGTGAACGTCGAGTTCGAGTACGTGCAACTCCATATCGCGCCGTCTGCTGGCGACGAAGCCCACAGGAACCCCACCGGTCTCGGCGACCCAGACGGATCGCGCAGCGATCAAGGGTGGATAGGCCACGGCCTCCGTCACAGTGTCGTCGGCCGCCCAGGCATAGTCGGTGGCCCGGAACGCCTCGGCGACAGAGCGTTCAATTTCCGGAAGAATCGAAATGTCTACGTCTTCAGCAAGGCGGATGATCATGGATTTCCGGTACCCGCGGCGTCCGACAGGCCGAGCCGCGAGCCCTCTGCTTGGAGCTTGTTGGGCGTGGATGCTAGACGCCGACGAACTTCACTAGGTCGGCCATTCCGGCGCCGGTCGCATCGGGGGCGACACCCAGCTCTTCGCTGGGCAAGCCAGCACGATTGACCCAGAACGTCGGATAGCCGAATGCCTTGGCGCCCACAGCATCCCACGATGCCGACGCGGCGAAGGCGATCTCCTCGCGACCCAGCCCGAACGCATCGAGGCCCATCTGATAGGCGCGCGGATCGGGCTTGTAGACTTGTACGCGATCAGTGCTGAGGTGCTCTTCCAGAAGTCCTTCCAGGCCTGAATTGCGAACCACGGCGTCGAACATCTTTGCCGTGGGATTGGCCAGGAAAGCCATGCGAACGCCCTTGCCCTTGAGGGTGCGTAGTGCCGGCGCCACGTCGGGCCACGCCTTGAGCTCGAGGAAAGTCTGCATCAACCGGTCGCGCTTGTCGGCGGCAAGATCGAGCTTCGTTGCCTTGGCCGCGAAGGCCAACGCCTCCTGTGTGACTTCCCAGAAGTCGGCGTAGCGGCGGGAAAGCGTGCGCAGCCATGTGTATTCGAATTGCCGCGAGCGCCAGACTTCCATCAGGCGCGCGCCTTGGCCCGGGAAGAGTTCCTCGGCCCGCATCGCCACGGGGCGCGGGTCGATGATGACGAATCCATCGAAAGCGACAGCCTTGACGCTTTTCGACTGGGCGAACGACCGGCGCGCCGGGTTGGCGATGAGGCCGACGGCGGCGGCGAAGAGAAGACGGCGACGGAGGGAGGGGTGGCTGGTCGTGGTCATATCGATGGCTCCAAGTCTTATTCCAGGTGTGGGAAGCGCGCGTCTCCTCAGCGCGCCGGTGTCAGCGTTTCGGCGCCCCCGGCGGCGCTGCCGGCATGGACCCATGTTCCCTCGAGCACGCCGTCGGCGCGGGCGCGGTACAACACCAGGTATTCCCCCGTGAAGACGCTGTTGTGGTCGCCGCGCAGGGTGTCGCCGATGAAGATCGCCAGCGTATCGCCCTGGGCCAGGCCCTTGCCGACATAGGTATGGCGTGTATCGGCGTTGAAGCAGGAGACGTCGTAGCTCTGGCCCGCAGCACTTATCCTGCAGGTCCCGACATAGCTACTGTCGCGCGGCCCGAAGCCCTTGCCGGCCATTCCATAGTCGCCGGAAAAATCGCGTGAAGGTGTTTCCTGGTCGCTCGCCAATACAGGTCCGCCGATCGCGATGGCGCTGGCTGCCAGCAATGCCCTCAACTTCATGCCCGATCCTCTAGGGTGTTTGATCAACCCCAAACTATGTCGCCGTGATCTTCACGCGCATTCACGACCGAGTGCTTCACCGCAGTGTGACGGCAGGCGATCGCCTGTGGTTTTCCAAGCGGAAATGCGAGCGAGGCGGCCTGTGCATTTATCAGCCACAACCGGTATTTCTCGCGGACAGTTGCGACGCGGTTCCTTGAATTCCACAAGGATCGGCCGGTCGGGGTCAAAAGCGTCGACGCCCTCTTTCGACGTGCTGCGTTAGGTAGTGTCGCCGGAGAACCGACCCGACCGAGGCGTGCTTATGCCGAGCGAGTAATCCGGTGAACCGCGGCAACGCTTTCTGCGGTGAACGCATGGTTAAACCCCGATTCAATCCGCCAATCAGTCAGAATTGTCGCTCCACACCTTGACTGAACCACTGCGGTGGCGATTCGCAGGACAGCTCCGCCGTTGGCCCCGTAGACGGAGACTGTCGTGTCGCTGGCCTCGATGGCAATTCCCGCAGAGCGCACCACTGGATCCACAGTCCCAAGGAGGGGCGAGTTTGCCCGATGATCGATGATTAAACGCAGTTGTCCGTGAGCGCCGAACACATGTACGTGCTGGCCTCTACAAAGCTCAATAGAGTCATTCTTGGTCATGTCTCAGCTATTTTCCCGTCAGGCGGTGCCGCTCGGTCGCCGGGATCATGGTCAGATTGGCCAGGATCCTGTGCTGGGCATCGGCGCTGTCCGCGAGTTTGGGTTGCAGCGCCAGCAACGACGTCGCCAGGATCGTCTCGTCCCACAGCCATGCCTTGCGCGTCCGCGACGAGCCTGGATCGGGAAAGGCCGACGCCGCCTCGAGGTAGTAGGCTTTTAGATCGTCGATCGCCTGCTTGAGCGGCTGCGCGGCGGGCAGCGACTCCGCCAAAGCCGCGGCCACCAGCTTCCCGGCCGCCGGCATATCGAGCCCGGACACGCCCACCGTGGTGCGGCCCTGGGCCGTGACCGCGCGGTCGTACCAGACGGCGAGGCGGTCGATCTCGGCTGCCAGCGTGTCGGTGGCTCTGGGCGCCAGATTGATCGGACAGGCCCAGCCGGTGAAGTCGGCTTCCTCGGCGACTTGCTCAGGATAGTCGGCGATCAGCGGTCCGTCGGTGCGGACGAACAGGTCGAGCGCGGCCTGCATCACCCGGCGCTGGAACGCCGGATCGTCGGGCATGCCGAGCGGCCGGCCGAGTTCGAACGTCACCCACAGCGCGCGGGGTGGCCGGATGGTTTCCGTATGCTCGCGCACCAGACTGATGCCGACGGTAGGAATGCCCTCGCGTTCTAGGAAGTGGCCCAGCGCGCCCACGGCGCGCGTACAGGCGGGTCAAACCGGGACGAGCAGGGCAGCATCGACCTTGTCGTTCTTCAGGAGCCCGGCCAGATGCTTGGCGTGCGGCTCGGCCGCCTCGGGTGGAAAGGCACCCATGAAGGAATAGTGGACCGCCGCCATTGAGCCCACGATGCCCTCGTCCACCAGTTCGCGCAGCCGGTCGATTGGGAAGACGACATTGTGGTCCTGCTGGAAGCCGGTGCGGTCGAAATTCACCGAGATGTGGCTCATGACGAGGTCGCGCGCCGGCGTCTCGGCCGGTATCACGCGATAGCTGCCGTCGCCTGGCCGGAACGGCCGGTCTCCGCGCTTGTGAAGCCCGGCCGTCGAGATCAGCACCACGCGTCGCTCGGCGAGCGGCTTGCCGGGCAGCAAAGGCGTATCGTCGTAGGCCGGGCACTCGATGCGGGCGAGGTGCTTTGCCTCGACCTCCGGCATATCGCTCAGACGCTTGACCATCTTTTCGTTCTCCAAATCGCAATAATGAGCGTCAACTCAAAATGACCTTGCGTAGCGCGTCCAATGTCGTTTCCGGCTCGGGCCGGTATCTGTAGTCGGGATCGGCCTGGACGAAGCGGACGATCCCCTGGCCGTCGATCACGAACCGCGCTGGCACGGGCAGGCGCCACGACGGATCGCCGTTACGAATGGCGAGATCGTTGCCGAACCCCAGATAGACCGTCCTGAGATCGTCGGGCAGCGTGAAGGCGAGGCCGAAGGCTTCGGCCACCACCGATTTCTCATCCCAGACGATCGGGTAGGTGAGCTTCTGTTTGGCGGCCATATCTGCCGTGCGTTCCGGCAGTTCGGGAGAGATCACGACCAGCGAGGCCCCGAGGGCCGCTACGTCGGCGTAGATGGTCTGCAGAGCGTCCAGCTCATGCCTGCAATAGGGTCACCACGACCCTCGGAAGAACGACAGGACCAGCGGTCCGCCGGCGAGAAGGTCGGCCGACGAGACGCGGCGGCCGTCGTGGTTGGCCAGCTCGAAGGTGGGCGTGGGATTGCCGACCGGCGCGATGCAGTCGAGGATTCCCGATTTGCGGAGATCGTCGGTCGCGCGATGCATGATCGCCGCGCGCTCGGGCGGGATCCGGCCCGCGCTCGCGGCGCGGGTTTCTGCCAGTTTGTCTGCCAATGACATGATCTGCTCCTAGGATCGTGAGGACGTGAGCTTGTTGTAGGTCTCGCGGATCGCGAGGATCGTATGCGCGACGCAGCCGTTTTCGCGTTCGATGTTGGCCACGGCGTACTCGGGCGAGGTCATCATGGCGATGAAGGACTTGCGCGAGGGATAGCGGACGAGTGCGACATAGTCCCAGCGGTTGTCGCCGGGGATGCCGAGTGCCACCGCTTCCGCCGTTCCCGCCCAAACGATGGAACCGCCCTCAGCCTTGATCGTCTTGATGGCCAGCGTGCTGTAGCGCAAGTAGGCGTCCCAGCCGCTGCCGTTGCCGTCGAGCGATCGCTCGCGAAAGCGCATCAGATTAAGCATGGTGACCGGCGCATCGTCCGGAAGGGCGGACAACGCCTCGATATTGAGATGTTCGACGGTCGCGGGAGAGCGGGTCATCTTCAGCAGCCGAGCCAGTCAGCGAGCTGACCGAAATCGTCGACGACGATGTCATGTGAGGGATCAGGCTGAGGATCGGGCGGGCCGGCAGCCCCCCATTCGTCGGGACGTCGCACAAAGGCCGAGCGATAACCTGCCTTGCGCGCGGCCAGCAGATCAAAATTGTGGCATGCCACCATCACGATCTCCTCCGGCCGGTAGCCCAACCATTTGGCGCAAGTGATGTAAGCCTCCGGGTTCGGCTTGTAGCTGCCGATCATTTCGCACGACACGACACAGTCCCAATCGAGGCCATTCTTACGCGACACGTCGACGATCAGCGACGTCGAGAGGATGGTGAAGGATGCGACGACGCGCCGACGGCGCAGGCGTACCAGAGCGGTCGGGAAATCCGGCCAGGCGTCCAGCGTGTGCCAGGCGCGCTGGATGGCGGTGCGGTCCTCGGCCGTTAGGGCGGACCATCCGAGTTCGCCTGCCAGACCATCGAGCACTCGGCTATGCACGTCGTCGATATTGAAATCCGGGCGAACCTGGCGGGTCATCCCCTTCAGCGCCCGCCGCCTGTATTCGTTGGTCGCCGCGGCCCAGTCGGCTGAGATGCTGCGGCGTTGCCCCGCGGCGGCCAGTGCCGCTGAGATGCCGCGGTGCCAATCGAGGATCGTGCCGCCGGTGTCAAATGCGAGCGCTTTGATGCCGGAAATCACGGTTGCGGCTGCCCCAGGTTTGCCGAGGTCTGGCCAAACAGGAGTTTCTTGCCTTCTTCCGTGACCGCTGGGCGGTTGGAGAACGGTTCGGCTTGGGCATAGGCCCTTACTGTCGCCGGCCGCTGGCGGATCGACTCGAACCAGCGCTTGAGATCGGGAAAGTCATCGAGGGTTTGCAACTGGCGCTTCCAAGGCACGATCCAGGGATAGGCCGCCATATCGGCGATGCTGTAGTCGGCACCAGTGATGAAATCGCGGCCCTTGAGCCGTCGATCAAGGACACCGTAGAGCCGGTTTGTTTCATTGACATAGCGCGCGATCGCGTAGGGAATTTTCTCGGGCGCGTATGTTCCAAAATGGTGGTTCTGGCCGGCCATGGGTCCCAGCCCGCCCATCTGCCAGAACAGCCATTCCAGCACCGTGTTGCGCCCGCGCGTATCCGAAGGCAGGAACTGGCCGGCTTTTTCGGCAAGATAGACGAGAATGGCGCCTGATTCGAAAGTCGTAATGACCGCGCCGCCGTCTTTGGGGGTGTTGTCGACGATCGCCGGCATACGGTTGTTGGGCGAGAACTTCAGGAACTCAGGCTTGAACTGGTCCCCAGCACTGATGTCGACGGGATGAATCCGGTAGGGCAACCCCGCCTCCTCCAGGAACATCGTGATCTTGTGGCCGTTTGGAGTTGGCCAGTAGTAGAGGTCAATCATCGCTTTCCTTTCACTGGCCGAGGCTCGGGCAAATCCAGCAAACGCAGCGCCGGGCGGACGACACTTTCGAGAAGCGCACGGTCGGGCCTGGTGCGTGCCAGCACCCGGATACCCAGCAGCACTCCCAGCAGATGAGCCGAGACGCCCACGGCGTCGATGTTGCGCGGCATCTCGCCGATGCGGCGGCCGGCTTCGATGTTGCGCCGGAAGAAGGCGCGAATTTCCTCGAGATAGCCGGCGACGACATTGCCGATTTCTGCATCGTGTGGCGCGACGTCGAGGGCCGAGTTGACCAGCAGGCAGCCCTTGCGTGCGCGGTCCTTCAAAGACCGGTCGATTATCTCGGCGAGAAAGGCTTCGATCGCCTGCTTTGGCCGGCCGGTGGCTTCGAGGCGGGTGATGCGCGCCCGCGACGAGCGGTTGGCGTAGCGTTCCAGTGCGGCCACGAACAGGGCGCGCTTGCCGCCGTAGGCGTTGTAGAGGCTGGCGCCGCCGATGCCCATGTGCTCCGCCAGATCGCGGACCGACGTCGCCTCGTAGCCGCGCGCCCAGAAACAGTCGACGGCGCTGTCGATGGCTTTGTCCTCGTCGAATTCCTTCAGGCGGCCCATTTCGTAACCAAAGCACGTTTTTGGATCATTCGCTACAAAATACTATGCCCCGCCGTTGCGATCGTGTTACCGCGAGGCCATGGTACAGGCGGTGGAGGCGGAACGGGCAAGACGCGCGCGTTGGGGGTTCCTGTCCGGCGCCACCATGGCGCTGGGCGCCTCTCTCTCGTTTGCGGCGGCGCGCGCTGGGATCCTGGGCGGCCTGGGTGTCGCCGACCTGATCTTTGCCCGCTTTCTCGTGGCCGGCGCGATCATGCTGCCCCTGCTCGTGCGCTGGGGGCTGCCGACCCTGGCGGGTATCGGCCTCAGGCGCGCCGTGATCCTGACGGCCCTGGGCGGCGCCCCGTTCGCCCTGCTGCAGACCGGTGGCTACGGCTTTGCGCCGCTGGCGCACGGTGCCGTCATCGCACCGTCGACGGTCACCATCGTCAGCACCATCGGCGCCGCGCTCTTCCTGCGCGAGCGGCTTGGGCCCACCCATCTCGCCGGCGCGGCCATCGTTCTGCTCGGGATCGGCCTGATCGGCTGGGACGGGATCGCGCAATCCACGGCCAAATCCGGCGAACGGGCCTGGGTGGGCGATCTCCTGTTCTTCGCCTCCAGCCTGCTGTGGGCGGGCTTCACGTTGCTGCTGCGCCACTGGCGGCTTTCCGCCCTGCGCGCCACCGCCGTCGTGGCGGTGTTGTCGATGGTCGTGTCGACGCCGGTTTATCTCCTGTGGGTGGGGACGGGCCATCTGATGACATTGCCGCTCGGCACCCTGGCCTTTCAGGGGCTGGTGCAAGGCGGACTGCAGGGCGTGATCACGATGGTCGCCTACAGCCAGGCGGTCGTCTTGCTGGGCGTCAGTCGCGCCGTGCTGTTTCCCGCTATCGTGCCCGCGGTGTCGGTCCTGGTCGGCATCCCGATCGTCGGCGAGATTCCCGCGCCGCTGCAGATCGCCGGGCTGGTACTGGTCACGACCGGCTTGCTGATCACCATCGGCATGTTCGGCCGCTTACGCTATTGGCTGCGGGCCAGGAAGCGGTAGGCGACACCGGGATCCGATCTCGACGACCTGAAGTCGATGAGTATGGTGGTCATGGCACAATGTTTGCCATCCTGGAACGACACCCTGCGGCGTAACAAGAGCGATCAGGAAGGCAGAGCATGTTGCGCATACCCAGACGCTATAGCCATTTCGTCTTTGCCGTCATCCAATCCGGAATGACCTCCGCCATTGCCGCCGCAATCGCAAGCATGCCGTTTCTCGACGACTCCACTTTCACGGTCCACTGGCTCGGCTCCTGGCTTATCGCCTGGGCTGCGATGGCTCCAATCGTAATTCTGGCCGCGCCGTTCATTCGGCGTCTTGTCTTTGCTCTTACGATCGCGTCCGAGTAGGTGATGGTCAGGGAAGAAATCTCCGGCAAGTAGTTGCGTTGGGCGACGCACTCCGAGCGATTGAGTCGTATTACCGCTGGCTCGGCCACTGGTATATGCGTCAGGGAAAGGGTCATAAAGCCGAGAAAGACTAGGATGGTGATCCGGCACGTGGCCCGTAACGCCTGCCATCTGAGCACGGAGCGCGCTTTCGTCGTCATCCAGATGCCGAAGGCCTCGCCGTTCCCCGACTAGAATTTCCGGTTTGCAAAGTCCTGATGAGAAAGCGGTGACAATCTGTTGATTGGCGCGCGACCCGGCAGGGCGTACTATAGGGCGATGATGCGTCTGCGCCTCCTTGCCGGCCTGCTGGGCTGCCTCGCCGTTCTGGTGTCGGGCCTGCCAGCGGTCGCGCTGGCGTCGGCGACGATGCCCAACGCCGTGCCCACACAGACGACCGCCTCGGAACCGTGCAGCCATTGCCCGGACTGCGACGGCAGCCCGTGCCAACCCGCGGCCGCCGGGTGCGTGATGGTCTGTGTCGCGACATCACCGACGCTCGGCGTGGCCTCCTTCGCCCTGCCGGCGATCGGCGCCGCCACCATCCCTTGGCCGGCGCGACTCGTCCTCCTGACCGGCCTGCCGCCGCCCCCCGACCCCTTCCCTCCGCGAATCTGACCTTCTGAGTGTCGATTGATTGTCGCGTGTCGCCGCGCGTGTCTTTGCGTGCGGCCGCTGGAAGGAAAGTCGCATGTCGAATATCGAAGGCTGCAAGGCCGGTCGCGGACTCTCGACTGCGGTGGTCGCCGTTCTGGTCGGCCTCGCGGTCGGCGCCGGTGCCGTGCTGTGGGCGTGGAAAGGTACAGGCCCACTCGTGACAGCAGGCGTCACCGAAGCCGCCGCCAGCGCGACACCGGCCGGCGCCTGCGCCGGGAGCCAGGTTAAATACTACCGCAATCCGATGGGCGCACCCGACACTTCTCCAGTCCCGAAGAAGGACTCGATGCAGATGGACTATATCCCCGTCTGCGAGGACGAAGGCGCTTCGGAGGGCGACAACATCGTCAAAGTGAGCCTCGACCGCGTGCAGCGGCTGAGCGTCCGCAGCGAGATCGTCGAGGAGCGGGCGCTGGCCCGCACCGTGCGTACCTTCGCCACGGTGCAGTACGACGAACGCCGCCAGACGGTGATCGCGCCCCGGTTTGGCGGCTGGATCGAGAAACTGCTGGTCAACGCCACGGGCGACACGGTGACACGCGGGCAACCGCTGTTCGAGGTCTACAGCCCCGAACTGAACGTGCTGCAGCAGGAATTCATGCTGTCGCGCGGCACGCAGGGCAGCGCCGACAACCGTCTGCGCAACCTCGACTATCCCGAGAGCGACTTGGAGAAGCTGCGCCGCGGCGAACGCCCGCCGCGCACCATCGCCGTGCCGGCGCCGACGACCGGCACGGTGGTCGAAAAGATGGCGGTCGAGGGCATGCGCTACCAGCCGGGCGAAACGCTGTTCCGCATCGTCGACACGTCGGTGATGTGGGTGCTGGCGGAAGTCTATGAGCAGGACCTTGCCTTCGTGAAGGTGGGCGACATGACCAAGGTCACGGTCAACGCCTGGTCCGAACGTCCGTTCCCCGGTCGTGTCACCTTCATCTATCCCGGCGTCGGCAAGGAAAGCCGCACGGCGCGGCTGCGCATCGAGGTCGCCAATCCCGACGGGCTGTTGCGCGCCGATATGGCCGCCGCCGTCGAAATCGAGGCGCCGATCCCGGGACAATGGGCGGTCGTGCCGGACTCCGCAGTGATCGACAGTGGCAAGCGGCAGATCGTGCTGGTCGAGCGCGGCGATGGAAAGTACGAGCCGCGCCCGGTCAAGCTCGGTGCCCGCGTGCCGGGCCATGTCCAGGTGCTGGAGGGGCTGAAGCCGGGCGAGCGGGTCGTCACCTCGGCCACCTTCCTGATCGACGCCGAGAGCAACCTGCGCGCCGCACTCGCCGCGTTCACCCAGGGCCAGCCGGGGGGAGACGGCAAATGATCGCCGGCCTCATCCGCTGGTCGGCGCGCAACCTGCTGCTGATCTTCATGGCCACCTTGGCCCTGGTCGGCGGCGGCCTTTATGCGGTCGGCCACGTCTCGCTCGACGCCATCCCCGACCTCTCCGATACCCAGGTGATCGTCTACACCGAGATGCCGGGCCAGGCGCCGCAGGTGGTCGAGGATCAGGTCACCTATCCGCTGACCACGGCGATGCTGGCGGTGCCGCGCAGCCGCGCCGTGCGCGGTTTCTCGTTCTTCGGCGTGTCGTTCGTCTACGTCATCTTCGAGGACGGCACCGACATCTACTGGGCGCGCAGTCGCGTACTGGAGTATCTCAATTCGGGCGCCCAGAAGCTGCCGGCCGAGGTCAAGCCGACCCTGGGGCCGGATGCCACCGGGGTCGGCTGGGTCTACCAGTACGTCGTGGTCGGCGCCAACCGCTCGCTGGCCGAGTTGCGTTCGCTGCAGGACTGGTACATCCGCTTCGCCCTCGCCAAGGCCGAGGGCGTGGCCGAGGTGGCAAGCGTCGGCGGCTTCGTGCGCCAGTACAACGTCGTGGTCGACCCGGTGAAGCTGCGCGGCTTCGGCGTACCGCTCAGCCGCGTGATCGCCGCGATCCGCGCCAGCAACCGCGAGGTCGGCGGCCGCGTCGTCGAGATGGCCGAAACCGAGTTCATGGTGCGCGGCCGCGGCTACATCAAGAGCACGGCGGACCTCGAGCAGATCGTGCTGCGCGCCGACGGTCCGGCGCCGGTCCTGTTGCGCGACGTGGCGCGGGTCGAGTTCGGCCCCGACGAACGGCGCGGCGTCACCGAGCGCGACGGCGAGGGCGAAGTGGTGAGCGGCATCGTGCTGCAGCGCTTCGGCCAGAACGCGCTCGACGTGATCGCCAACGTCAAGGCCAAGCTCGGGGAGATCGCACCGGGTCTGCCCGAGGGCGTGCGCATAGAAGCGGTCTATGACCGTTCCGATCTGATCCATCGTGCCATCGACACGCTCATCCGCACGCTGGTCGAGGAGAGCATCGTGGTGGCGCTGGTCTGTTTCGTATTCCTGCTGCACGTGCGCTCCGCGCTGGTGGCGATCGTCACCCTGCCGGTCGGCATTCTGATGGCTTTCCTCGCCATGCACCTGCTCGGCATCGGCTCCAACATCATGAGCCTCGGCGGCATTGCCATCGCCATCGGCGCCATGATCGACGCCGCCATCGTCATGATCGAGAACGCCCACAAGCACCTGGAGCGCCTGAAACCGGGTCAGTCGCGCGGCGAGGCGATCGTCGAGGCCGCCGTCGAAGTCGGGCCGGCGCTGTTCTTCAGCCTTCTGGTCATCACCGTGTCGTTCCTGCCGATCTTCACGCTCGAAGCGCAGGAGGGCCGCATGTTCAAGCCGCTGGCCTGGACCAAGAGTCTCGCCATGGCGGCGGCGGCGATGCTGTCGGTCACCCTGGTGCCGGCGTTGATGCTTCTGTTCGTGCGCGGCCGGATTCTGCCCGAGCACCGCAATCCGGTGAACCGGCTGCTGATCTGGCTCTACCGGCCGGCGATCCGGCTGGTGCTGCGCGCCCGCGTTCTCGCCGTCATGCTCGCGCTGGCCATGCTGGGGGCCACGGCATGGCCGGCGATGAAGTTGGGCACCGAGTTCATGCCGACCCTCGACGAGGGCACGCTGTTCTACATGCCGACGACGTTGCCCGGCCTCTCGGTCACCAAGACGGCCGAGCTGCTGCAGACCCAGGACAAGATCATCCGGTCGTTCCCCGAGGTGGCATCGGTCTACGGCAAGGGCGGCCGCGCCGGCACGGCGACCGATCCGGCCCCGCTCGAAATGTTCGAGACGGTGATCAACCTCAAGCCCAAGGCGCTGTGGCGGCCGGGCATGAACGTCGACGCCCTGATCGCCGAACTCGACCGCGCGCTGCAGTTTCCCGGCGTCAGCAACGCCTGGACGATGCCGATCAAGGCCCGCACCGACATGCTGGCGACCGGCATCCGCACGCCGGTCGGCGTCAAGCTCCTGGGCCGCGACCTCGGCGAACTGGAAATCCTCGCCCGCCAGGTCGAGGCGGCCGTGCGCAGCGTGCCGGGCACGACCAGCGCGTTTGCCGAAAGGGTCACCGGCGGCTCCTTCCTCGACATCGTGCCCGACCGCACGCGGCTGGCGCAGTACGGCGTGCTGATCGAGGACCTGCAGCAGGCGGTATCGAGCGCGCTGGGCGGCGAGGCGGTGACCACCACGGTCGAGGGACGCGAGCGCTACACCGTCAACGTCCGCTATCCGCGCGACCTGCGCTCCGACCCGCAGGCCATCGCCTCCGACGTGCTGGTTTCGACCATGCGCGGCGGCATGCTGCCGCTCGGCCAGCTCGCCGAGGTGAAGGTGAACCAGGGGCCGACCACCATCCGCACCGAGAACGCCCAGCTCGCGGTCTATGTCTTCGTCGACTACCGCGACCGCGACCTCGGCAGCTACGTCGCCGACGCGCGGCGCGCGGTGCAGGAGAAGGTGAAATTCCCGCCCGGTTCCTACGCGATCTGGAGCGGCCAGTTCGAGTTCCTCGAGCGGGCCGAGGCCCGGCTGCAGATCGTCGTGCCGGCCACGCTGCTGCTGATCCTGGTGCTGCTCTACCTCAACTTCCGCCGCATGACCGAGACGCTGATCGTCATGCTGTCGCTGCCCTTCTCGCTGGTCGGCGGTTTCTGGTTCGTATGGTGGATGGGCTTCAACATGAGCGTGGCCGTCGCCGTGGGCTTCATCGCGCTGGCCGGCGTCGCCGCCGAAACCGGCGTGGTGATGCTGATCTACCTCGACCAGGCCCTCAAGGAACGGCGGCGACGCTGTGCTGCCGAGGGCCGGGCGCTCGACCGCCGGGACCTGCGCGCCGCCATCGTCGAAGGCGCCGTCGAGCGCGTGCGGCCCAAGATGATGACGGTGACGGCCATCATGGCGGGGCTTTTGCCGATCCTGTGGAGCACCGGCACCGGCTCGGAGGTGATGCAGCGCATCGCCGTGCCGATGATCGGCGGCATGGTGAGCTCGACCCTGCTCACCCTGCTGGTGATCCCGGCGCTCTACGCCCTGGTCAAGGGCTGGCACCTGCAGCCCGCACCCACCGCCATCCAGGAGGCACACGCATGAGGCGCCTTGTTTTCCTCGCGCTGCCCGCCCTGCTCGCGGGCTGCGCGCAATTCTCGCCCGACGGCGGCATGGATCACGTCGCGCACGATGTCGGCAAGGAGATTGGCAAGGACGTCGTCAAGATCACGACGCCTGAGCAGGCCGCCCGAGCCCGCGAGCGGGTTACAACGCTGTTGGCTGGCCCGCTGTCGGCCGACGCGGCGGCGCAGATCGCGCTCCTGAACAACCGCACGCTTCAGGCCGCCTACAACGATCTCGGGATTTCAGAGGCGGCCTACGTCCAGGCGAGCCTGCCGCCCAATCCCGGGCTATCGATCATGCGCGTCGCGGGCACCGGCGTGGCCAATTTCGAACTTCGGCTGATCGAGGAAATCGTCAGCCTGTTCACCTTGCCACAGCGCACGGCGATCGCCGCCGAGCGCTTCCACCACGCCCGCCTCCAGGCGATCTCGACCACCCTGCGGCTGGCGGCGGACACGCGCCGTGCGTACATCCAGGCGACCGCCTCGCGTCAGCAGGCCGGCTTCCTGAAGCAGACCCGCGCGACCGTGGATACGGCGAGCCGGTTGATCGTGAGCCTGGGCCAGGCGGGCGGTGGCGATCAGCTCGACCAGGCCGAACTCGCCGCATTCGGCGCCGAACTGGGAACGCGTGTCGACCAGGCCGAGCTGACGGCCCGTCGCGACCGCGAGACACTCGTCCGGCTGCTCGGCCTGTCCGGCGCCGACCTCGCCTTCACTTTGCCCGACGCGCTTCCGGCGCTGCCCACGGTTCCAGAACCTCCGTTGGAAGTGGAAATCGAGGCCATCAAGCGCCGCGTCGACCTGGAGATCGCGCGCCGTGAAGTCGCCGCGCTGGCCAAGTCGCTTTCTCTCACCGAGGCCACGCGCTACGTCTCGATGCTTCAACTGGCAGGCATCTTCAATAACGAGACGGCCAACCCGCTCACCAACTTCGACACCGCGATCAACCGCGGCGGACTGCAGGTCGACCTGCAGATCCCGATCTTCGACACCGGCGAGGCCCGTACGCGGACAGCGCGCGAAACCTATGCGCGGTCACTCAATCTCCTTGCCGCCAAAGCGGTGGACGCCCGTTCCGAGGCGCGCATCGCCTATGAGAGCTATCGCGCCACCTACGATATCGCCCGCTCCTGGCGCGACCGCGTGCTGCCGCTGCGTCAGGTCGTCTCGAGGGAGATCATGCTGCGCTACAGCAGTGGCGTCCTGGTCGGCGAGGGCATGCGTGTCGACCTGTTCAAGTATCTCACCGATACCCGCGTGCGCATCGCGGCCAACGCGGCGTCGCTCGATGCGCGGCGCGACTTCCTGCTCGCCGAGACCGACCTCCAGGCCGCGCTCACCATCGGTGGCAGCCCTGCAGGCAGCGGCGGCAAGACAGATTCTCCGGGATTGTCGTCCTCGATCCAATGATCTTTGCGAGGCATCGTCGGCAGCGCGATTGGGCGAAGTAGTGACGAACTTCGGTTAGCCTATACGGTGGACGATGCGCGCTCGAGCACTCAATGACGATTTCCCCCTGTTTACGCATCGGCCGCCGCGACTACGCGCAGCAGGAAAGCTTGGCAACATCCTTGGTGAAAGTCTGCGCCGCGAGCTTCAATCCTTCGACCATCGTGAGATAGGGGAAAATCGTCTCGGCGAGCTGCTCGACTGTGAGACCGCACTTGATGGCGAGCGCCGCCGTCTGGATGCCGTCGGCGCCCTCGGGCGCTAGGAGGTGTGCGCCGAGAAGCTTCCCGCCACTCGCCTCGGCGACCAGCTTGATAAGGCCCCGGGTATCGCGTGCGGCCAATGCCCGCGGCACATACGAAAGCTTGAGCGTCGAGGTTTTGACCTTCAGTCCCTTGCTTCGTGCCGCCGCTTCAGTCAAGCCAACACTGGCGACCTGCGGATCGGTGAACACGACCGCAGGCATAGCGGTGGCGTCATAGCGTTTGCTATTACCGTTGAGCGCGTTTAGCGCTGCGATCCGCGCACCATAGGCCGCCATATAAACGAATTGGTCGCGCCCCGTGACATCACCTGCGGCATAGATGCCGAGCTTCGTGGTGCGCATCCGATCATCGACCTTGACGCCGCCGTTCGGCGAAAGCTCGACCCCCCTCTCCACGAAGCCGAAACCCTGTGTATTGGGCCGTCGACCAGTGGTGGCGAGAACGCGCTCCGCGGTGATCGTCTCGGCGCGGCCACCGACCATTGTAGAAAGTGCGATGCCCTCTGACATTTGCTCGATCTTTCGGTATGAAAGTCCATCGCGAACGGCGATGCCTTCGTCGACAAAGTAGCCGGTCAAGGCGTCACTGATTTCCGGTTCCGCCTCGGGTAGCAGCCGGCAACGTACTGCAATGGTTACCTTGACGCCGGCGCGCGCAAACATCTGTCCAAGCTCGCAGCCGATATAACCGCCACCGATCACAAGTAGCGACCTCGGCAATTGTTCGAGCTCCAACGCCGTCGTGCTGGTCAGATACGGCACGGTCTCAATACCTGGGATTGATGGCGCCACTGCATCGGCTCCCGTCGCGATGATGATCTTGCCCGCCTTGATAGGATTGCCATTGACCGTCACGCCCTCTCAATTCAGTCGCGCTCGACCTACCCGATAGGCAACAGTGTTGTAGCTCGGCAGAAGATCGATGTACTTCGCTTGTCGGAGGGAACTAACCAACTCATCCTTTTGGCGCACGACTGCCCGCCAGTCGGCCACTCTGCCATCTGCACGGATGCCGGCGAAGCGAGACGCGACTTCCGCGTGGCGGATAGTCTCGGTCGCACGGATCATGGTCTTCGACGGCACACACCCGACGTTGACGCACGTGCCGCCGATGGTCCCGTGACCGATAAGGGCGACGTGGGCGCCGAGCTCGGCCGCGGCAATCGCCGCTGAAAACCCAGCCGAACCCGCGCCGATGACGGCAAGATCGTAGTCGCCGTTCGCCCTCATGCTCGACGCACAACAATTGGACGCGGTCATCGAGAGGCTCCTCATCCCCAGGCCAGGCGGGGCGACAAACCGGTGCTAGCTCAGTTACCGAGGTGCGCCGGATAGCCAGCGTTCGTCGACGCGGCGATCAACTTGCTAACATCGGCGGCAGCATCGTCGAAGGTGACGATCGCAACGGCACCGGAATCGACGCTGGCTTCCTTCATCTGCACTGCTCTCACACCAGAGACTCGCGAGAGCGTCGTCTTCACGATCGGACCGCATAGCTCACAGGTAGCATTATCGATGTTGAGAACAACAGTCTGCTCGCCGGCATAGGCGACCAGAGGTGACAACACGAGAGCGAATGCGACGGCGGTGACACTGAAACGGATCATGATCTCTCTCCTTTTGGGTGGGACGACAAATTATAGAAACAGCGGTGCGAGCTTGGGGAAGCCGAGTGCGATCACGACCAGTATGGTCGCGGTCCAAAGCCCGATCTTGGCAGTACGGCCGGAACTCGGCTTGGCACAGCAGGAATCCTCGGCACAAGCGACCTTGGGCTTGCGGTAAACCAGATAGAAACCATATCCGCAGCTTTGGACCGCACATTACCAGAAAAGCCACTACGAACGCCTGGATCCAGTCATTCGGCGAGCGCTGCAAGAGACCGAGCCATTCGAATGGGGGAGCAGCATCACATCAGAAGTCCACTCCGACGCTCAGCGCCAGCTCTTCGAGAGTGCTCCTTGAGCACCTTGGCGACCGGCTGCTCGGCATTGACGGCACGGGAGTAGATCGCGAGGCACGTCGCCTTGGTGGGAAACCGGCTTTCCATCTTCGAGAAGCCGAGCTGATGGCGCACCAGGTTCATGAGATCGGCCGCGTCCTCGCGATCGTGGATGGAGAAATCCGGAATGAGCCCGACCTGGCCGGCATATTCCCGCAGGATCCGCGCGCCGATGCCATGAAACGTCCCGGCCCAGGTGAGCGCGTCGGTCATGGCGCCGGCGTTCTTGCCCAGCACCTGGGTGCAGATTCTCGCAACCCGGCGCGACATCTCGGCCGCCGCCCGGCGCGAAAAGGTCATCAACAGGATGCGGCGTGGATCGGCGCCCTTGACGATCAGGTGCGCGACGCGATGGGCGAGCGTGTTGGTCTTGCCGGAACCCGCGCCGGCGATGACCAGGAGCGGACCAGCCGGTGTGCCCCCTTCGGGCCGGATCCCAAACTCGACGGCGTGTCTTTGTTCCGGGTTAAGCTTGTCGAGATACGTGCCGCCAGATGTACCACCCATGGGCCATTAGTACCGGCAAGCCTGGCTCGCCGAAATGGCATTGTGCGCGTCATCCACCACGCCCTGCTCGGTTGCCAGCATTGACAGCACAAGACATCTGCCTGCCGCGCCAGCTTGAGATTGGCAATGACCTTACAATTCCCTAGGTCGGATCGCCGTTGCCCCGCCGTCTTATAGGAGAGCCTCATCAAGCAGCTCGGCATCAAGCTCGAATAGAGGAGAGCTGGCCCAGTGACGGCCTGGGGCGCAAACGATGTGAACGCATAGTCGCCCACACGATCAACCAAACTCTCCCTTCCCGCGATGCAACGGTGCCTTCAGAAGGAGATTGCTGGCAAGGCACTGCGTCTATCAAATGCGCGGCCGCGAGTGGGTTCTCGCCGAACTCGACCGGATTCTCGACGAACAGGCGCGCTCGCATTCGGCCGTACCCAGCCGCTTGGAAGCTTGCCAATCATTGCAGTGATGTGTGTCGGGCGTCATTACCGTGCGAGGTGTCACTCCGTATTGAACGCCAGAGACGCCGGCATCACACCTCTAGCAACTCATGGTCAAATTATGGACCTCGATCTGAGTTCGTTGCGCGGCGTTATTGCAGCCGCGGAGCATGGCAGCTTCCGGCAAGCTGCTGTCGCTCTCAATCTCAAGCAGTCCGCACTCAGCCGCCGGATCCGCCAGCTTGAAGTGCAACTTGGCGTCTCTCTGTTCGAGCGCTCAAGTGGCGGAGTGCGTCTCACATCAGCCGGCGCAAACATGGCACGGGCTGCTCGGCGGCTTTTCGGTGATGTGGACGATATGGTAGCAAGTGCGCGTTTAGCCGGTCGCGGGGAAGCCGGCGTCATGAAAATAGGGTTCTGTACATCAGTTTCAGCCGGCAAGCTCCGTGCTGTCCTGGCAGATCATATAAAGTCGTTTCCAGAAATCGGCATACAAGTCACCGAACGGACGCGTGCTCAACTGATAACAGCTGTTAGCGCCGGAGACTTGGACGTTGCGATAATCGCAGGTCAGGCCCGGCAGTACGCGGGGCCTTCAATGTCGCTATGGTCAGAACGCATTGTTGTCGCACTGCCGGCCAGGCACCCTCTGTCGAGCAGCGACGTCCTCGAGTGGAGCGATCTCAAGGACGAGACATTCCTTCTGAGCCAACGTGATCCTGGACCGGATCTACGCAACATCATTCTGAGGAAGCTCTCGTCGCCCGGAGATGCTCCCACTATCGAGACCTGGGATATCGGCAACGAAAACGTCTTGGCGATGCTTGAGGCCGGTCGTCATGTCAGCATTCTCTGCGAATCATGGACCAGCCTTGCCTATCCGGGCGTTCGCTTTCGCGAGGTTCGCGATCCATCGGGCCCAAGCCATATCACTTTCACGGCCTGCTGGGAGCAGCACAACAGCAATCCGGCACTGGCGCGTTTCCTCGAGTCCTTGCGCAAGACCCATCATCCCACTCCCTTCATTTAGCCCGGGCGTCGGTCACGTGGATGCGGTTCAAAGTGCGGCGCGCCTTGGCGAAGGCTCGATCGGTTGCCATGAATCGCGCCAGCATGGGCGCTACAAGCTTCGACGGATCGATCGCCTGTCCGGTCTCGCGGCCATGGACTTCGGCGTAGAGCAAGAGATCGCGATGGATCGCCGCCGGCAGGTCGACCGTCAGCTTCACCGGCTTCTCGTCCAGTATGGCGCCCAAGCGCAGTTTGGACATCGTCGCCTCCCTATCCTCGATAAGGCTCAAGCACGAGATCGCGGGTCACGATCACCCGCACGGGATAGCCGGGACGGATGGTCAGCGTCGGCTGGATGTTGAGATTGCGGCGCACGACCTGCTGGCCGGCCTGGTTCACGGTGTCCCCGGTGCCGCGGCGCAAGGCGCGGACGATGTCGCTATCGTTCTGATCGGAACCGAGCTCGGTGCCGACGGCCAGGATGGTCGAAAGAAGTGCTGCCTTAAAGAGGGCACCCCAGTGATGATCGACGCCGTCTTCCAGACCAGCTTGGCCCGTGGCATCGGCGCCGGGCTGGCGCTCGAGGACGATTGAATTGCCATTCGGGAGAATGAGGCGCGTCCAGACGAGAAGGAGCCGCGATTGCCCAAATGAAACCTGACTGTCGTAGACACCGATCAGTCTTGCTCCCTGAGGAATCAGCAGCGATCCACCAGTCGGCGTGTCGTAGACGTTCTCCGTCACCTGCGCCGTGATCTGGCCGGGCAGATCGGACCGGAGGCCGGTGACGAGGGCCGCAGGGATGATGCTCCCGGCCTGCAAGACATAGGGCGATGCGGGCCGTGCCAGGCGATCGGGGCTCGTCGTCCGACGATCGACGGGCGCGTTCATGAAGGCGAGCTTGCGGTCCTGCGCGTTCTGGATCGCCGCTTCATCGCCCGATGGCACTGTCCCGGATATCGATGCCTGAGAAGGACTCGAACCTGCGCCAACAGGCTGTTGCGGGCGATTGCCGGGAGCAAACAGGCGGCTGACGCGGGCCGATTCCGTCTCCTGCGCTCGGCGCTGCTGCTCCGCATCGGGCGAAGACGGGCTGGATTGGCCTTGGGCCGCCACGATCGGTCGGCCGAGATCGCCGGGCAGCGGCGGCCCGAGCGGCGGGACATCGCGCGGGACTCCGGTGTAATCGCGGGGCAACCCGGCGAGGCCATCGGCCATGCGCGGCCGGTCGGTGGTGTAGAGCTCCTGGGGTGTGGATCTGCGCAGCCGATCGCCCTGCAAGGCCCACAGCACGGCGCCACAGATCAGAATCGAAGCCAGCGCGGTGCCGCCGATTAGGACTCTGCGCGACAGGCGCGTGACGCGCGGTCCCTCCGACCGCAGCCTGAAGGGACCCGTCGTCGTCGAGGTTGGGGAGTCGGATTGCGATTGATCCGTCATCGCTGCGGCCTGCCGTCAGCGCGAATGATCCGGACTTTCTGCTGGCTCTCGCCGCCCAGCCTCAACTCGGCCGCGGCAAACAGCCGATCGACGATCAGCACGTTCCCGTAGGTGCGGTAGTTGACGATCTCCGGCTTGCCGTCCGGCCCGACGATGAAGAGGGGCGGCATCTCGCCCTGTACAATACCGGGCGAGAACTCGATGTAGACCTTGCGGCCGTCGTCATAGGCGTTGACGGGCCGCCAGGGTGGCGTGTCGCCGTCGATCGCATACCGGTAACGCCGTTGCCCCAGTTCGGGAACGACCGGCGGCGGCGTCGGCTGCGCGGCGCGCATGCTCCTGCTGCGGCTCTCGGGATAGAACCAGGCGACCGAGGGCATGTAGGGCCGCTCGTGCGCACGGAGCTCGATCAGATAGGTGCGCCGGTCGGTGTTGACCACGAGGTTGGTCTCGATCGCAGGCCGGGTCGGCTTGACCAGGAGGTGGACCCGTCGGCTATCACCGTCGCCACTCTCAGTGTCGCCGATGATCCAGCGCACTGTGTCGCCGGCCGCAACCGGCCCGGACCCGGTGAGCTGCTCGCCCGGCTCGAGGGCGATGTCGGTGACCTGTCCCGGCGCGACATAGACCTGATAGAGGGCGCCCGGGCTGTAGGGGAACACCTGAACGGCGTTGAAGTATCCCTCGCGGCGCGGCTCGATCCGCGCGGCGTCGTTGGCGGCGTCGACCCGGGCGATCGGCTCCTTCGCTTCGACCATGCCGCCGCCGCGCGCTGGCGTCCAAGACGGCGGCACGTGCAACGGCCGCGGCCGATCCCCGGCGGGTACCGACGATACAGGAAGCGGAGGCACGGTCGCGTCGTAGCTGATCTGCGGTGGTTTGCCCGATGCGCATCCCGCAAGCGCCAGCAGCGAGATGAGGATGGTCGGCCGTAGAAGCCGCTTGTCTCCTGCCTGCATCATTGTGCGAGCTCCTTCGACCAGTTGATGGCGTTGACGAACACTCCCAGCGGGTTCTTGCGCAGGCGATCGGCATCGCGCGGCGTCTCGATCACGATGGTGAGGATGGCGGTCCAGCGCTCAGTGGCCGCGAGCTGGCCACTCTCATAGCGGCGCTCGGTCCAGGCGACGCGGAAACTCTCCGGCGACGCCCTGATGACGCTCGAGACCTCGACAGAGATCTGCATCTTGCCGAGCTTGGCAAAGGGGTCGTTGCGGCGGGCATAGTCGTTCAGCGCCGCAGCGCCGCGATCGGTCGTGAACTCGTACGCCCGCAGCCAACCTTGGCGCAGCACGACGGCGTCGGCCGGCAGGCCGCGCACGTCCTCGATGAAGCGGGCCAGATGGAAAGCGATCTGCGGATCGGTCGGCCGGTAGGAGGCATCGGCCGGCGCGACGGCCTGCGCCTGCCCGAGCCTGTCGACCTGAACGACCCAAGGCGTGATCGTGCCGCGTGCGGCCTGCCAGACCATACCGCCGGCCAAACCGCCCGCCAGGACGAGGCAACCGAACGCCATCAGCCGCCAATTCCTCGCCTGCACTCGGGACGAGCCGATCCGGTCATCCCAGACCTGCGCGGCCTTCTGATAGGGAGTCTCGGGCGCGGGCGTGTGGCCGTAGCGCACGGAGGAACGCTTGAACATCACCGGCTCCCTTCGGAGAGATTGATGGTGTCAATCCCAGCCGCAAGGCCCTCAGCACCAAGCGTCACGGTCGTGCCGCCAGTGTTGAGCGTCAGGGTCTCGATGTTCGAGACAGCTTCGAAGTTGTTGTCAGCCGCATTCTGGTTGATCTGGAGTTCGTCGCGATCAGCACCGCCATCAACAACGTCACGGTTGGTGCCGACGATGTCAGCATCAAACGTACCAGCAGCGAAATCGATGACGTCCGAACCGGCGCCCGTATCGATGTTGGTCAGGCCGGTCGATGTCACATTGACAGTGTCACCCTCGGTCCCGGTTGTGATCGTGTCGTTACCAGCCTGGCTGTTCACGGTGTCCGCGCCAGCACCCGTGTTGATGACGTTGTCGCCGCCGTCGCGACTCTTC
>OFDC01000099.1_pt1 | contig 99102 bp, 84 predicted proteins | sample 1520941 | NCBI WGS metagenome assembly OFDC01 (sample SAMEA94258168, study PRJEB24077) | hot springs metagenome | biome: Aquatic biome; feature: Water | place: India | collected 2012-12-06 | depth 5 m
AAAGTTGAACCCAAAGTTGAACCCAAAGTTGAACCCAAAGTTGAACCCAAAGTTGAACCCAAAGTTGCGCCGGCCAAACCTAAAGAAGAGCCAGCAGCATCCGATAAAAAAACTGGTAAGTTTTTTGTGCAGTTTGGTGTTTTTTCAGATCCCAAGAACTTGGAAAATCTGCAATCCAAACTGAAGCAGGCCGGGTTTGAAACTGCCACTGAAAGTGTAGATGCCGCCGGGCAGAAGCTACGTTTGCGTACGCGCACTTACGCGACCCGCAATGAGGCTGCGGCAGCATTACAAAAACTGCAGGCAGCAGGGTTTAGCGGTATTGTGGCAACCAAATCCTGATAGGTTATGACCATTTTTGATTACCTGGTACTGGGCATCATAGGTTTCTCTATTCTGGTGGGGCTGATGCGTGGAGCGATACATGAGCTTTTCTCTGTGCTGGGCTGGGTGCTCGCTTTTTATTTGGCCAACCGTTTTAACAGCCAGGTCATGCATTACATGCCTGAGCAAATTCCTGGTGAAGCGATTAAGGCCATGGCAGCTTTTTTAATCGTATTTTTACTGGTGCTGTTTGTCTGCGCCTTATGTGCCCTGTTATTAACAACCCTCCTGAAAGCCATTGGTTTGGGAGGTTTTAACAGGGTGCTAGGTGGAGTCGCTGGCACTGCCAAGGGTGTGCTGATTGTGTGTATCCTGGCCATGCTGGCGGCCATGACGGATTTGCCAAAAGATATACGCTGGACAAATGCCATGCTCAGTGCCCCTGTAGAGGCATTGGTCTTGAAATTGCTCCCCTGGATGCCATCTAGTATTGCGGAGCACGTGCATTTGGACCAGCAGCCGGTAGATGAGTCTACTATTTAATTTGTAATCGAGTGTTTGATAGGATGTCACTATGTGTGGAATTATCGGTATTGTAGGCAAGAACCCCGTCAATCAGCTGCTCTACGACGGATTGCTGGTCTTACAGCACCGTGGTCAGGATGCTGCTGGTATCGTCACCTGTGATGGTAACACTTTCCACATGCACAAAAATAATGGCCTGGTGAAGGATGTATTTCATACGCGCCACATGCGTAACTTAATCGGTAATGTGGGTATTGCCCATGTCCGTTACCCAACAGCTGGTTCTTCCAGTGCCGCCGAAGCGCAGCCTTTCTACGTCAATTCCCCATTCGGTATTGTGTTGGGCCATAACGGTAACCTGACCAACTCCGAGCAACTCAAATCTGAAATGTTCAGGCAAGACCTGCGTCACATCAATACCAGTTCTGATTCAGAAGTGTTGTTGAACGTTTTGGCGCACGAGATTGAACATACTTCTAAAAACGCATTGTTGAATAGCGACATGGTTTTTGATGCCGTCGCTGGCGTGCACAGACGTTGTAAAGGCGCTTATGCGGTAGTGGCCATGATTGCCAATTTTGGTTTGCTGGCATTCCGTGACCCACATGGCATTCGCCCATTGGTCATTGGTAAACAAGAGACCGATAAAGGTACCGAATATATTGTTGCTTCTGAAAGCGTGGCGCTGGATGTGCTGGGTTTCACCATGTTGCGTGATGTTGAGCCAGGTGAAGCCGTATTCATTGATATGGACGGCAACTTGTTCAGCCGCCAGTGTGCCGAAAATCCAACACTGACCTCCTGTATTTTTGAGTACGTTTACCTAGCCCGCCCTGACTCAGTGATTGATGGTGTGTCCGTGTACCAGACCCGTCTTGATATGGGTACTTTGCTCGCCGAGAAAATCAAGCGCGAATGGGCCGATAAAAAGATTGATGTGGTCATTCCTATCCCAGATACCAGCCGTCCAAGTGCGTTGCAGTTGGGCATTGCGCTGGGGCTGGATTACCGCGAAGGTTTTATCAAGAACCGTTACATCGGTCGTACCTTCATTATGCCTGGCCAGGCACTGCGCAAAAAGTCTGTACGCCAGAAACTGAATCCGATCGGCATTGAGTTTAAGGGCAAGAATGTGTTGCTGGTGGACGATTCGATTGTACGCGGCACGACTTCGCAACAAATCGTGCAGATGGCGCGTGATGCGGGCGCCAACAAGGTATATTTTGCTTCTGCAGCGCCACCAGTACGCTATCCGAACGTGTATGGCATTGATATGCCTAGCCGTCATGAGCTGTTAGCGACTAATCGTACAGATGAAGAAATCTGTGCCGAAATTGGTGCTGATGCTCTGATTTATCAGGATCTCGATGCGCTGCGCGAAAGCATTACCAAATCTAATCCTCATCTCAAAGAATTTGATTGCAGCTGCTTCGACGGCAAATATGTCACTGGTGATATTGATGCGGCGTATTTAAACCGCATTGAGTCTGCACGCAGTGATATGAGTAAAAAACAATTGCCGCCAAACTCAACCACGCAACTCGATTTGAACCTGTTATCTACGGATCTGGTGGGCGTGGAGTAAGGCTTGACAGTCGCCTGCAAAAGGCGTTTAATGAAATTGCGCTGATTTGAGTGGCGAACTTTAAACGAAGCCAAACTCAGCTTGCGAGCGCATTATAAATACTGCTAAAGCGAGAGCCCAAAGACCCGTTTTAGCGCAATGCTAAAGCGGGTTTTTTATTGCCGTCCGGTTACGGACAGAAGTTTGAGGAAACATGAACGATCAATACCATTTGGAAACGCTGGCAGTGCGTGCCGGCACACTCACCACAGAGTTTGGGGAAAACTCTGAAGCATTGTTTTTAAATTCCAGTTTCCGCTTTAAAAATGCGGCGCAGGCAGCGGCGCGTTTTGGTGGCACAGAACCGGGTAATATTTATTCACGATTTACCAATCCTACCGTGACTATGTTCCAGGATAAGCTGGCTGCACTTGAAGGCGCAGAGCAGTGTGTGGCAACCGCCAGTGGCATGTCGGCGATTCTCGCCTGCATCATGGGCATTTGTAGCGCGGGTGACCATATTGTGGCTTCGCGCAGTATTTTTGGAACTACCGTTCAGTTGTTTACAAATATCCTCAAACGGTGGGGGCTTGAGGTGACGCTGGTTTCATTGACGGATGTCGAGGCCTGGAAGGCAGCAGCCAAACCCAATACAAAACTGTTTTTTGCCGAAACGCCTTCCAACCCATTAACTGAAGTGGGCGATATTGTCCAACTAGCGGAAGTCGCACATGCTGCTGGTGCTTATTTGGCAGTGGATAACTGCTTTTGTACGCCAGCATTGCAGCAACCCCTCAAGTTGGGCGCGGATATCGTGATTCATTCCGCCACCAAGTATATCGATGGTCAGGGGAGGGTGCTAGGAGGGGCCGTGTTAGGCAACAAGGTGTTAATTGAGCCTGTCTATGCTTTTTTACGCACGGCTGGCGTGACCATGAGTGCATTCAATGCCTGGGTGTTCGTGAAAGGCCTTGAGACTCTGCAAGTGCGGATGGAGGCGCATGCGGCACGTGCCATGGCATTGGCGCAGTGGCTTGAACAGCAGCCTGGCGTTGAGCGCGTGTATTACCCAGGTTTGCCCTCACACCCGCAATATGCTTTGGCACAAAAGCAGCAACGCCTGGGAGGTGGAATCGTGACATTTGAGGTCAAGCCTCGTGCGGGCCAAACTGCACAGGAGGCAGCGTGGGCTTTGATCGATGCGACGCGCCTGATTTCGATTACGGCAAACCTGGGCGACGCCAAGTCAACTATCACGCACCCGGCGACCACCACCCATAGCCGCGTCACTGCCGAGGCCCGAGCTGAAGCAGGCATTAAGGATAATCTGGTGAGGATTGCGGTGGGCTTGGAGCATATTGAAGATTTGAAAGCGGATTTGCAACTGCTGACACAGTGATCTACTGCTGCATGGATTATGAATCTTTCAGGGAGCTTTCGTGCTCCCTTTGTTTTTTCTGGCTGTCTAGCTGATCCTCCAATTAGCTTCTTGACCGCGATTTGCCGAGCGGGATTGCGCTAGATATGCTAAAATCGCGTGATAACTTTTAACTATAAATTGGGTCAAGAATGAGTCAGTCTCCAGATCAATTTGCTAAAGAAACCCTGCCTATCAGTTTAGAAGACGAGATGCGCCGCAGCTACCTCGATTACGCCATGAGCGTGATTGTCGGTCGTGCGCTTCCCGATGTTCGTGATGGTCTCAAGCCTGTACACAGACGCGTGTTGTTCGCCATGCACGAGCTGTCTAATGATTACAACAAACCTTATAAAAAATCTGCCCGTATTGTCGGTGATGTGATCGGTAAATATCACCCGCACGGAGATACTGCCGTGTATGACACCATCGTGCGTATGGCGCAGGATTTCTCCTTGCGCTACATGCTGGTAGATGGCCAGGGTAACTTTGGTTCGGTCGACGGCGATAATGCGGCGGCGATGCGGTATACCGAAATCCGTATGGCCAAGATCGCGCATGAATTGCTGGCGGATATCGAAAAAGAAACCGTTGATTTTGGCCCTAACTATGACGGTAGCGAGCAAGAGCCGCTGATCATGCCAACGCGCATTCCTAACCTGCTGATCAACGGCAGCTCTGGTATCGCAGTGGGGATGGCGACCAATATCCCGCCCCATAACCTCAATGAAGTGCTGAACGCGTGTTTTGCGCTGCTCAAGAACCCGGAAATCAGCGTGGATGAGTTGATCGAACTTATCCCGGCGCCAGACTTCCCGACCGCCGGTATCATTTACGGTACCGCTGGCGTCAAGGAAGGCTACCGCACCGGCCGTGGTCGTGTCGTCATGCGTGGCCGCACTCACTTTGAAGACCTGGAAAAAGGTGGCCGCCAGTCGATTATCATCGATGAGTTGCCATACCAGGTCAACAAAAAAACCTTGATTGAAAAAATTGCCGAGCTGGTCAACGAGAAGAAGATCGAAGGTATTTCTGACCTGCGCGACGAGTCTGACAAGTCCGGTATGCGCGTGGTCATTGAACTCAAGCGCGGCGAGGTGCCAGAGGTCATTTTAAATAACCTCTACAAGCAAACCCAACTGCAAGACACGTTCGGTATGAACATGGTGGCGCTGATGGATGGCCAGCCACGTTTGCTCAACCTCAAGCAGATGCTGGAAGCCTTCCTGCGTCATCGCCGCGAAGTAGTGACACGCCGTACCGTGTTTGAACTGCGTAAGGCGCGGGATCGTGGCCACGTACTGGAAGGCCTGGCGGTCGCGTTGGCCAATGTGGACGAGATGATTGCCATCATCAAGGCTGCCCCAACACCGCCAGAAGCGAAAAAAGAATTGATGGCGCGCAGCTGGAATTCGCCAGTAGTGGAAGAAATGCTTAAGCGTGCAGCCATGGAGGCTTCACGTCCTGAAGGCTTGTCAGTTGATTTCGGCCTCACACCAAAGGGCTACAAACTGTCTGATGTGCAGGCGCAGGAAATCCTGCAGATGCGTCTGCAACGCTTGACTGGCCTGGAACAAGACAAGATCGTCAATGAATACAAAGAAGTCATGGATATCATTGCTGACTTGCTGGATATTCTGGCCAAGCCAGAGCGCGTGACTGCCATCATTGTGGAAGAGCTGAACGAAATCCAGAAACAGTTTGGTGACAAACGTCGTTCTGAAATCGAGCAAAACACTCAAGACTTGTCACTGGAGGACCTGATTACGCCGCAAGATGTGGTGGTGACTTTGTCGCATTCGGGCTATGTGAAGTCACAACCGCTGGATGAGTACCGCGCGCAGAAGCGTGGTGGCCGTGGTAAACAAGCGGCTGCAACCAAAGAAGATGACTTTATCGACAAGATGTTTGTGGCGAATACCCATGATTATATCTTGTGCTTCAGTAGCCGTGGCCGAGTCTACTGGCTGAAAGTGTATGAAGTGCCGCAAGGCAGCCGTGTCAGCCGTGGCAAGCCGATTGTGAACCTGTTCCCATTGGAAGAGGGCGAGAAAATCAACGCCATCCTGCCGGTAAAAGAGTTCGATGAAAATCACTACGTGTTTATGGCGACCTCTATGGGCACAGTGAAGAAAACCGCGCTGACCGAGTTTGCTAATCCGCGTAAATCCGGCATTATCGCCATTAACCTTGATGATGGCGATTACCTGATTGGTGCTGAAGTGACCAATGGCCAGAACGACATTGTGCTGGTTTCCAACGGCGGTAAAGCCGTCTGGTTTACCGAGGATGATGTCCGCCCAATGGGCCGTGCAACCCGTGGTGTGCGTGGCATGAAGCTGGCGGCCAAGCAGCAGGTGTTGTCCTTGCTGATTGCCGAAAATGACCAGCAATCTGTGTTGGTCGCGACCGAGAACGGTTATGGCAAGCGTACTGTTTTGTCTGAGTTCCGTCATTCTGGCCGGGGTACACAGGGCGTGAAGGCGATTGCGATCAGTGAGCGTAATGGCCTGGCGATTGCGGCAAAACTGGTGACGGCAGAAGATGAAATTATGTTGATCACCACCGGTGGTGTACTGATCCGTACTCGCGTTAAGGAAATTCGCGATATGGGTCGTGCTGCACAAGGTGTGACTCTGATTAACTTGGGTGAAGGTGAGAAATTGTCAGGTCTGGAGAAAATCGTAGAGACCGATGATGATGGTGACGACAGCGAAGAATAAACACACGCATGAAACAGATTTTTAATTTTTCTGCCGGTCCGGCAGTCCTTCCCAAACCTGTACTGGAACGTGCACAAGCTGAAATGCTGGATTGGCACGGCTCGGGCATGAGCGTGATGGAAATGTCGCATCGCGGCAAGGATTTCACCAGCATCCTGGAGAAAACAGAAGCCGATTTACGCCAGTTGCTGGCGATTCCGCCCAATTACAAAGTATTATTTTTACAAGGTGGGGCGATTGGCGAAAATGCCATCATTCCCATGAATCTGCTCAATGGCAAGTCTGCGGACTACGTCGTCACTGGCTCCTGGAGCAAGCGTAGCGTGCAGGATGCCAAAGCTTACGGCCAGATTAACATTGCTGCCTCGGCAGAAGCTGACGGTTTCACTTATGTGCCCGCATTCTCTGAGTGGCAATTGAATCAGGATGCCGCTTACGTGCATTACTGCACCAATGAAACCATTAATGGCGTTGAGTTTGTGGACGTGCCGGACACGAGCGGTGTTCCTATCGTGGCGGATATGTCTTCGCATATCCTGTCTCGCCCGATTGATGTTTCCAGATACGGCGTGATTTATGGTGGCGCGCAGAAGAACATCGGCCCGGCTGGCTTGTGCCTGGTCATCGTACGCGAAGATTTATTAGACCGTGCGTCGCCTTTAACGCCTGCAGTATTTCACTGGAAAACCCAGGCTGAAAACCAGAGCATGATTAATACCCCGCCTACTTACAGCATTTATATTGCTGGGCTGGTATTTGAATGGTTGTTGGCACAAGGTGGTGTGGAGGCGATTGAGAAGGTCAATATAGCTAAAGCCAACCTGTTATATGATTATCTTGATCAAACGGACTTTTATTACAATCCGATTCAACCTGCCTATCGTTCTCGCATGAATATCCCGTTCAGATTGCGTGATGGAACCCTGAACGAAGTGTTTTTGAAAGCGGCGGATACCCGTGGCCTGTTGCAACTCAAAGGTCACCGCTCGGTGGGCGGTATGCGAGCCAGTATTTATAACGCCATGCCTGTTGAGGGCGTTCAAGCATTGGTTGAATTCATGCAGGAATTCGAAAAAAATAATTCATAAAATACACTAATATTAAACTTTAAATGTCTGATTTATTAAAACAATTTAGAGATAAGATTGACGCGATTGATGCGCAGGTTCTAGCGCTCGTCAATGAGCGTGCCAAGCTGGCACGTGAAATCGGCCATTTAAAGGATGATGGTGTGATTTACCGTCCTGAGCGTGAAGCGCAAATTATCCGTCGCTTGCAAGCAGAAAATGAAGGGCCGCTGTCACCGGAGGCCGTTAGCCATATTTTCCGTGCGGTCATGTCCAATTGTCGCGCTTTGGAAAAAGAGCTTGCGATTGCCTTTTTGGGCCCACTGGGCACCTACAGTGAAGAGGCCGCACTCAAACAGTTTGGTGAAGGCCGCCAGGCAGTCGTCTGCGGCAGTATTGATGAAGTTTTTCGTACGGTGGAAGCTGGCCAGGCGGATTACGGCGTTGTCCCTGTAGAAAACTCAACTGAAGGTGCGGTGGGAATTACGCTGGACTTATTGCTGGGTAGTGCGCTGCAAGTGGTAGGCGAGGTGACTTTACCAGTGCATCACTGCTTGCTATCGGCCCAGCAGGATTTGCAACAGATCACGCATGTGTTCTCGCACGCACAGTCTTTGTCGCAATGTCATGAATGGCTAAATAAAGTGTTACCGAGTGCACAACGCGAAGCTGTGACCAGCAACGCGCGTGCTGCACAAATGATTCATGAGCTAGTCGCCACCCAAGGCACGTTTGCGGCCGCGATTGCCAGCAAACGTGCGGCTGAATTGTTTGACTTGAATATACTCGCCGAAAATATCGAAGATGATCCGAAAAATACCACGCGCTTTCTGGTGTTGGGTAATCACGGCGTCGCACCTTCTGGTCAGGATAAAACCTCGTTGGTGATGAGTGCTCACAACAAGCCAGGTGCGGTGTTGCAATTGCTGGAACCATTGTCACGCCATGGCGTGAGTATGACCAAGCTGGAATCGCGTCCATCACGTCAAAATCTCTGGAACTACGTATTTTTTGTTGACATTGAAGGTCATCAACAGCAGCCGTCGGTACAAGCTGCGCTGAAAGAGCTGGCTGAGCGCGCGACTTTCCTTAAAGTGTTGGGCTCATACCCAACCGCTATTATTTAATTCTACCTATGTCCTTATCTTTATCAGAATTAACCCCTGCCAATATCCGTGCGATTGCGCCATACCAAGGTGGCAAGCCCATAAGCGAATTAGCCCGTGAAATGGGCCTTAATGAAGCGGACATCGTTAAACTGGCGTCTAACGAAAATCCATTGGGCATGAGTCCCAAAGCGCAAATGGCACTGGAAGAAGCCATTTACGAGATTGCGCGTTATCCCGATGGCAATAGTTTTGTCTTACGCGATGCGGTAAGCCGCAAATACGGTGTGCAATCTGCGCAAATTGTGTTTGGCAATGGTTCTAATGACATTCTGGAGCTGGCCGCCCGTACTTTTCTGACCACAGGTGATGAGGCGATTTATTCTCAACATGCGTTCGCGGTATATCCATTAGTGACGCAAGCCGTGGGAGCAACTGGCGTCGTCGTGCCTGCGGTTGATTTTGGCCATGATTTGCCAGGTTTTTTAAAGGCCATTACGCCTAAAACCAAGCTGATTTTCGTGGCGAATCCTAACAACCCAACAGGCACTCTGATCAGCAAAACGGATTTAAAAACCTTTTTACAGCAAGTGCCCAAGCATGTCCTCGTGGTGCTAGATGAGGCTTATGATGAGTATTTATCTTCCGTAGACAAATCTGAGGCCATCGCCTGGCTGACAGAATTTGAAAACCTGATTATTTCGCGTACTTTTTCAAAAGCATACGGCCTGGCTGGCTTGCGCGTTGGCTTTGGCTTAATGCATGCAACGCTGGCTGACTTGATGAATCGTGTGCGTCAGCCTTTTAACGTCAACAGCCTGGCCCAGGTGGCGGCAACGGTCTCCTTACAGGATGAGGATTTTGTAGCGCGCAGTTATGCTGCCAACCAGGCGGGCATGGCTCAGATCACGCAAGGCCTGGAGCAATTGGGCTTGAGCTATATTCCGTCTTATGGCAACTTTGTCAGTTTTAAAGTGACCAACGCGAGTGCTGTTAATCAGGCATTGTTGAAAAGTGGCGTCATCGTAAGGCCTGTGGCGAATTATGAAATGCCGGATTATTTACGCGTGAGCATCGGCCTGTTTGGCGAAAATGCACGATTCCTGGAAGTGCTGGAAAATATTTTAAAGTCATGACTGCATACGAAAAATTAGCCACCGATGATGTGCGTGTGCTTGAAATCAAGCCGCTGGTAAAGCCAGCGGAGCTATTGTCTCGCCTGCAGGAAAGTACAGTCAGTACCCAAAACATCCTTAAAACGCGGTCAGCGATTCATCATATTCTCCATCAGGGCGACGACCGGTTGCTGGTGATTGTTGGCCCTTGTTCCATCCATGACACGGAAGCTGGCATGGAGTACGCGCGACGCCTGCTCGATGTGCGTCAGCGCCTGGGTGGCGAATTGCTGATTGTGATGCGCGTCTATTTTGAGAAACCCCGTACCACGGTAGGCTGGAAAGGCCTGATCAATGATCCGCATCTGGATGGGACTTATGATATTAATCTGGGATTGGAAAAAGCACGTCGTTTTCTATTGGATGTGAACGAAATTGGCATGCCTGCAGCCACAGAATTCCTCGATGTAGTCTCCCCGCAATATACTGCTGACCTGGTCAGCTGGGGAGCTATTGGCGCTCGGACGACAGAGTCTCAGATTCACCGCGAATTGGCCTCTGGCCTGTCTTGTCCGGTTGGCTTTAAAAATGGGACTGATGGTGGTGTTAAAGTCGCCATTGATGCAATTAAGGCCGCAGCCAGTCCACATCACTTTTTGTCCGTGACCAAAGAAGGCGAATCCGCTATTTTTGCCACCAAGGGTAATGAAGACTGCCATGTGATTTTACGTGGCGGTAAAGCGCCGAACTTTGATGCGCCTAGTGTGGCAGCAGTATGCGACCAATTGGCAGACGCTGGCTTGGCACCGGTATTGATGGTGGATTGCAGTCATGGCAATAGCCAGAAGCAATATAAAAACCAGATTTCGGTGGTGAATGATGTGGCTAGCCAAATTGCGGATGGAGATGCTCGCATTATCGGGATCATGCTAGAGTCGCATTTGAACGAAGGGCGACAGGATCATTCGCCAGGCTGCAGCCTTAATTATGGGCAATCCATCACCGATGCCTGTTTGGGATGGGAGGACTCGGTGGCTGTGCTGGAAACGCTGGCTGCTGCAGTCAAGGCCCGTCGTGACAAGCATGCCGCTGCTGAATAAGTGATGTGTGTATGAAAAGCCGTGCTTTATGCACGGCTTTTTTATGCGCGCTGATGCCAGTGATTGATGCGCTCATGAAAATCATGAGCAGGGAATCATTGTCAATTGCAGGCTGTTCATGCAACGCATGCGTATGATGCCAGTCTACTTAAACAGTAACAGCCGATAGCTGTGAAACAATAGATCATTCACAATTGTTGTATGATGAGGTGAAACTCATCGACACATTCATGATTAATAGAAATAACGAGCGATTATGCATATACACGTATTAGGGGCTGGCGCTGGCGGAGGTTTTCCGCAGTGGAACTGTAACTGTCAAAATTGTGACGGGTTGCGTAAAGGTACGATCAAGGCCAAGCGACGCACACAATCGTCCATCTGTGTCTCCAGCAATGGTGTTGATTGGGTATTGTTCAACGCCTCTCCGGATGTCTTGCAGCAAATCCAGGAGTTTGCCCCTTTACAGCCTGGCCGTGGCATTCGGGACACCGGTATACAAGCCATTGTGCTGATTGATGCGCAAATTGACCACACGACGGGTTTGTTCATGTTGCGTGAGGGCCAAGTAAAGCGTGAGATTTACTGTACCAAAGCTGTCTATGGCGACCTCACCTCTGGCAACCAGATTTTAAATATCCTTGGTCATTATTGCGGCATTAACCACCATGAAATCCCCATTGATACCAACGATATCAGCCAGGCGCACAGTTTCGAGATTCCAGGTGTCCCTAACCTGCGTTTCACAGCTGTGGCGCTCAAAAGCGCCGCGCCACCATATTCCCCCCACCGTAATGACCCGCATCCAGGCGATACCATCGGTGTGCTGATTGAAGAAATTTCTACCGGCAAAAAATCCTGGTACTCCCCAGGCCTGGCTGAAATCGAGCCGCATTTGCCGCCATTGATGAACCAAGCAGATTGCATCATGGTAGACGGCACCTTCTGGACCAATACCGAAATGCTGGATATGGGCCTAATGACCAAGACAGCGCGCAGCATAGGCCATAATCCACAGTCTGGCCCGGGCGGCATGATAGAAGAGTTGGACAAGTTTGGTGTGAATAAACCGGTGCGTAAAGTGCTTATTCATATCAACAATACCAACCCGATTTTAAGGGAAGATTCCGCCGAGCGTGCGATCCTCGATGATCATAAGATCGAGGTGGCATATGACGGCATGGACATCATTCTATAGGAGAGAAAAATGAACGCAGTGACGCAGGCACAATTGCCATGGACCCGTGAAGAGTTTGAGGCAAAACTTCGTGAAAAAGGGCAGGGGTACCATATTTATCATCCGTTTCACGTGATGATGTATGAAGGCAAGTTGACCAAAGAACAGCTGCAATGCTGGGTGGCCAACCGCTTTTATTACCAGATCGCCATCCCCATGAAAGATGCGGCGATTTTATCTAACTGCCCCGATAAGGAAGTGCGCAAGCAATGGATAGTGCGTATTACTGACCATGACGGCGTAGATGGCCAGATTGGCGGCATTGAGGCCTGGATTAAACTGGGCGAAGCCGTTGGCCTGACACGTGAACAAGTCACCAGCTTGGAGCTTGTCTCACCTGGCGTGCGTTTTGCGGTAGATGCCTATATCAACTTTGCCAAACAGCGCCCCTGGCAGGAGAGTGTTTGCTCTAGCCTCACAGAACTGTTCGCACCCCATATCCACCAGCAGCGTATCAGTTCCTGGCCCAGCATGTATCCCTGGGTGAAAGAAGAAGGCCTGATGTACTTTAAAAAGCGCCTGACTGAAGCAAGGCGTGATGTAGAGCAGGGATTAAGCGTGACACTGGATTATTTCAGTACTTCCCGAGAAATGCAGATGAAAGCACTGGAGATCCTGCAATTTAAATTGAATGTGTTATGGGTGATTGCCGACTCTATCATGCTGGCCTGTACCGATATAAAGACAGAAGGCCGTGATTATTTACGCCAGCCAGTGATACAAATCGAAAGCTAAGCCATTCGACACGGCGTTATTGAAAGTAGAACATGGAAAACAATATTCAGCACTCAGACATTTATGCCATCGCCTTGCATCACCGCTTTCAGTGGGAGGAAGCGCAGCAAAGCTATGTCATTCTGTTTCCCGAAGGCATGATCAAGTTGCACGGTGGTGCGGGCGAGATTCTCAAGCGGGTGGACGGTAAAACAAGTGTTGGTGAGATTGTGGCTGACTTGAAGAATACTTTTCCAGATGCCGAAGACATTGAAAGCGATATCCTGGGCATGTTTGATATCGCCGTGGGTAAAGCCTGGTTACGCAAGGTGAATTAATCCGAAAGGAAGGGCATCATGGCACAGTTAAATAATGGCGTTGCAGCAAGTGTTACTCAAAAGCAGCCTTTGTGGCTGTTGGCAGAGGTCACCTACCGGTGCCCGCTACATTGTGCGTTCTGTTATAACCCAACCGATTATGACAAGCACACTAAAAATGAATTAAGCACTGAGCAGTGGATCGCTGCTTTGCGTGATGCCCGTAAAATGGGTGCCATTCAGCTAGGCATTTCTGGCGGTGAGCCCTTGTTGCGCGATGACATTGAAGAGATTGTGGCTGAAGCGCACAAATTAGGTTATTACAGTAACCTGATAACCTCAGGCGTGGGGCTGACAGAAAAACGCATCCAGGCCTTTAAAGAAGGAGGGCTGGATCACATCCAGCTCTCCATGCACGATGTCACAGAAGATATCAGCAACTTTATCACCAATACGCGTACCTTTGAGTTGAAGAAAAAGGTTGCTGCCATGATCAAGTCGTATGGCTATCCCATGGTATTGAATGTGGTCATCCATCGTTACAATATTGACCAGGTAGGCAAAATTTTGGAAATGGCTGAAGCCCTTGGTGCGGATTACGTTGAGCTGGCGAATACCCAATACTATGGCTGGAGTTTAGTGAATCGCGATCAATTGATGCCTACACGTGAACAACTGGCCAATGCTGAAGCCGCGACAAACGCCTTCCGCGAGCGCGTTGGCAACAAAATGAAGGTCTTTTTTGTAGTCCCAGACTATTTTTCTGACCGGCCCAAAAAATGCATGAATGGTTGGGGCGAGGTGTTCATGATTGTCACTGCCAATGGCGATGTTTTGCCGTGCCATTCTGCACGGGTATTGCCTGGCCTTGAGTTCCCTAACGTTAAGGAGAATGGCCTGGAATGGGCATGGAGAGAGTCGCCTGCGTTTAATAAATACCGGGGCATGGAGTGGATGAAAGAGCCTTGCCGCAGTTGCGATGAGAAAGAAAATGATCTGGGCGGTTGCCGCTGCCAATCCTATTTGCTGAGTGGAGATGCTGAAATGGCGGATCCGGTGTGTACCAAGTCGCCAAACCGTCACTTGATTGATGAAGCATTGGCCAATTCTCAAAAACCATTCTTGCGTGAACAGCCCATTATTTTCAGGACAGACAAGAACTCCAAAAAATATGTAGAAGGTGATAAGGAGCGTATAGAGCAGTTCCACGCCCTGCCTTAGCAAACGATCTTTAGCCAACGGCTGCAATATGATTTATGATCTACAGGTGTCCATCGGGCACCTGTATTTTTTAGGAAAGTCTTCATTTTGAAATCTCGTTCTTCAGTACTCGTGCTGGTTCTGGCAGCACTGGCTGCGTTAGCGCCTTTTGCGATTGATACCTACCTGCCAGCTTTCCATGTCATGGCGGCTGAATTTGCCACGGATGAACTGGCGATCCAGCAGAGCTTAACTTTTTATTTATTACCCTATGCCGTCATGACCTTGTGTCATGGGGCTATTTCTGATGCCATCGGCCGCATTACAACCATTAAATGGGGATTAGCCATCTTTGTGCTGGCAAGCCTGGGCTGTGCCTTCGCGCCCAATGTGCAGACCTTGTGGCTGTTCAGGGCATTGCAGGGCGTGAGTGGCGGGGCGGGCAACACAGTTGCACGTGCGATGGTGCGAGATCTGTTCTCTGGTGCCCAGGCGCAGCGCGTCATGGCGACCGTGCAACTGTTATTCGGCATTGCACCAGCGGTTGCCCCGATTTTGGGTGGCCTGTTACTGGGGATCCACTGGCAAGCCATTTTCCTGTTTTTATCCTTGTATGCAGCGGTTGCTTTATGGATGGCTGTACGTTACCTGCCTGAAACCATGACTGCGGAAAAGCAGGTACCTTTTTCACTGGCAGGCATAGCCCATACCTATGGCAAAATGCTTAGGCATCGTGTTTTCCTGGCGTTGATTGCTTGTCTGGGCCTCAACTTCGCCGCCTTTTTCATTTATGTATTGGCAAGCCCGGTATTCCTGATTGAGCATTTGCATTTGAACAGCCAGCAGTTTGGATACCTGTTTATCCCGACGGTGACCGGCATGATGTTGGGTTCCTGGATATCCCGTCACACCGCCGGCAAGATTGCCGCGTCACGGATGTTGCGATATGCATTTGCCTGGATGGTATTGATTGCCAGTTTGAATGTCTGTATCCAGTTATGGGCTGGCGATGGCATTCATCACGCCTGGTGGCTGGCGATTTTGCCCATTGCACTCTTTAATATAGGCATGGCTGCCGCCATGCCGGTATTGTCTATTGCCGCCCTCGATTGTTATCCCAAAGTGCGCGGGACGGCAGCTTCTGCACAGGCGTTCATGCAAATGCTTTGTTCCACAGTCTGCTCGGCAGCGATCGTGCCTTTCGTCTGGCATTCCACATTCACTCTCGCGGTGGCGATGCTCATGATGACTTTGCTGAGCACCTTGTTATTGCGCCTGACACACCAACCGCAAGCGCATGCCAGTGCAATCAACAACAAGGCATAGCCCTGCCTCAAGCACCGAATTATGGGATTTTTACCGCCTTCATTCGATATTTGAACCACCAAGGCCTGTTTTAAGATGAAACTGTCAATGCCTGTCAGATGGCAGCGCATTCTTAAGAATAAATAACGGGAGTTCATATGGAAATGACCAGAGAAGAAGAAGCACAAAAGGCCTATGTCAAACTGCTTACCGGTCAAGGCGTGAGTCAGCGTGTGCTGGTTCAACGTGAGTTTGTGATTATTCGCCTGAGTGCTTTCCTGAAAGATATTCCTTGTGACGGTAGCCATTACCGGCAGGCCGTTGACCGCTTTATTGCCAGCATGGATCCGGCCGAGATCCCAGCCATATTGCCTGTCGTTCGCGAGTTTTTCTCGTTCTGGGTGCGTGATATCAAGGCCATTGCCGCCATGAGCCAGGCGAAAGTCTTCAATGGTACTACGCCAGTGACCATGGCGACCCAGGATGAGCTGTTTAAACATTGGTACGACCTGGATAAAACCACCATGACTAGCCAAGAAGAGCAAGTGATGGATACGTTTAAGCAGGTATCCATGGTGCGTGGATTCGAACCTGCCGTATTTAAAGAACGCATGCGCATGGCCAAGTGCTTGTTGCTCTCCTTGCGTCAGGTGCCCTATAAACAATCACATAGCTATCGCCAGATGGTGGACAGGAATTTACCGCTGTTCAATGCGCTGGGCTCCCAGCATACTTTCCTCAGTGTTTCCCGTGAGTTTTATTACTTTTGGCGTAGTGATATGCTTAAGACGCAATCTGCAAAATCTCCAGCCATGCAAGGCCGCGAGATGGCGATTGCCGCTTGATTGCCAAGCTTGGATTGCTATAGAAAAAACGCCAGCCTTAGCGCTGGCGAATTTTTTGCAGGATCAGGGCAGAAAGCTCTTCAATCGAGCGGCTGGTAGAGTCTGCCCATGGAATATTATAGCGACGCATCATTTCCTCAGCTGTCGCAATTTCCTTGCGGCAATTGTCCAAAGAGGCGTAAAAACTGTCTGGACGGCGCTCACTACGCACAGAATGCAGACGTTCGGGTTTAATGGTCAGCCCAAAAATCTTGTCAATATTCTTTTCTACCGCTGCGGGTAAAGAACCGCGCTCAAAGTCTTCCGGGATCAATGGGTAATTGGCTGCCTTGATGCCAAATTGCATGGCCAGGTAGATACTGGTCGGTGTTTTGCCACAACGGGAGACGCCAATCAGAATCACATCAGCTTCATCCAAACCAGAGTTGGTCATGCCGTCGTCATGATTTAGCGTAAAGTTAATCGCTTCCATGCGTTCAAGGTAGCTATGGCCTTTGACACTGTAAGCAATGCTGGCACCTGTGAGTGGCTCCTGGTTGAGTTCGGAACCTAGCGGATAAATAAAACGGTGGAATAAATCAATAAAATACGCGTTGGCTTGCTTGAGGTGGTTTCGGTGTTCACCATTGCCGATCGACATGATCACTATCGGGCGAATGCCATCCTGGTCGCCCACTTTCTGGATGTGCTCAAACGCTGCCTGAACCTTTTCGTCGTTATCCGTAAAGGGGAGGCGGGTGGTTGTGAACTGGGTATTGGGAAAGTGTTCCAGAAGTTTGCTTAAGGCACCTGCCGTAATCCCCGTACCATCAGAAACAATAAACACAGAACGGTGATTCATACAGGTGCCTCAAGTAGTGACTAATAATGCTTTAACGGCTTATTTTTTTGTCAGGCGCTGCCAGGTGGCAACCACAGTGTCTGGGTTCAATGACACAGACTGGATGCCTTCCTTGACCAACCATTCGGCAAAGTCCTCATGGTCGGAAGGGCCCTGGCCGCAAATACCAACATATTTACCCAAACGGTTACAGGTGTTGATCGCCATTTTCAGCAGGACTTTCACTGCATCATTACGCTCGTCAAACCCGTCTGCCAGGATACCGGAGTCACGGTCCATACCCAAAGTCAGTTGAGTCAAGTCATTGGAGCCGATAGAGAAACCATCGAAGTACTCCAGGAACTGTTCAGCCAGCAGGGCATTAGCAGGTATTTCGCACATCATGATCAAGCGCAGGCCGTTTTCACCACGTTTAAGGCCGTTGGCAGCCATGATGTCGGTCACAGCTTTCGCTTCTTCCAGTGTGCGCACGAATGGAATCATCAACTCCACATTGGTCAGGCCCATTTCATCACGGACTTTTTTCATGGCTTGGCATTCCATGGCAAAGCACTCTTTAAAGTCTTCAGCCATGTAGCGCGCTGCACCACGGAAACCAATCATTGGGTTTTCTTCATCCGGCTCGTAGATGTCGCCACCAACCAGTTTCTTGTACTCGTTGGACTTGAAGTCAGAGGTACGCACGATGACTGGTTTGGGATAGAAAGCGGCAGCAATCGTTGCCACACCTTCAGCCACTTTATCAATATAGAACTGTTTAGGGCTGGCGTAACCACGTGCGCGGTTATGAATGGTTGCCTGCATCGCTTTAGGCATGGCATCGACATTGAGGATGGCTTTCGGGTGAATGCCAACCATGTTGTTGATGACGAACTCCAGACGCGCCAAGCCCACACCATCATTCGGCGTTTGAGCAAAGGTAAATGCCATATCCGGGTTACCGACGTTCATCATGATCTTGCAAGGTGGTTTCGCCAGTTCGCTATTGGCTTGCGTGGAAACTTCATACTCTAATGCGCCGTGATAAACGAAACCAGTTTCACCTTCGGCACAAGAAACAGTGACTACCTCACCGTCACGTAGCAAATCGGTCGCATTGACGGAACCTACAATGGCGGGAATCCCCAGTTCACGGGCAATAATTGCCGCGTGGCAGGTACGGCCGCCACGGTTAGTCACCAGTGCGCTGGCACGTTTCATCACCGGTTCCCAGTTCGGGTCAGTCATGTCGGCAACCAATACGTCGCCTGGTTGCACTTCGTGCATTTCAGCTGGATCCAGCACGATACGTACCGGGCCAACACCTACTTTCTGAGTCACGGCACGGCCAGCGACGACAGGAACAGAAGAGTGTTTCTGCAGCTTGAATGTTTCGGTCACATTGCTGGCTGACTCCTGGGATTTCACAGTTTCAGGGCGTGCTTGCAGGATATACAGTTTGTTATCCAGCCCATTTTTACCCCATTCGATATCCATTGGGCAGCCATAATGCTGCTCAATGGTCATGGCATAGCCTGCCAATTCCAGGATATCTGAATCGTTCAGCGAGTAGCGGTTAGATTCAGCAGCATCTACAGGCACGGTGTGCGTGGACTTGCCTGCTTGGGTGGCATCTGAAAATACCATCTTGATCAGTTTTGAACCCATGGTGCGGCGTACAATCGCTGGTTTGCCTTGCGCCAGCAATGGCTTGTGAACGTAAAATTCGTCCGGGTTCACGGCACCTTGCACCACGGTTTCACCCAAACCATACGAAGACGTGATAAAAGCAACATCACGGTGGCCGGATTCAGTATCAATGGTAAACATCACGCCAGCACAGCCGATATCTGAGCGTACCATTTGTTGCACGCCAGCGGACAGGGCGACATCAGCATGCACAAAGCCTTTGTGTACGCGGTAGGAGATCGCACGGTCGTTATACAGCGAGGCGAACACTTCTTTAATGGCGTGATTAATGTTGTCCAAACCATGAATATTCAGGAAAGACTCTTGCTGGCCGGCAAAAGAAGCGTCTGGCAAGTCTTCGGCAGTCGCGGAAGAGCGTACAGCAAAGGTGGTGCCTGGCGCTGATTTCTCAATCAGTTTGGCATAGTTGTCGGCGATCGCAGTCTGCAATGCCGGTGGAAACTCTGCTTCCATGATCCATTGGCGGATTTGTGAGCCTACACGCGCCAATTCCTGGGTGTCATCTGCATTCAGTTTGTCCAGCAAGTCATTGATTTTGTCATTCAAGCCACCTTGGGCCAGAAACTCGCGATAAGCATCGGCAGTGGTCGCAAACCCGGTAGGAACGCGTACGCCTTTGGCTGTGAGCTGAGAGATCATTTCGCCCAGGGAAGCGTTCTTGCCCCCAACGGACGGCACATCGGTGTTTCTTAGATTCTCAAATGGAATAACATGACTTACCATATAAAACCCTTAATTATTTTAAAACTGGTGATCATCTATCGCGGAGTGCAATGGACTAAAATTCGATCAGTAGAGGCCGTTTGCCGGACATAGTCTGATTGTAGAATGACTTTTATAGCGGCCATTATGCCAAAATCATGTTTTAATGTCACGTCGCCATGACATCGCCATTCCAATTTTTTTAGCATCTTTATAATAAAACGCCATGAATGCAGTGATTCCTGTAGAGCGCGTGGTCAGCGTGACCACATATGGTCGCTTACATCTCGGTTTTTTTAACTTGAGCCAGCAAAGCCAACGCCAGTTTGGCAGTGTGGGCTTGGCGATTGATGCCTTTCAAACTTCATTGACTGTGGGGCTTGGCCCGCAGCAGTCACCATTAGATCCATGGGTGTCCGGGAGGCTGCAGCATCACTTGCGTGCTTGTGGGTTAAACGACGAAATCAATGTAACCATCAAGCAGACCGTCCCTCGCCATGGTGGCCTCGGTTCAGGCACGCAGATGGCGCTGGCATTAGGCGCTGCGGTGAATACCCTGTTGGGTCTGCCTGTGAATGCAGCGAAGATCGCAGCAACGCATCAGCGCGGCGCACGTTCAGGGATTGGGATTGCGACGTTTGAACATGGAGGGTTTGTGGTAGATGGTGGACGCGGGCCGCATACAGAGGTGCCGCCCTTAATTGCGCAACATGCTTTCCCACCAGAGTGGCACTTTTTACTGATAGTTGACAACAGTCGCGATGGATTGCATGGTCAGGGTGAAAAAAACGCATTTAAACAGCTTGAGCCACAATCGCTGACCGCCACACAAGTTATCCAGCAACAGCTGTTGAGCCAGGGCTTGCCTGCCTTGATCGAGCAGGATTTTGCCACGTTCAGCCGTTTTCTTGGTGATTTGCAAGCTTATAATGCAGATTATTTCGCGCCTGCACAGGGTGGTGCCTATGCCAGTTCGAGCGTGGCTAGCATTTTGCAATCTATTAAAAAACAAGGTTATGCAGGCATCGGGCAGACGTCCTGGGGACCAACAGGATTTGTGTTGCTGCCTTCGCGTGCTGAAGCGGTCACTATGCAGATGCAGCTGCTGCATGAGCATGCTAACGATGCTTCCCTGGGTTTTATCGTCACAGCAGCCATGAATCAGTCGGCCAATATTATGTTTGGGAATGGCGCAGATTAAATTTTCTTAAGATAATTTTGAAAAGTTATGGCTTTTACGGTCTACTCTTTATTTTGAACTGGTCTGGATATGTGTATATTGGCGAAAGATATTGTTAACGAACCGTACCGGGGGGAAGAATGAAAAAAACCAGTATTATGCATTTGTTCACTGCTGCCAAGAATGCCAGTCCATTTGATGTGAATATGGCCTTTGATGCTGGCTATGAGAAAATTATTTCTTACACCGATGTGACTTTGAATGAAATCGTTGCGTTGACGCAGGATGCGATTTTTTCACGCAGCCCGAGTGGATTAAAGCAGCAAGCCTTATTTTTTGGTGGCCGCGATATCCAGGTGGCGCTGGAAATGCAGAAGCAGGCGCGCAGTGCCATGTTCAAGCCCTTTGAATGCCATACTTTTTCTGATCCGTCTGGTGCCTTTACCACGGCAGCAGCCATGCTGGCTAAAGTCGATTTTTATTTGCAGAAATCTGGTAGCGGTTTAGGCAAGGAAAAAGTCGCTATTTTTGGTGCCAGTGGTACCGTGGGCTCGACAGCAGCGCTCATCGCAGCTCGCCAGGGGGCAACTGTATTGATGGTGGCGCACTCGGATGTTGCCAGCATGCAGGCGTATGTCGACAAATTATCGGCCAATTATGATGTGAGCCTCAAAGTGGTTGATGGCAGTACAGAGGCTGCCAAAGTGGCTGTGTTGAACGAAGCGACAGTAGCCTTGTGTGCAACACCAGCTGGGATTCGCGTCCTTGAAATCAAGCAATTCGCCAACTCCAAATCATTGAAAGTCGTGGCAGATGTCAATGCAGTCCCTCCTTCTGGCATTGAGGGCGTAGACACTTTCTCTAATGGTGGCTTGATTGAAGGCACGCAAGTGGCCGGTTTTGGCGCCTTGGCGATCGGCCAATTGAAATATGTAACACAGAATAAATTGCTGGAGCAAATGCTACAAAGCGAAAGCCCCATGCACATTGATTATCACGAGGCATATGAATATGCCTGTGCACACGTGGAGTAAAGCGATTCTTGCGATTGGCTGTATTGTCACAGAGCGCGCGTATTTATAGTCAGATGGCGCAACAGGAAGGCTTTAGCGTATTGGCTGTGGACGCGTTTGCGGATAACGATACGCAACAATCTGCAACATTGGTATACCACTGGCCAGGCCTGTGCGGACCGGATGTCAACAATGAAATGTCTGGGTTAATGGAAGTATTGGATAGTTTCAAGCCAGATGCCGTTTTACTTGGTTCTGGTTTTGAAGCAGATCAAGCGGCATATGTAAAGTTATTCACACGCCATGCAGTATTTGGCAATACACCGGAAACCGTGGCCCGGGTCAAAAATCCGCAATGGCTGAAAATTTATTGTGATGCGCACGGCGTCCAGTCGCCACGCATCGCCACGCAAAAGCCGGTCGAAGGTCGTTGGCTGCATAAACAGGCGGGGCAATGTGGTGGTATGCATGTGCAAGACTGTTCGCCTGCAGCAATAGTCACTGCAAAAAGTTACTGGCAAGCATTTCAGCCAGGACAAGCAGTGGGAATATTGTTTGTCGCGCATCAGCAGGCATTCACATTGATTGGCGTACATGCACTCAAGCAACGCGCAGGGAGCTATGCTTATGCAGGCGTGAAGCGCTTGCATGATCCAGGGCTAACTGTCGCTGCCACAGAGTTATTGCAAGCAGTCTTGCCAGGCTTGGGATTAATTGGCATTAACAGTATTGATGCCATCTGGCATGAGGGCGAGTTGCATCTCATAGAGGTGAACCCCCGACTCAGCGCCAGCATGCGTCTGTATGCAGGGTTGCCATTGACAAAAGCGCATATGGACAGTTGCAATGGCAACATCATGCCTCTGCAACAGCATACTAAAACGCATGCCTGCCATTGCATTGCGTATGCACGACAAGAGATTAACGCAAGTCATCTAGACTTTCCTGACTGGTTGGAAGACCGGCCCAGTGGTGGCATGATTGCTGCAGGCCTGCCCGTTTGCAGTCTATATGCAGAAGGGGACTCAGACAGGGAAGTGCTACAGGCTTTGCAAGATAAGAAAACACGATTAGAGAAACTATGGGGGACTTATGTCTGTAACCGCATCGAATTCAACATCCATTAGCGTTCAACAATATAGCGCACCACTGGTGGCGCATCTGATTGCCAATGCCCCAGCCTTAGGCTGCGCAGTGGCAACGCATGAAACAGGCGCCACGATTGTGGATGCAGGTATTCAAGCAACTGGCGGCCTGGAAGCGGGGCGCATCATCGCCGAAATTTGCATGGGTGGTTTAGGTAAAGTGTCGTTGCAGCAAGTGCCGCAATTTGCCCACTGGCCTCTCAGTGTCGTGGTGACAGCTACCCAACCGGTGATTGCCTGCCTTGGCAGTCAGTATGCCGGCTGGGCCTTGTCGCATGAGAAGTTTTTCTCGCTGGGCAGCGGCCCGGCACGCTCGATTGCGCAGCGTGAAGAAGTCTTCAAAGACATTCATTACACTGACAAAGGTGAGCAAACGGTTTTGGTGCTGGAAACCGACAAGGTACCGCCTGTGCAGGTGATTGAAAAAGTGGCCAGGGATACTGGCTTGCCAGCCAATAAGCTGACATTTATCCTGACCCCAACCCGCAGTGTAGCCGGTTCCTTGCAAGTGACTGCACGTGTGCTCGAAGTTGCGCTGCATAAATGCCATGCCTTGCATTTTGACCTGAATGCCATTGTCGATGGTTATGGTGTCGCGCCAGTACCGGCGCCCTCACCAGACTTTATCGTGGGCATGGGCCGTACCAATGATGCAATCCTGTTTGGCGGCTTTGTGCAGTTGTTTGTGAATACCGATGATGCTGCAGCGGAACAGCTCGCGCAGCAACTACCTTCCTCTTCATCCAAAGATTACGGCCGCCCATTCGCAGAGGTGTTCAAAGCCGTTAATATGGACTTTTACCAGATTGACCCCATGTTGTTCTCTCCAGCCAAGGTCAGTGTGACTAACCTCAAGTCCGGCAAGACTTTCTTTGGCGGCCAGTTTAATGAAACCCTTCTGAATCAATCATTTGGTGGATAGCTCTATAGTAATTGTCAATATAAAATGTTCGAGTGGGATGAAGAACAAGGCGCACGGAACGTAGAAGCCGGAATGTACATAAAGTACATGAGGATTTCGAGTACCGCGTAACGCTGTTATTCGCCCACGCAGACATTTTTATCATGAACGTCGTTCCTATTTTTACCGACGAAGTCGCCCAGGCTGGCGGCTGGCACGGACAAAGTCTGGCGCACGCCTTTGCAAAACGTGGCTGGCAGGCATTGATGGTGTCATTGGATAGCTGCCACGTCAGTATTGTGGATCAGCAGGTGCAAGTCCACATCCCAGGCCTCACGCAAGCTGCACCTTTGGCATTCGTGCGTGGCGTCGCGGCGGGCACCACCCAGCAAATCATCACGCGTATGAATATCCTGCATACCCTGCAACGCCAGGGCATGACAATTTACAATCAGGCGCGGGCCATTGAAATAACCGTAGACAAAGGCCTGACCAGCCAATTGCTGGCAGAGCACGGCGTTCCCACACCCGCCACCTGGATATGCGAACATCGCGGCGTTGCCCATCCTTTGATGCAGCAGGCGCTGGATGCCGGTAAGTCTCTGGTGATCAAGCCGCTGTTTGGCTCCCAGGGCAAAGGCGTACGTTTGATAGAGCATCCGCAGCAATTTGCGCTACCGCAAGATCAGTTTGTCGATGGGGTGTATTATCTGCAAGAAAAAATCGAGTGTGGCCAACATCAGCATGATTATCGTGTATTTGTTGTACGTGGCGAGCCGGTAGCGGTCATGAAGCGACAGGGTGATGGCTGGTTACATAATGTCGCCCGTGGCGCACGCTGTACTGTATGTCACGAAGTGGATATAGCTGAGCTTGGCGTCAGGGCGGCACAGGCCATCAATATTGATTATGCCGGAGTAGATATCATGCGCGACAAACATGGCAAGTTATGGGTGATCGAGGTCAACAGTATCCCTGCCTGGCGGGGACTGCAAAGCATCACCCCATTTGAGATTGCTGACGTACTGGTCAATGACCTCTTGCGCAAGGCCAATCTGTCCTAATCCTTATGACCACCACAGTACAACAAGCCTACCTCAACGCCTGCCTGGCAGAGCTGGAGGCGCTCAAACCCGGCAATGTGCATATTTTTGCTGATGGTCATGGCATGCAGGTACATGACTTTATCCAGAGCGCCGAAGTGTCTGCGCCAGCGCTGTGTGATGACCAGGCGTTTGGGATGCGTTCTTTAGGGCAGCGGATATTAGATGCACTACAAGCTACTTATGACAAGGTAGGTTGCAATACTAATTTGGGCATCGTGTTATTGGCAGCCCCAGTCGTCCACGCCTTATCAACATATCCGCAATTACCGTTAAAAAATGGCTTGCAACACGTGCTGCAACAAACCACGATGGCCGATGCGGCCTGCGTATATGAAGGCATACGACTAGTGAATCCTGCTGGTATGGGTCAACGCGAAGAGCATGATGTTTCACAAGCGCCGCAAATTGATTTGCTGGAAGCAATGCGGCTGGCAAGTACGCATGATATGGTCGCGCGGCAATATGTCGATGGTTATGAAACCATCTTCTCTCAAGCGTTGCCACTTTATCGCGAGCTGATGGCACGCTGGGAACGCCCGGCGTGGGCATTGACAGCGGTGTATCTGTATTGGCTGGCCACGTTTCCTGATAGTCATATTGTGCGTAAATATGGAGTTAAAACTGCTGCAGCTGTGCAACAGGTGGCGCAAACGCACTACAAGGCATTGTTAGCGCTGGAGAATCCCAAACATTACCTGCCTCAATTGCTAGCCTGGGACCAAGCACTCAAACAGCAAAAGTTGAACCCTGGTACAAGTGCAGATTTAACCGTGATCACCGCGCTGTGTGCTTCCCTGACAGGTTAAACCAGGATTTTCCTCATTAAGCATAGGCCTCACAGGAGTATACTGTGAGCCTCTCAAGAAAACGACGAGGAGAATGCCATGACCGAACAAGTACTTAGCGAGCAGGAAATTCAACAACACTTTTCTGAATCATTGCCACACTGGTTTTATGAAGATGGCTGGATACGCCGCAAGTACAAAACCAATAGCTGGAAGGGTACGCTCATGGTGGTGAACACTATTGGACACCTGGCAGAAGCAGCCTGGCATCACCCTGATTTAACAGTTTCCTACGCGTTTGTTATTGTGAAGTTATGCACGCACAGCGCCAAAGGTATCACCATTAAAGACATTGAACTGGCGCGTAAAATTGAAGAAGTGATTCAATGGAAACCACAGGCAGGCTCAGCCCTGGAAGGTACGCCTCAGGATGACCTGCGTTTCAGTTATGTGAAATACGATAAATAACCTAAAAGTGTTGCGCATGATTGATTAATTTTTGATGTTCTATGTCTTCACTTGTTAACCCCAGTCTGCCCCCGGCCATTTTTCTCATGGGGCCAACGGCCAGCGGCAAAACGGCAGCGACCATCGCCTTATGTCAACGCTTCTCGGTCGAAATCATTAGTGTCGACTCCGCCTTGGTCTACAGAGGCATGGATATTGGCACAGCCAAGCCTGATGCTGAGACGCTACGCCAGGCCCCACATCATTTAATCGACCTCATTTCACCATTGGAGCAGTATTCTGCAGCGCAATTTGCCAGGGATGCATTAGCGCTGATGCATAAAGCTACGCAGCATGGCCGTATCCCCGTGCTGGTCGGTGGCACCATGCTCTATTTCAATGCCTTGCAGCATGGCTTGAGTGATTTGCCAGAAGCAGATGCCACCATTCGCGCACAGATTGAAGCCGAAGCAAGCACAATAGGCTGGCCGGCCATGCATGTCCAGTTAGCCAGCATCGACCCGACTGTTGCGGCCAAAATACACACCACGGACTCACAGAGAATAGAGCGTGCGCTGGAGGTTTACCGTATCAGCGGCAAGCCCATGAGTGTATTGCGCGCGCAGTCACAAAAAATCTCCCTGCCATTCAATATCCTCAAACTGGCCTTGATGCCCAGTGACCGTAGCGTATTACATCAGCGGATCGCAGATCGCTTTCAACTCATGCTCAAACAGGGCTTTGTGGATGAAGTGAAAAGGTTATTGATTGAGTATCCACAACTAACGATGGATACTCCTAGTATGCGCTGTGTCGGCTATCGCCAGGTCCTGCAGTATTTACATGGTGACATTGACTTGCCAACGCTGGGCGAGCATGGTGTGTATGCCACGCGCCAGCTGGCTAAACGTCAGCTAACCTGGTTGCGCGGCATGGATGATGTACATGTGCTGGATTGTTTGCAAACAGATTGGGTAGCGCGGGCGCTGGCACTCATTGACCAACATCAAAAATAAAAAACCGGACAATTTGTCCGGTTTTTTATTTGCTTGCTTTCCTTAATAAGCCCCATCTTGACCAACAATGGTCAGCCACACGGTTTTTGCCACAATCAACATATCCAGGCGAGGGCTCCAGTTGCGCAGGTACTCAAGGTCATAATGGACACGTTGCTCCATTTTTTCCAAAGTGTCCGTTTCACCGCGGAAGCCATTTACCTGTGCCCAGCCGGTAATCCCGGGTTTTACCTTGTGGCGTACCATATAGCCTTTAATCAGCTTACGATATTCCTCGTTATGCGCCACCGCATGTGGGCGAGGCCCAACCACACTCATGCGGCCTTGTAACACATTAATAAACTGCGGCAACTCATCCAGGGAAGTTTTACGTAAAAAAGCCCCCAGCGGCGTAATGCGTTGGTCATTCCTGGTGGCCTGGGTCACCGTGACGCCATCTTCCGTCACGGTCATGGAGCGGAACTTGTACACCAAAATCTGCTGCCCATCCAGGCCATAACGACGCTGCTTGAAAATAACCGGGCCAGGGGAGGTGAGTTTTACTGCGATTGCAATCCCTAGCAAAATTGGAGAAATTAAAATCAACACCAATAATGAGAATAAAATATCCGCTAAGCGTTTAATCAAACCATCCACGCCGGTAAAAGGCGTTTCACATACCGATACAACCGGAATGCCATTAACATCAGTGACGCGTCCCTGAATCAGGTCGGTCACGAAAATATCCGGTACAAAGTAAATTGAAGCAGTGGTGTCTTTCAAATCATCCAGAAGTTTCAAAATACGTGGATGGCTTGACATTGGCAAGGCAATATAAATGGTGTGAATGTGGTGGCACTTGCAATAGTCGGAAATATCTGTCAGGGCGCCTAGCGTCTCAAAACCATGGTTTTGAGGAGCGCGTTCTGGTGCCCGGTCTTCAAAGAACCCTAATACCGATACGCGGCTATATTCATCTGCTAATAGGTTGTTTGCTACTGCCAAGCCTTGCTCATTGAGTCCGATAATCACGGCGTTCTTAGTTGGGCCCTGCATGCGAATAAATAAGGGTGACAGTTCTTTTAGCGCAGTTAAAGCTAAGATTTGTGCGATTGGCGTACCAATAAGCCACGTATAAATTATTTCAGGAGAAAAGAGTGTAATGTAGTCAGTAATACGCGCAAATATCAGCACCATGCCAGCCAACAATAACCATTGGAAGATCACATCGCGGGACATTTTCCAGAATCCAAGCCTGATTTTGGCCCCACTGGGAAAGGTGACCGAAAACAGCAGGATGGATGTAAAGAAGATTGAGATGGGGATTCTATTTTCAAAATAAATAAAAATCCCCCACATGAAAAACACCAATACGAGTGGCTCGACGATTGATTCAATGAAGTAAAGTGGGCTTCTGGGTCCTGAAGATAACCCGGCGATAGTTCTGATTGGAGGTCTGATGGTTTTTTTCATGATTATTTTGTTTCTCAATTCCAACCGAGTTTAACCAAATTCATGTGTAACAGCAATCGGATCCAGGCAACCACAACGCGATCAGCTGTAATAAAAGTATCTTCAAATTTGAAGTATACTCATTCACGTGTTTGAGGATGATTCAATATGACCTATAAAAAGTTAAATTTCGCTAGCAACAATTGTATATTTACAGGTTAGAATGTAACTCAAATACTCTACAATTACATTGTTGCTTAAAAAATTCATGTCATACTCAAAGCAATTCCCCCAACTAAAAAAAACACCTGTGCCAAATTGGGTTGCTTTTTCTTTCTGTATTTTGACATTTTCAGTAATGGCTGATGAATTGGATACGCTCCAATTTAAAGCTTCAGTAAACAAAGCGTACGATAGTAATTTGTTTAGACGCTCTAATAACGAAGTTTCTGAACAAATTACAACTTCAACTTTGGGTGTGAAATTAGATAAAACGTATTCCTTGCAGAGGTTTATTTTAGATATTTCATATGTAGATAATAAATATAATGAGAACGACTATCTTGACTTTGCTGCCACTAATTACAATGGGTCATGGCTTTGGTCTTTAACACCGGAGTTAACCGGTACTTTGTCTTCCCAAAGGACTCAGTCGCTAAACAACTTCGGTGATTTTCTTAATACTACTAAAAATATCAGGACGCTTACGGATAATCAGTTTAGAGCAAAATACTCACCACACCAAGTATGGAGTCTTATTTTAGGAGTTACTCAAACTAAGTTGGAAAATAGTGAGTTATTTACTGCAATCTCAGACTTTGATGCTACAGGATTGGATTATGGGGCTGCATATAATTTTGCTTCCGGTTCGACTATTACATTTCTTGGACACTCAAGAAAAGGCGAGTTTAAAAAACGACCGATAGACCCAGTAATTGCTTTTGATAATGGCTATTCAGAAAATGAATACGAGATTGATTTGTTTGTACAATATCCAGAAAGAAGCAAATTTACGGGTAAGCTTGGATATCTTCAAAGAGAATATGATAATTTCACAATTCGTAACTACCAATCTTATATTGGGTATTTGAATTACGACTTAATTATTACAGGCAAAATCAACTCCAGTTTCGGACTGTCTAGAATCATTGCTCCATTCGAAACAGAGTCCACCGCTTATTCAATCTCGGACTCTCTGAACGCCCAAGTTACTTACGATATAACTTCTAAAATTCAAGCAGGCGTTAACCTTAGATACACTGAGAGGGATTTTGGTGGTAGAGGTCAGTTTAATTCGAATCGTCTGGATAAAGAGGATTCTATTGGTGGCTATGTTAGTTGGAATCCCACGAAAAATGTTGGATTCTCCTTAAGAAGCACAAAGTCGAGTCGTAATTCAAATGTGTCAAGGTTTGACTTTGATGACACACTTACAAGTGTCAATTTAGAACTGAAGATTTAATCTCTTACGCAATTATTTTGGATAGAAAAACAATAATCAAAAACTTGACTTACACTGGTTAGAAACTCAAATAACGACATTGGGTGCTCTCCATAAGCTTCTTAATCAGAAAGGTATTCAATTTAATGCGGTTAACAATAGATTCCTGACGGATGGGTCGTCGCCTGACACCTTTGGTAAAATTAAGAATCTTAAGGTCGGTCATTTATTATTTGCATTTGATGTAAATAAAGTGATTGTAAAGTCTGTTTCATCTATTGAACCGAATCTTGGTTCCGTAGCAGCATCGCAAGATGCTGCCATTCTTATGATTTAGGATAAGAATGGCCAAGATTTATTTACAAAAGGTTGGTCGTTAAAGGCGCTGGCTAAAATTGAGGTCTTAGATACCAGTCTGACTCACGTTGGACGTGGTTCGAATGATTCAATGGATCAAGATAGCAAATAAAATGTTAATCTGATCACGATTAACTATTCCTAAATTTAAAACTTAAGAGAACAACAGTATGACGCAATATTTAAGATATTTATTTTTAGCAACTCTGGTTCTGTTTAGTGCTTTAGCCCATGCGGACTATACCTTAGGTGCTGGAGACTCTGTCAGAATCATCGTATATGGTGATGCTGATTTAACGCGTGAAACTCGAGTAGCAGAAGGTGGTGAGATAACATTGCCATTGATTGGTGAGGTGGTGGTAGGAGGGTTAACCACAATCCAGGCTGAAAAAAGAATTGCGGAGCAATTGAAGCGAGGTGGTTTTATCGCCAACCCCCAAGTGTCCGTATTAATTCTTGAGTTTAAAAGCAAAACAGTTTCCGTACTCGGGGGGGTCCTAAAACCTGGTCGATATCCGATCACACATCCAACAGATGTCAAAGATATCCTTGCCGAGGCTGGTGGATTGACCTCTGAAGCTTCTGAAATTATCACGGTAGTACGTGATGAAAAGCGGAGTGAATACGATTTGAACGAAGTGATTGAGCGCCGTAATTTGAATGTGCAGGATATCAGCCTAATTGGCGGAGAAACTGTATACATTAATGTACGTGATGTTGCTGTTACAGGTCAGGTATCACGTCCAGGTAAGTATGGTATTCAAGGTGGGACTCGGAAGATTAGTGATTTTGTTGCTCTTGCTGGGGGAGCTACTGAAAACGCGGGGGAAACGTTATTTTTTACAACTTCACGGTCAGGAACATCAGTAACACAGGAATTAAATATTGACGAATTGTTCAGATCGCCCGCTAGTGATTCTAACAAGGAGCTTACTCCTGGCGATGTCGTTTATATTCCTAAAGCTCCACAGGTATATATTTATGGTGAAGTGCAGCGTCCAGGCATGTACAAAATTGATAAGAATATGACAATCATGCAAGCGATTGCCAAAGCAGGCGGTTTAACAACTCGTGGCACACAGCGTTCAGTGAAGCTGCACCGTAAAAATGCGGATGGCGCATTAGTTAAGCAATCATCTGATCTCACTACTAAGCTGATAGATGAGGATGTTTTGTTTATCGAAGAAAGTTTGCTTTAATTTAATCAGGCTCACAATATGAATTTTTTACAACTTGCAATTATTTTAAAAGTTCGGCGCTACATCATACTGCTGGTAGCGATTATTACTTTATTGACAGCCGTGACGGTGAGCCTACTATTGCCAAAGAACTTTCTAGCAACTGCTACAGTCCTGTTGAATTATAAAGGAGTAGACCCTGTAACAGGAGTATCTATGCCTGCGCAATTAATGCCTGGTTACATGGGTACACAAATAGACATTATTAAGAGTAAAAATGTCGCTATAGATGTTGTGAAGCGTTTGAAGCTGACTGATATTGCCTCTATTAAGCAAGATTATGATAAAGCGATGAAAAGCGGTAACGTTAAATCTGACATTACTGACTGGTTGGCAGATCGTTTGTCAGGGAAGTTGGATGTCTCACCTTCAAGGGAAAGTAGTGTTATTAATATCTCTTACAAAGGAGTAGAGCCAACTTTCGCGGCGACCATGGCTAATGCATTTGCTGAATCTTATATTGCTGTAAGCTTGAAGTTGAAAATGGATCCTGCAATTAAAGCTTCGCAATACCTCTCGGAGCAAACCAAAGTTTTGCGAGATAATCTGCAACAGGCTCAGGAGAGACTATCAAAGTATCAACAAGAGCATGGCCTGACGAGCATTCTTGATACCTATGATGTTGAAAGCTCTAAATTAAGAGACCTGTCTACACAATATAGCTTGATGCAATCACAATCAATTGATGCCAACTCTCGAAAGAATGATGCAGCTAAAAATATGAGTGATTCGCCCGATGTAGCACTTAATCCAGTGATCCAGAATTTACGGATGAATCTTGTAACTGCTGAATCAAAGCTAGCCGAGATGGCACAGCGATATAGCAAAAATCATCCATCCTATATAGCAGCTGAGGCAGAGGCGGCCAAATTAAGAAGCCAGTTACAAACAGAAATTGACCGTACAGTTGTCAGTTTGAGTAATAGCGCAAGCATTAACTCTCAGCGACTTGGCGATGTCAAAACACAGCTAGAGCGTCAAAAACAAAAGGTTCTTGAACTAAACAGATCTCGATCAGAGTTGTTGATTATGGAAAAAGAAGTAGAAATTGCTCAGAATGCCCTTGCCTCAGTTAATAATAGGTTCAGTCAAACTGTTTTGGAAGGACAATCCAATCAAGCTGATATCGCAATTTTAGAAACAGCATCACCCCCTGCATCGCCAAGCAATCCAAGTTTGTTACTTATCATTCCTTTCTCTCTGATTGTGGGCACAATGCTAGGATGCTTTTTTGCGTTAGTAGCCGAGTTTTTAGACAGACGTGTGCGCAGCAAGGATGACATCCTTGGACTGGGCGAAATCCCGGTATATGAGTACAGTATCAAAGCAGTCTAAGAGCTCGAGTGTCATCAAATTAACTTGTCAAGCAAAAGTGATTGCGTATGAATATAATTGAAACAGAAAACAAAGTGCCATTGAAAACAGTGTCCTCGAGTATCGGCCACCTTTTGCTTGATATGGGCAAAATTACTGATAAAGATGCTGAGCGCATATTGAAGTTCCAGAAAGAAAAATCAATGCGCTTTGGTGAGGCTGCACTTGCACTGGGTTTCGTTACAATGGATGATATAAATCAAGCTTTATCTTATCAATTTGATTATCCGTATTTAACCGCCGACAAAACCTCTTTTAGTCATAGTTTGGTAGCAGCTTTTGACCCTTTTTCGAAGCAAGTTGAGTCCTTACGTTCATTAAGGACACATTTGATGCTACGCTGGTTCGAGCGGGGATTCAAAGTGATCTCAATTTCGTCACCAAAAGGTGAGAATGGTGTAAGCCAGCTTGCAGCTAATTTGGCGATCGTATTCTCTCAGCTTGGGGAACGCACCTTACTAATTGATGCCAATCTGAGAGCACCTCAACAACACACATTATTTAAACTAAATAACAATCATGGATTGTCAGACATTCTGATAGGGCGTGCCTCAATTGATGTAGTCGTAAGAATCTCATCGTTGTTGAATCTAAGTTTATTAACTGCAGGGGCTGTACCGCCAAATCCTCAAGAACTGCTAAACAAAAATACACTTGATGAATTGCTCGCTAAATTCTCCGAGCAATTTGATGTCATTATTATTGACACTTCTCCTATACTAGAGTCCTCTGATGCCCAGATTGTTGCTAAAAAGGTTGGTGGAGTATTGATTTCAACCCAACAGCATAAAACTAGCTTCAAAGATACTCAAGATGCGATCGAAACTTGTCGTGGTCTTGGTATTGAAGTGCAGGTTGCCTTGAATGTGGGCTAGTGAAACATGTTGTTATCGACAGTGCCAATTACAAACAACCAAGATCCACGACAAAAGTTATTAGGCTACTTAGCCATATTGCTCTCAGTTCTCGTATTCTTTGTTCCGGTTTTTTATGACTTGTTCACAACGGTATGGAATAACGATACACAATCGCATGGCCCAATTGTTTTAGGCATAGGTATCTGGTTTTTCTACTTCAAGACCAAACAAATTCTGGAAAAACCTCAAGTTTTTAAACCATCTCCAATACTGGGTTGGTTTTTAATATTGATTGGCGCCAGCATTTATATTGTTGGATATTCGCAAAGCGTTTATATCTTTTCTATCCTGTCACTGGTTTTTATTTTGTGCGGGATAATATGTCTGTTATTTGGGTTGCATATCGCCTACAAATATTGGTTTGCATTGTTCTTTTTTGTATTTTTGATGCCATGGCCAGCTTCAGTGATTGATATATTGACGCAACCCATGAAGATTGCCGTATCCTACGCTGCCGATCATCTGCTTTATGCGCTTGATTACCCGATTGCGCGGTCCGGAGTGATTTTGCAAATCGGTCAATATAAATTGTTGGTCGCTGATGCATGTGCTGGGCTAAACTCATTGTTTACCCTAGAAGCAATCGGCTTGCTATATATCAACGTTATCAATCATCAGGCTTTTTGGCGTAATGTCTTACTAGCAGTATTAATTGTGCCGGTATCTTTCACATCTAATGTGTTGCGTGTTTGTACACTGGCCTTGATTACTTATCATATGGGAGATGAGGCTGGACAGGGATTCTTGCATAATTTTTCTGGTATGGTGCTTTTCATAACAGCGTTAATACTAATTATCGCAATTGATTCTATCATTCAAAAAGTTGCAGAAAAATTCAAGCTAAATAGTTTGCTTAGTCAAGATTAGTCAGAGTATATGAAAGATTTATATTTAAAGCTTCCGCAGATTAACTTGGCAACTGGTTTGCAACTATTATTAATGAGCCTCTTTTTTTTAGGCCTTGCAACCCTGTTGAAGCCTGCAGAGCATTATGCTCAGTCAGCAAGCAATTTCGAAAGAAATATTCCTAAAACCTTTGGTCAATGGCAAGAGGTGCAGCAAACAACGCCTCAGGTGAGCATGGTTAGTGATGAACGTAGCCTAATCAATCAGCTATATGATGACACATTGATGCGCACTTATGTAAATAGTGAAGGGCGCCAAATTATGGTCGCCTTAGCTTATGCGAAAGAGCAGCGCCAAGATGTGAAAGTACACCAGCCTGATGTTTGCTACCCTGCGCAAGGTTATCAAATGTTGAGGTCACAAATTACTGAGTTTAAAAGTATTGGACGGCGAGCCCCGGTAATTGGCAAGCAACAACTCTACAACGGTCAAAATCATTTAGAGGCAGTCAGTTATTGGATTCGTGTTGCAGATCGTACATTAACCTCTGGTTTGCAAATGCGCTTAAAGATTATCCAAGATGGTCTGCTAAAAAATCGTTTGGATGACGGTATATTGGTACGCGTTTCAAGTGTGATTACTGATGATGACAAATTAAATGATGCATATAAGCTGCAAGAACAATTTCTTGCAGAGTTTGTTACAGCGGTTGAGCACTCATCACCTGGTTTAATAATTCCTTAAATAATTTATAAAACCACTTTGATCTAGCCTCTAGAGCCGGGTAAAAGTTTTTTTGCTGAAAGAAATGAAAGACAAGCTATTCATTGGTGTTTTCTGGCTAGGCGCAGCAAAAGTCATCGTTAATTTTCTTGCGTTGATAAGTACCATTGTTCTGGCTAGATTGTTAACTCCAGAAGATTTTGGTTTAGTTGCAATAGTCCTAGCAGTATTAGCTATCATTGAGTCTGTAACAGACTTATCCCTTGCTTCAGCACTAATTCATATTAAGTCCCCCTCGGAAGAACATTTCCACACGGCTTGGAGTTTGAATGTGACCCGAGCTGTTTTTCTGTGCATATTGTTTTGCCTCAGTGCAAATCTAATAGCCCATTACTATCATGATCTTAGACTGGTGAATATTATGTATATCATCAGCACATCTATTTTGGTATCTGGATTTACTAATCCTAAGCTAGTTGTACTGACTAAAAGTCTAGTTTTCTGGCAGGAGTTTGCTGTCACAGTTTCTCAAAAGCTGGCGGCTGTTATTGTTTCAATTGCTTTTGCATTTAAGTTTAAAAGTTACTGGGCACTCGTTGCCGGAATCGTGACTTCACAGTTCGTGGGGGTTATGGTCTCTTATTTGATTATCCAGTATAAACCGAGACTTACTTACCTCCATGTTAAGGATATCTGGTCTTTCTCTATCTGGTTAACACTCGGCAAAATTGTAAACACATTAAACTGGAAGTTTGATCAGTTATTGATTGGAAGTCATCTTGGTAATAAAGCATTAGGATTTTATAGCGTGGGAGATAATCTTGCAGCTATGCCAACAAGGGAGGCTATTCAACCGTTGGAAAGTACACTTTTTCCTGGATTTTCCAATATAGCAGACGATAAGCCAAGGTTGCGGAATGCTTATGTTAAAGCACAAACGCTGATTACTGCTGTTGCCTTACCACTTGGTGTTGGTTTTGCCTTAGTTGCATACCCATTAATACTCCTCTTGATGGGCGAAAAGTGGTTGCCTGCGGTACAAGTCATTCAAGTCATTTCTTGCGTTTATGTATTACAGACTATTGGATCCCAAGTGCACCCATTAGCAATGGCCGTTGGTAGAACCAAAACGCTATTTTACCGAGATCTATTTAACTTCATGATCAGGCTACCAATTATTATTGCCGGCTTATTTTATTTTGGCCTGATTGGTGTTATTTACGGTCGCGTGATCAGTGGAATAATATCTTTGTTTATTAATATGAACCTGATCAACCAGATGCTTACGTTAAGTGTCTTGGCACAGATTAAAGCAAATATAAGATCATTACTTAGTGTTGCCGGTATGGCTGCAGTCATTATTTTTCTGCGACTGAATATGACTTTTAACGTGACTAATACTATTGAGTTAATTGCAAAAGTAATCACATTAGTAATGGTAGGTTTTGTGAGCTATATATCTGTTAGCTTGTTACTTTGGTTAATCATGAAAAAGCCTGAAGGGCCGGAGGCTGACTTATTAAATATATCCAATAAGATATGGCTTAAAGTTAAATCAATTTTGAGTGGAAAAATTAGATAGAAATGATTACAGAGTACACGGCGCTTATTCGAACTAATAATAGCCTCCCTTTGGTGGAGCAAGTTGTTGCTAAGCTAAAGTCACAAAGTTTCCCGCCGAAAATCCTGCTGTGTGTAGACTCTCACTCTAGTCCTGAACAACAAGCACGGTTGTCAGAAATATTTGATCTTGTCATTGAGTACCCAGCCGATGAGGATTTTAATTATTCAAAGGCAATCAATATTGGTGTTGAGGCTTGTTCAACACCTTATGTTCTGATTATCAGTTCACATGTATTACTTGAAAGTGAGCTGATTATTGAACATTGCACAGGACTGTTAACAGATAAAAATGAATGCCTAGGTTTCAGTGTTTATGAGTCACCAGATAAACCAAGCATTGATTCTATGCAAGTTAATATTCGAAACTTCTCGCCACTGATCGGATTGTCTAATTCTTGCGCTTATTTAAGGGTGGCTGACATCAATGCTCGCCCGTTTAGGGAAGATGTTTTTTCTGCTGAAGATCAAGAGTGGGTTGCATATTATATTCGAAATCACAATGCGCACTTTTTTAGTGTTGGCACTCACGACATGAAGTACTTGAATCAATATACTAATGATTTAAAGAAAATAAATGAGGAAATTTCAATGGCGTATTTCACGCATCCTCATTTAAGAAGTCCAAAGAGTATTGTTCAAAGATTTTTAAGGGCAATTCTAGCTTATGTACGTAAGCGCCCAGAGCGAGCCAAGCTCCATATGACCATCGCTAAAGAGCTTTTCTTAAGCTATTTTAGAAAACCATCGCGTAAGTCTAAATATTATTAGACTTTCTTATAAATTAGATTGATGATTCTTTTTCCCAAAGCTATTCCGTTTTTCTCAACGTGATTGTAAAGAAGCCATGCACCCAAATAAACTGGGAGTACTGACAATAGCAAGCATATGAAAAATCTTGAAATATCACGTAGTTCCATGTATTGATTATATTTAGTTAACCATGCTGCAACAGGGATAACAATCAGTAAATGCAGTAGATAGGAGGCATATGAAGTGTTGCCCAAGAAGACGCTAATCTTGTTTGAAAGAGTTAGTCTTAATCTTTGAATCGGTTTCTTTAATAGTCGACTAGCTGGTAAAGTCCCATTATCCATTAAGTAAAACATTAATGTAAGTAGTCCTAATCTAGCTAAAGAAATATCACTTCTTTCAATTAAAAACCAAATAATTCCAATTGATAAAGCCACCAAATATCCAATTAACATTGGACCTTGATGTCGTGAATATGCAATCCATATACCAATTAAAAATACGTATAACTTAATAAGTAAAAATGAAGGCATTTGAAATGCCTTAAAAAACTCAGGAAATAGCTGGTTAATTAAGATGCATCCTGTTAGTAGAATTATTGAGCTAACAATAGGGCCGAGTCTCATCATGCACAGCATTATGAAAGGGAAGGCAAAATAAAATTGCATTTCCAAACCAATTGACCAGTCTGGCAATGGCGTTCTGAACGCCCATTGTGGTAAAAAGCCAAAGACGAAGGTAATATGAGTAAATAGGTTTAAAAAGCTATTATCGTTATATCGTTCAATCGGCGTCGCTGTGGATGGCCAATGAGAAGCAATGATTTGCCGACAATCACCTAGCCATGGACCAAGAAACAATGCTGTGATAAGCAATATATAGAATAAGGGAGCAATTCTAAAAAAGCGCCGTAGCCAAAATTTGTATATGGTGTTTTTTGACTCCCATGGTTCTTTATCTTGTCTGTGAATATAATGATGAGTCATAAGAAAACCTGAGAGTATCATAAATAAATCTACTGCAAGCTCTCCCCAGGATAAGACTTTAATATAGTGCATGCCACTTAATATTTGAATGTGAGAAGACAATACCCATAAGGCTGCAAACCCTCTCAGACCATCTAACCATGGTATATTTTGACTGCTTTCAATTTTATTCATGCTCGTGGTTTGCTTATACTCAAGAGTAAAACAGATAGTATGTGGTTTTGAGGTGCAAGAATGACCCCCGCTTTTAAGCTTAAATTTAATTTCATTGCTTTGCTATCATAGTGAAGGCAATAGGCTCAATTTTTCCAGAGCCTCTTCGGAGGTCTTTGCATGTTGCACGCCAGGGTAAGAGTGGGTCCAAGTATTGATATAACCGGAAATTTTTCCGTAATTGTTGTCTATAGCAACATGGGGTATATCTAATAAAGTCGAAAGAATGTGAGCATGTAAACGATCCGTAATTACTTGCCGACCACTCGAAAGCATTTTTAAACCACGTTTTAATCTACCATTTGCCAAATTAAAATAATAAGTTTCTCTTGCCTGATTTTTATTCCAATTTAATTTGGATATTGATTCGGCACCTGAAATGATTTTAGTGTATTTACTAAAGCTTTCAGGCTCATATAGCCAATCGTCAGATGTAGAGTTTTTTACTGATTTTAAGAGTTCCCGGTTATAATCTGCGCGTTCCGCATCTTCACGCAGTAGCATATAAATCTGATGTTTGGCTTCAATAATTCTTTTTATTGCACCAATTCCAAAAGCGCTGTCGGGTACTAATTTCGTATTGCATTGGAAGTGCTTAATTGCAAACTCCAAACTATTCTTATCTCTGACCATAAGATGATAATTGTTATGGTTTTCAATTGCTCTCGCACATCTTGTGATGGATGAAATTTCTTTAAAACTTATTGTCTGTGGTAGTTGAATAATCAGTCTGTCTGGATAATCAGCAATGATTGACTCTCTGAAGTTTTGATACCAAGGCCAGATGTCACCGAAATTGCCACCGCCATGCATCAAAATAGGTCCTATTGGCAGTGCTCCTGCTAAATCCTCTTTATTAAAATGTTCAAGCTTTGCTACATAGGAAGGTTTATTTCCTGTCACTTGTTTTAGAAGTTCAATTTCTCCTAACCAAATGGCACTGTCACCTACGTTCTGGTGATCAGGGAAGTCAATTAAGGCATAGTTTGTACCGTAAGGTAATAGTTTTGATAATTCATCTTTAATCAGTTGAATTTGGTAGGAGATTACTGTTTCATTTCTTTTCATCTGAGGCCTAGTACTGATTAACGCTACATTATTTTATTATAAAGACTAAATTTCTTATTTCTAATAATTCAAAGCAGAAATGCAAAGAAATTAACCTTGAGAAAGTAATGCGCAAGTTGATTGAAATATTAATAATTAATATTCTAAACTTCCTATATTATTACGCTATTGATGTATAAAAGCCAATGACATGGTGACCTAATATTACGAACATTATTTGTATGAGGGCCATTTAAAAAGAAACATTTCATTAATTACTAGTCCTTTGTAAAAGTTAATCGCATGAGTTCAATTAAAATTTCCGTTATTATTTGCACTAGAAATCGTGCACCTCAATTAAAAAATGTTCTGGATTCGCTAAGTGCTATGAAGGTTCCTGATAAACTGAATTGGGAACTTGTAATTGTTGATAATGGAAGTAGTGATAATACTGCTGAGGTGGTCGGAAGCTACGCATCGAAGTTACCTGCTAGATGTGTTCGAGAGGATACGCCTGGATTATCTAATGCACGTAATAAAGGTGTTGCTGAAGCAAAAGGTGAGTACATTTGCTGGACTGATGATGATGTGGAGCTGGATCCGAACTGGCTGAATGCATACTATGAAGCATTCAAGAAACATCCGGACGGTGCAGTGTTTGGTGGAAAAATAATTCCTAAATTCGTCCCACCTACCCCCGAGTGGGTTAGTCATTTTAAGCATCAGTGGCCTTTGGATGGGCCTTTTGCTTATCGAGATTTGGGTCCTGATGATATCCCGTTGTCATTTAAGGGTTGGAAAACACCTTACGGTGCAAATTATGCGGTAAGAGCAGAAGAGCAGAGGGCCCATTTATATAATCCTGATTTGGGCGTGTCGCCTACTCATAAAAGAGTGGGTGAAGAGACTGAGGTTATTTATCAGATATTGAAAAAATCCACAGGCTATTGGGTGCCTGGTTCACAAGTAAATCATATTATTCCGCAAGGACGGCAATCACTTAAATATGTCTATGAGTATTTTTATCTTGTTGGAAGCACATTCACTTTCTTAAGTAAGCATTATCACGAAGATAATCATTTAGTTGCGAATGGCACCCCTCAGTTTTATGACGTAAAAGCGGGCATGGTTTTAATGGGATTAATTAAAAGCAGTCTTATTCTGGTTGTAAGCCCCATATTTGGTAGACTGCGTCTAATCAAAAGTCTGGCAAACTTTGCATTTATGATGGGTATATATCGGTCGTTAGCAGCGTAATTACATATGTTTGACGTTTCCGTGGTTGTCCCAGTATATGGGGTAGAAAATTATATTGAAAGATGTGCTCGATCAATCCTTGCGCAAAACCATACAAACTTTGAAGTCATTTTTGTGAATGATTGCACCAAAGATCGAAGCGAAGAGTTATTGCTTTCAGTGCTTGAACAATTCAAAAGTACTTCAATTTCAGTCAAATTATTGAGGCATGAAGTTAACAAAGGTATTTCTGCTGCAAGAGAAACAGGTCTTGCTGAAGCCACTGGAGACTATATATTGTATGTTGATTCAGACGATTTCATTGCACAAGATATGCTGGAGGTGCTTCTGACTAGAGCGCGTGTAAGCAATGCCGATATTGTTTTCTGTGACTATTATGAAGTTAAGAATCATATGAACACTTATATCAGCCAAGCAGTGGAACATTTATCCAGTCGCTCAATGCTTATAGCAATGCTGTCTCAGCAAAGAGATTGGACGCCTTGGAATAAGCTATTTAAGCGAGAGTTGATTATATCTAATAATGTGCATTGGCCTATTGGGATCAATATGGCAGAGGACTTACTTTTTGTTGTCAAATTGTTTGTAATGGCAGGACGAGTAGAGCATGTCAACAAGGCGCTATATTACTATAACCGTGATAACGTAAGCTCACTGGTTAACACTATTTCCGTTAACGCCTGTAACCAGTCGCTGTCGGCCATAAACCAAACAATTGAGTTTCTTGAGAGTAATGGACTACTAATTGAATTAAAAGAGTCCTTGAGTAACATTAAATTAATGTTGCGATTTAATATGCTGTATACACTTGACGAAACTTTATTGAATAAGCTTCTAGGACTATACCCAGACACAAATCAGTTCATTTTAAACTATCGAATGGCAGGTATTCATTGGCGATTTCTAATGTACTTTTGGGTTAATCGCCATGAGCGACTTTTTGCAGCATTGCTAATCCTTATTAAATTAAAGAAGAGACTGATTTGAGTAGTAATTGTTTCAATTTCAATTGACGGAAGAACTGTGCAAAGACTTTCAATAAACAAAACAAATGCGATTTTGCTACTGTTAGCAACATTCTCCGCTTTTTTCTTTGGGCTTGTATCATTCGGGTTAGTTGCCGTTTTTGGTAAGCACTATGCCTATCTAGCTGCGTTACCTGTCGCAATAATTCTTGGACTGATATTTGTTTTCAATCGATATTTCTTTTTTTTGTTAGTGGTATTAAGTCGATCTTCACTCGACTCAGTATTTAATGCCATCAAATTTGGTAGCTTTGGGCTAGGGGCAGTTCTTAATGCACTGGTTATTTTAATTGCTGTTCTCATCTTTTTTGAGAGGCCACTTAAGTACGATATCAAGTTTGATTCTATTAAGCTCTCTTGGACAATCTTTTTAACACTTGCTTTTGTGTCTATATTCTACGCCCCTGCATTTGTTCCAAGTTTGAAAGTTTTTTTACTGTTTGTTTCGTACTGCTCTATGTTTACCTTGGGTTTGTACGTAATTCAAAAGCCAGAAGATTTATCAAAATGGCTAAAAGTCATTGTATATTCTTCATTTATCCCATCAGTTTATGCAGTATTCAGTATGGCATTCGGAACTGCAGGTTTTTATAACTCCTTAAATGAAGGCATGCGCCTACAAAGTACTTTCCCACATCCCAATACGTATGCTCCTTACTTGGTAATTGTAATTACCGTGTGCTTTTACTTATGGAGAGCCAAACCGGCGTTAGTTTCTCCATCATTAAGAAAGTTGTTGCCAATCTATATTGTGACGCTATGTTTTTTTCTCCTAATGACGAAAACTAGATCAACATGGGCCGCATGTTATGTACTTTTCTTTTTATACGCACTGCTCCATGAACGGAAATTTCTTATTCCAGTTCTAGCCGCGCCATTTCTCGCATTGCTGATCCCTGAAATTAGGGACAGAGTTATGGATTTAGCTCAACGCACGGATTTTGGCTCGAATGGTTATGGATCGCTAAACTCGTATGCTTGGCGTAAGCAAGTCTGGGCTGATGCTATTAACTGGATGTCTAAGACTCATTATATATTTGGTTATGGTCTGGCAAGTTTTATTCACTATTCGACAAGCATTGTTAAGGCCAATGCCTATCAATTACAAAAGGTCGAAATTAATGCTCACAGCGTATATGTTCAATTATTTTTCGAACTGGGTATTGTTGGGGTGTTGGCGTTTCTTTATCTAATATATGCGCATATCAGGGCTTTGTTGTCTGTATACAATAGAAATAAGCTTCTGATTTTCATGGTATTAGTGACAATGGTCGAATTCTTGTTTATGTCTTATTCCGACAACATGATTGATTATTTAATCTATGAATGGTACCTATGGTTTACTGTGGGTATTTCGCTGAGTAGTGTGAAGTTGTCGAGGCAGCAAGAGGTAAAAACTGCCTAAATTGTTATCTTAAATACAACTCTAGTATGAGTTTAAAAGTTTTTAATTGTAGAAGTGGTTGGTTATGTATACCGTCTCTATTGTAGGTACAGGATATGTCGCAGATTTTTACATGCGATCTCTCCAAACTTTTCCTGAAGTTAAAGTGCTTAAGGCTTACGATATTAATCAGCAAAGACTAAAGGTTTTTGCTGATTATTGGAGTGTGCCTACCGCATCTACTATGGAAGAATTGCTCAGTCCTGTAGATGGCCAAGAGCGGCCCATGCTCATTTTGAATTTGACAAACCCGAGCGCACATTTTGCGGTGAGTAAGTCCTGCTTGAGTGCGGGATATAACGTCTATAGTGAAAAGCCACTTAGCATTAAAATGGAAGATGCGTTTGAGTTACATAAAATAGCTACTGAAAAAGGATTGTATCTTGCTTCAGCACCCTGTAGCTACTTAAGCCAAGTTGCACAAACAGTCTGGTTAGCAGTTCGTGAAAAGCTGATGGGTAAGCCATTGTTGGTTTATGCAGAGCTGGATGATGACTTTATATCTCAGGCACCATATCAGAAGTGGATAAGTGAATCTGGTGCACCATGGCCTGCTGAAGATGAGTTCAAAGTGGGCTGTACATTAGAACATGCCGGATATTACTTATCATGGCTAATGATGATTTTTGGACCGATCGAAAAGGTAATAGCAGCTTCTGCAGAGATTATTAAAGATAAGTTGCCAAATAATGAACCCACGGCGCCTGATTACTCCACAGCAACCTTGTTTTTTAAATGTGGGCTAATCGCACGCATTACCTGTGGCATTGTTGCCCCTCATAATCACGGTTTGCGTATTATCTGTGAGCAGGGAGTGATCGAGGTGAACGAGTCATGGAATAATGCCGCTGTGGTTAAAACCAGACGTCGCTATGTATTGCATAGAAAACTGATTAATAGTTTCTTTGCTAAAAAGTTAAAACTCTACGGTCCAACACACCCGATGGGGCCTAAAAAAGGTAATACCAAAATGAATTTTGCGCTAGGACCAATGGAGCTTTTAACTGCTATTCAAGAAAAACGCCAACCAAGAACATCTGCTGATTTTGCTTTACACTTAAATGAAGTCACGCTGGCTATTCAAAATGCACTGGATAACACGGGTGTGCAAATCATGAAAACTTCATGTCCTGAGCAGCCGCCCATGCCTTGGGCTTTAACGTTTAAATAATAAATCTTAGGAGTTGGCTAAGTGGCTAACTCCTTAAATAATTTCACTCCAAGATTACTCAAATGCGTATTGCTTATTTTACAAGTATCTATCCCAGGGCGACTGATACATTTATTCAACGGGAAGTGGCAGGATTGCGTCAACGAGGGCATGATGTTTTCACGATTTCTACTAACAAACCTGGTAAAGAGCATTTGATTAGCCCTGAAGTACAAAAAATCTTTGGTGAAACAGCGTATTTGCTTCCGTTTAATCCTTTTCTTCTCGCGTGGTTGAATATTCAAGGATTATTTTTCAATACAAAAAGATATTTACATGCATGGAAAATTGCACTGAAAAGTGCCAGACCTGGTATTAAAGGGTTTCTTTACCAGCTTTTTTATTTCCAGGAATCATTGCTTTTAGCCCACGAATTAAAACAGCATAAAATCGAGCATGTGCATAATCATTTTGGAGATAGTAGCGGCACCATTACGATGCTGGCCTCATTGCAATCTGGAGTAGGGTATAGCATTACCATTCATGGTCCTCATATTTTCTTTGAACCATTGGTCTGGGCGCTTGACTTAAAGCTTAAGTATTCAAAATTTATTGCTTGCATTAGCCATTATTGTAAGAGTCAGGTCATGCTATTTTCAGATGCTGAAGATTGGCATAAGCTAAAAATTGTGCATTGCGGTATTGATTTTAATCACTACCAAACAGTTCAAACAACAAAACCTACATCTAATGATCAACCTGTAAAGTTGATTTATGTAGGAAGGTTAGCGCCTGAAAAAGGTGTGGGCGTCATGATTAATAGTCTGATTCAGTTGAAAAAAGAGGGCATCAATTTTGAACTGACTTTAATTGGTGACGGACCTGAAAGATTTGCCTTAGAGCAATTAGTTTCCAGTCGCGGGCTACAGCAAAATATTTTGTTCCATGGATATGCAAATCAGGATGTAGTAAGAGAAAAATTATTGGAAAGTGATATTTTTATATTACCTAGTTTTGCAGAAGGGGTTCCTGTCTCTTTTATGGAGGCAATGGCTTCTGGTATCCCAGTAGTAGGCACAAATGTTGGCGGAGTGAGCGAGTTAATTGAGCATGGCGTAACGGGCTTGATTGTATCTCCTGCTGATGGAGATTCTTTAAAGAATGCAATCTCTCGATATATTACAGAGCCTGAATTGCGCCTGCGTATCAGCCAGGCTGCCAGAGAGTATGTTGAGAGAGAATTCAATTTGGATAAAGAGCTTTCAAAGCTTTCCAATCACATTTCTGAGGTCTACTAAGAAGGCTAGGTATCCGCATGATCAATGGTTTTAAAGAAATTTCTACAATATGTTTAACAGTATTTTTGAGCTGCAACACTGCTGTAAGCTATGCAGCACAAAATGAAATTTACTTAAAACCTTTCGCTAAAAACTCTTTATGGAACAGTAAACCATTAAATCCGGTATTCAGTGATTTCGTTATACCCACCTCTGATTATTTTCCATCTATTCATAACGGCCAATATTCCTCGGGATGCTTTCTTGCTACTGAAGCAGATCCACCGATGAAAATTAAAGGTACTAAAGGCCAAAAGGGTGTATTTGATGCGGATGCAGAAACTTTTCATGAGGAATTAACCCTGCCTCATTGGCCAGCAGATCTTGCTCCGGCAACTGGTGGTGATGGGCATGCTGATATTTTTGATGTTTCAACTGGCATTATTCATTCTTTCTGGCAGTTAAAAAAAGTAGACGGCGAATGGCGTGCAACGCATTATGGATGGATGCCCATGAATGGCACAGGTTGGGCAGATGCAGCGCATTACCATCAGGGCGCTCGTGCAACGGGGGTTCCTGCATGTGCAGGTATTATTCGAAAGCATGAGGTCAGTGATGGTGAAACATTCTACAAACATGCGCTTATTATGTCTTTGACCATTAATGGGTTGTCTTCTAATCCTCCTTATACTTTCCCCGCAACTATCGCTGACTCGGGCGTTGCTAAAAACAAAGGTGAGATTCCTGAAGGGTCCTTAGTCATGTTGCCTCCTGGATTTGATGTCGAAACTATTAAAACACCAGAAATCAAGAAAATAGCCAAAACATTACAGATATATGGTGCTTATATTGTTGATGAAAACTATGGTACGCCTTATGTTATTTATGTTGAACGAGGTGGTGCGTTAGATGTGCATAAAGGCTTCTGGAATAACGCTGCTGCCGATGAGTTGCAGTACATACGCAAGAGTTTGCGTAGAGTTACAGCGACATCTGGGTTTGAAGATGCTGATGGGAAAGTCTTTAAACCCAACACCAATGTCAATCTTCTGTCTCTGAGAGGGCCGTGGTACTGGGAATCAGGATCTACCCTAGGAAAATATGACTCATATCAGCAAGCAGTTATTTTTCCTAACCGCACGCAGAAAACCGTGCAATCGAATGAGTCTGGTCGGTCTATGCAAAATGTAATTTGGGCAAAGCCAAAAAAAGGCGAACGTTTCAAGCTCTCGGTGATTGCTACTGGTGGTGCGCTTCTAAACTTAAAAATACTAGATGGCGGTACGCGTAAAACACTTTATGAAACAGGTGACATATCCAATGGAAATTCAGCTAGTTTTATCTGGCCAACTGATAATTTTGTTCCGAAATTAGTTCTTACGAGTGGAGGTGCTGGGCCGTCCAGTGTTTCCGCAAGATTGGTAAAAGATGAATAGAGGCTTTATGAAAATTGTAGGGGTAAGGTAAAAATGGAAAGCATTTTGAATGGGTTCTACTGGATAATGCTAATCATTTTAGCTTTACCTATAGGGGTATTTTCTATTCAGATACTCGTAGCTGTATTCCCTGGCTTTAAGCTTAAAAGTATTGGATATTCGCAAGCTTCTATTGCTGTGCTTATTCCTGCTCATAATGAAGCAAAGGGTATCCAACAAACACTGCGCTCTATTCAAGCTCAATCAACAAAAAATACCCATATCGTCGTTATTGCAGACAATTGCAACGATAATACTGCAGAGTTAGCGCGTGCTATGGGTGTTGAGGCAATCGAACGACAAAACTTGGATCTGCGAGGAAAAGGCTATGCATTAGACTATGGTATCCAATTTCTAAAGCAAAAACCTCCCGAGATTCTGATTATTTTTGATGCGGATTGTCAGATATCTCAAAACTCAATTTCTGCACTTGCTCAGGCTGTTATTTTCCATAAGAGAGCTGTACAAGCACTTTATCTCATTCAATCTCCTCCAGAAGCAAGTGTTTCAACGCGTTTATCTGAATTTGCTTATGTCGTGAAAAGTTGGACCCGTGCGCTTGGATTCTATCGTCTGGGGTTGCCAATGTTGTTAATGGGTTCTGGTATGGCTTTTCCCTGGCGGCAAATTGCTGATGCCAATTTAGCGCATGGCAGTATTGTTGAAGATATGAAACTGGGACTGGATTTGACAAGTCAGGGGTTGGCACCAAAGTTTTGTCCTGAGGCTTTTGTTAGTAGTTTATTCCCCGAACATACTGAAGGGGAGCAGTCTCAACGCAAACGTTGGGAGCACGGACATCTTGGCATGATTGCTCAAGAAGGGCTGCCATTATTATGGAGAGGAATTAAAACTTTTGATATTCAAATGATCGCTATGGCGCTTGACTTATGCGTTCCTCCATTAGCATTGCTTTTTTTGATTGCACTCGTATTCGCAATTATTTCAGCCTGTATTGCTCTAATGACTGGTCAGTTGTTTCCATGGCTGGCGGGAGTAATTTTGTTTGTCATTTTCAATAGTTTTGTATTAATCGCTTGGATTAAGCACGGACGCAATATCTTATCGATGAAAGCATTGCTCACATTTGCACCGGTCTATGCTTTTCGTAAAATAAAGCTATATCTTGGTTTTTTTGTGAATAGACAAGTGGAATGGGTCAAGTCGCGAAAAGACTAGATATATAACTTATTATCCTGAAAGTAATTATGAGCTCGGTTGCGAATAATAAAAATAAAATTGATGAGTTAGAGAGTATTCGCGGTATTGCTGCTTTAATCGTAGTGATGTACCACATTCCCAGTTGGAATGGTTTATTGCATCATATCCCCCTCATTAGAGGAGGAGGGATCATGGTCGATTTGTTTTTTGTTTTGTCAGGCTTTGTGATTTACTCTGCTTACGGTACCAGGCTCTCTAGTGTAAAAGAAGTTCTCCAGTTCCAGTTTTTACGTTTTGGGCGTCTGTATCCCGTCCATTTGGTCTTTTTGCTGGTCGCATTAGCGATTGAAACTTTGAAGTATCTTCTGCAAACGTATTACGGTATTGAAAGTCACAGTAAAGCGCCATTCGTACAAAATGATTTTGCAGCGTTTTTAAGAGAGCTATTACTTGTAAAAGCTTTTTGGCCGAATGAAACTGCGATGTCATTCAACAGTCCAGCCTGGTCTATTAGCGCAGAGTTTTACACCTATGTCATTTTTGCCTTGATCGTATTATGGTTTAGAAACTCAAAGACGCTGATTTTCGGATTAATTGCTCTAGTTAGCATTTATATTTTGTATGCTTTTGATCCAGAAGATTACAACTTCATGCTTAGATGTTTGGCAGGTTTTTTCATGGGTTGCCTGACGGCTTACGGGATACAAAAAATAAAAAACGTAGAAGCCAAGTTCATCAATAGCATAAGCACTTGGCTTATTCCTTTCTCAATCGCTTGCATCGTTTTTATTGCATCAGTGGCCAAAGGATATACTGGAGTCGCACTATTGATTTACCCTGCAAGTGCATTATTGATTGCGGCTATTACCCTTAGCCCTCCAAACATATTTAAGAGGATTCTTTCAAATGCTTGTCTGGTATGGCTTGGCACCATCTCATATTCACTATACATGGCTCACGGAGCGGTGCTTTGGGGCTATCAGCAAGTTATTCGACTTTTGTTTCATCGACCAGAGGTGATGATTCAGGGTATTTCAACGCCACAATTTTCTGAACATGAAGCAACTTTTCTAATTGCTGTATTTTTATTAATCGCCTTTATAGTTTCGCATCTTACTTATTTATTAATAGAAAAGCCCTTTAGAGAAAAATCTAGAGCGTTGATTCGTGCCGCTTAGTTTTGACAATTATAAAAATCTTTGCTTTGTCGGTTCATGATTGCAAGTGATCAATAGAATGAGCTAATACCTGCATACTCTCAGTACCTGATCTTTTGACTAAGACGAATAGTTGGTTTTTCAATAAAAACATACATTAAATATGCAACAGCCAAGCATATTAGGGTGCATAGTATTGCAACGATCAAATCTGTAAAGACTCCAGCATCTAAAAATTTTCTGATAAGTCTTGAGACAATTCCAAGCAGATTATTATGAATTAAATATAAACTGTAAGAAATTAAGCCCAGCGTTTGCAAGGGCTTGAAATTCAACCAGCTATCCATTTTGTTTTTATATAGCGCCAGATGCAAAATCAGCGCGGTTAACCCTGCAGTGGCTGCAAATTCATCCGCTTTGACACAGCCAATCAGTATGGTTGCTATGTAAAAAAGCATCGCATAGTTTACAAAACTGCTTGCTCGGGTTATAGACAACCCGACGACTGCGCCTGCACTAAATGCATACCAATAGTTAATAAAAATTAGGTGGTGGGTGACATAAGTTTGAAGGGGAGTTGGCTCGTATATCAGCCCCAGCCATAAAAGACCCGGCATGGTGAAGAGTATCAATACAAGCAAATGATTAAGACTGTTTGGGTTGAAGCGAGAAGCCAAATAAATCAATAGGCTAAATATCAAATAAAACTGGATTTCATAGCACAACGTCCAGTACACAACATTGATTTGTTTGATACCTAAGAACCCTTGCATGTAAAACACATGGGCAAGAATAGCTTTCGTATCTGGAAATGAAATGGTTGGCTCTACGAAACGGATCTTAACGTATAACAGTATCAGTGTAAGGATAATTCCAAAATAGTATGGAGGGGAAAGCCTTACAAATCTTCTAAGCATGAACCTTGCAGATTGCGAGGCACCCATGTTTTTTTTATTGGTTGTCACAGCCATGACAAAGCCACTTAGTACAAAAAATATAGGTACTCCGAGATTCCCATATTCAAAAATAATTGCAGATAAAGAATGCCCAATAAACTGACTTAGCTGTGTGACATGATCTCCATGAAGTAAGTGGTAAAAAACCACCCATAGTGCAGCCAATCCACGCAATCCATCTGCAAAAGCATATCTGTTATTCATGTCAATTTTCATACGATGCATATCGCTCGTAATCAATGTTTAATATTTTTAAACCAGTCAATAGATTCCTGAAGGCTTTCTGAGTATTTCATATAAACAAAACCATGTTCTTTAGTAAATTTTTCAGAGTTTAGAAAAATATGTTGATCAAATAGTCTGGTCAGACTGGGGGGTAGGGCTTCAGGCAGACATTGTGTATTAATTTTTGCTTTACGTCCTACGATTTGCGCAATTTTAATGGCGGGACTCAGTACTTTGGAGTCCATTTTAAGTTGCATACGGCCAATTCGCTTTATTGGTGTTGCTTCAATGCCGGATGCCAAGTCGAATAAATATTGGTTCCACCTAGGACTATCGGGTGCAGCTAGATTATAGTGTTCACTCTGTCCGGCCTTCGCAGGCATATCAAGCCCAATCTGGATGGCTCGTACGACATCGTCTACATGCACCAAATTACTCCAGCCATCTCCAGCATCCCCTAAATCTCCCAAGCGATAGTTTTTAAGAAGATTAGCAGGGCGGCTAACCCAAAGGTGGCTTCCAGGACCATGAACGCAACCAGGACGAAAGGTAATGACCTGCCCTCCGGCAGCGGCATATTGTTCCATATATTTTTCAGCCTCACATTTTGCGGCTGAATACCATCCATGTTCTGGATCAAATGCGTGGGTCTCGGTGATATCACCTTGATGACCACCATATACGGACATGGTGCTTAAGTGAATAATTTTTGGTAGATCCGCTACTATGGCCGCCTGAACAAGAATCTCGGCTCCTTTAGCAATCGAGTGTTTGTCACCTGCGACACAATTAACGACTGCATCAACTGATTGCAAGTAATGTGTCATACCATCAAGATCCAGACTGTCTAGTTTCACTTGCCAATCGTGAATTGTTTCAGATAAACGGCCTCTTGACGCAGCAATAATCTCATAGTCGCGCTTTTTTAAATAGCTGACTAATCTACTACCGACATGCCCGGTGGCACCTAGGACTAATACTTTCATCATGCGCTACCTTTGAATTAAATACGTAAATGATTTTTCTGTGCAAGTGCATTGAGTTTCTGTGCCAGATGATCAGCTAATCTGAGACTCAACGCTACAATAGTAAGTGTTGGGTTTGCCTGACCACTGGTTGGGAATACTGCAGAACTTGCGATGTAAAGATTATCCACATGGTGCACCTTACAATTTGCATCAACAACTGAACTTTGCGGATCAGAGCCCATTCTTGTCGTGCCGATATGGTGGCCGCCATAGGCACCATATCTAGTCAAGTCTTCCTCTAGTCGCTGGCTATCGAACTCAAAAGTACCAATCCCGCTCTTATTAAATTCCTCTGCAAAGACGTTGAGGGTCCGGCGCACTGACTCAATATCCTCCGGAAGGTATTGCCAATCAATATTGACCTTTGGCATACCTAGTGCATCTTTTTCATCAAGCAGAGTGACTCTACTATTGGGATTGGGATATTGTTCACCATGGATTTCGAGCGTGAATTGATTGATCTTATTGCACAAAATGACAGACGGAAATTTACGTTTTGCTAAAGTTCTTTTGGTAATCCAATGATACAAAAACTTAAATGTATCAATTGGATCCAGGATGATGTTCTTAAAGTGCTTTAAGTATGTAGGCGCAGTGGCCTGACCATCTTTTAAGCGTTTACCATATTCATAGCTGATAAAATTTTTAGCTAAGAATAATCCTGACAACACCCCGATCTTGTGTGATGGGTCTACAATTTTGGGGAAATGCAGCCTTGCTACCATATTGCCTGCGTGAATTTTACGCTGAGTTTCTGCGGTGAGTGAAATTCGTCGACGGCAATAAATACCCTCTGCGGAGACTTCATAGCTATGCCGAACCTGAGATGTGGGGCCGAAAATCGTTAACTTGCCAAGATTGCCCGCAATATGACATTGGTAATGACGGCCGACCAAATCATGTTGATTGCCGATGCCAGTCTTACAGACATCATTAGACGCCAATAATAAACGTGCTGTTTCGATACCTCCAGTGGCCATAATAATCTCTCTAGCAACCACCTTTATTTTGTTGCCATTCAGGCTGGCAACATCAAGATGCGTGACATGTGAAGCAGCGGAATCAAGTCTTATACCAGTACAATTGGCGCCTAAAATAACCTCGATATCTTTTGATAGCTCCAGGCGACGTCGATAACGTTTACCAACATTGGTCGGGCATGAAAAGCGTTCCATGTTATTAGTAAGTACCGTATCACTTCTGAATCCCTTGAATAACGGTTTATCCATACCAAAAACTTCGTCAGCATCGTAGCGATATTCCCCGGCTTCAAGTAATTTGTTAGCATCGGGAAAATAGGGGGCTAGGTCTTGGTAACTGATTGGCCAACCACTTCCGGGAATGTAGTCCCGTTTTTCAAAATCAATGGGGTCAAAAGGCATGCAGCGTCCGCCCCAGATCGCAGTTGATCCACCAAAACGGCGTTGGCGATATTTGTCTGGTGGGCTGTGAAGCTTATCGTCTACAACCGTCCCGGCATAAAGAGCTTGTGTGTTTTTATCTAATTTATCTTCCCCCGACTCAAGTACCGTGATCTTCAGACCACGGCCTGCAAGTTCAAGCGCAGCCGCTACACCGGCGGCCCCCGCTCCTATTATGCATATATCAGTTTCTAGCTGTGTACCTAAGGGAATCGTGGAGATGTGTTTTATCATTGTGTCATACCAATCTAACCGATCACCTTAAGAGCGTAAGGTGGCCTTGCTTTTATAAAGCATACAACATTATGCAATGACTTTTTTCCTCTCAGCAGCTTTTTTCAACAGAAAAATGCTTTTTCAAGATTGTGATAGCACCACTTACTTCTGCATCTATGTAATATAGATAAATAATTTCTCGTGTAGAATCTGGAGCTCGCAAAATATAACCCATTCACGAGAAAGACTTCTAGTGAGTCTTAAATGAAAACGGGAGGGTGGCCAAATGCCATCTAAATAATACTGACCAACGCCTCGAGATTAGTGCATGACCAATCCTGATAATGACATTAAAGCCGCCCATGATTTTATTGAAATCGCCGGAATCTCAATCTTAAACACAACATCAGCGGATTTGCTGTCTATATTGAAACTACGTCGGCAGCAGGCAAAAAAATCAATCCTTCTTTTTGCTAACAGCAATTTTGTTGTTAATTGCCGTTCGTTATTCCAACCTTCAGCATCGAATATCCAAAACGTATTGATTGCCAATGATGGCGTTGCCTTAGATATTGCTTCCAAAATCATACATCACAAAACATTCAGCGAAAATTTAAATGGTACGGACTTTTCTCCTTTTTTCTTACTGGGTTATCCTGAGCAATTAAATATTTTCTTGCTTGGTGCCAAACCAGAAGTAGTTTTAAAAGCAAAAGAATACGTTACTTTACATTTTCCCAAACATAAAGTTGTAGGTGTGCAAGATGGTTATTTCGATCATGAGAAGAGTGCTGAAATAGTAACCAAAATCAACACTGCTAATACAGATATTTTGCTTGTTGCAATGGGTAATCCTATTCAGGAAAAATGGATTTTAACAAATCAAAATCGTATCACTGTTCCCTATATTTTTGGAGTTGGCGCGCTTTTTGATTTTTGGTCAGGTAATAAAATCAGAGCGCCCATGCTAATCCAAAAGCTACGCTTAGAGTGGTTATTCAGGTTGTGTCAAGAACCCAGAAGGTTATTGAGAAGATATTCTATAGATATTATCAAGTTTTTGTACATTGCAATTAAAGAGCGCTAGTAAAAAGTACATGTGTCAATTTGGCAAAAAATTAAATAATTAGCAGTATCTGAAAGGATTAATAATGCGAGTGTTGGTGGTAGGTGGTGCGGGTTATATCGGCTCACATATGGTAAAGATGCTGCTGGGTGCAGGGCATGAAGTGATTATATTGGACAACTTATCCAGTGGTCATCGTGATGCTGTACTTGGTGGTGTTTTTGTTGAAGGTGACCTGGCAGATACTGCTTGTATCAAATGTATATTTGAGCAATACCAGCCCGAAGCTGTGATGCATTTTGCCTCTTATATCCAGGTAGGCGAGTCTGTACGCAAGCCTGATATTTATTACCGCAACAATGTCACGAATACGTTGAATCTGCTAGATGCCATGTTGCAGTTTGATGTGAAGAAATTCATTTTTTCATCAACCGCGGCGGTGTTTGGTGAGCCTGATTACGTGCCGATTGATGAAGCCCATCCTAATCGTCCATTAAACCCCTATGGTCGCTCAAAGTGGATGATTGAACAGGTACTAGCAGATTATGACAAGGCGTTCGATTTACGCTCGGTCTGCCTGCGTTATTTTAACGCAGCAGGCGCTGACCCTGATGGTCAGTTGGGGGAACGCCACGATCCCGAAACGCATTTGATTCCATTGATCTTGCAGGCGGCGTCTGGCCGCCGTGAAAATATCCAGGTATTTGGTCGTGATTACGACACACCAGATGGCACCTGCATTCGAGACTATATCCATATTGTGGATTTGTGCTCTGCCCATTTGGCTGCACTCGAATATTTAAACAAAGGCGGCACCAGTGATCGCTTCAACCTTGGTAATGGCTCCGGTTTTTCAGTACAGGAAGTGATTGATGCCGTACAAGCTGTGTCTGACAAGCCCGTCACGGTGATTAACGGTCCAAGACGTGAAGGGGATCCGGCAAGATTGGTGGCTGATGCCAAGCGAGCAAGAAGCATATTGTTCTGGCAGCCTAAATTTACGGATCTAAAAACAATTGTTTCTCATGCATGGCAGTGGGAGCTTAAACAGTTAAATTAACCAACTAAAAATTGATAACTGCGACAATCTATTGGTTATTGTACTGTGGTCAGGTAACCTCAAATTAATTACGGTACTACTGTCACAATTTTGACAAATACCTTTGATATTTTTTGAAATAAAAATGTAAAATTGTGCATTTACTTGGTGCATACCAAACATTTTATTTTAAATTGTGGTGCAAGTAGTATACTTTAGAATAAAAACAAATTTAGTGCAGGTAGTATAAAACTAAATAAAATCAGCGGCTTAATCTGATTTTATTTTTTGGCCCTTTTTTTGCTTTAAACAAGTCGTTCGTAGTGATTGGTCAAGATGGGCTATATGAAGTTCCATACTAAAAAATTAAAATGGCCAATAATAAAACACACCTGAGGAGAAGTACCATGGTTAAACAGTGGTTAAGAAAATTATTTGTTGTTGCTATCTCTTTTTTAGCGTTCGCGAATTATGCACACGCTACTAATGTAACCTTGAGTTACGGTAATACTGACTTACTTGTAGCAGTGAATCGGGATGCCGGTGTGTCTGGCGCATTTAATTTTACAGATATTTTTGATTTGGATTTAACTGTTCCTGCTTCATTCAGCTTTCTTATTAGTGAGCTGGAAGAGCCTGCTTACAATATTGTGAATGGTTCATTTAGCTACGGCCTTTACGATATCTCGAATAATTTAGTGTCTACTCCATCCATTTTGAATCCAGGTGCATATCAGTTGCGAGTGTCGGGAACGGCGGATGGTTTTTTAGGTGGTCAATATTTCCTGAGTTTGAATGTGAGCACACCAGTACCGGAGCCAGAGCTGGGAATGCTGCTGCTGGCTGGCCTGTTAATGATTGGATTCTTGTCATTGCGTAAGTCACATTAATAATATTTTTTTAAATAGAGGAGAGGATATGAAAGTATCTCATGTGTTAGGACCCTTGGCTTTAGTGTCTGCTGTCACTTTCTCAAGTCAAGCGTTTGCTGCAAACGTGACTGATTTGGGTAACCTTAATAATGGTCCAGTGGTCGACCAATCATTGTTGCAAGTGGGTGCGTTTTGGTTGCCAGATCTTTATAAGTTTGATCTGAGCTCAGATTCTACAGTAACAGTTGACTTCACTGCTTTATTAGGAATTGGTGTTGGTTCAAAATTTAGCCTGTATGATTCTTCGAATACATTAATCACATCATACAACATACCAGTTTTAACATTAGGTGCTACCACAACATTTACATTTGTAGATGTTGCGGCGGGGAATGACTATGTTTTCAAATTCAATCCTGGTTTGCTGAATGTGACACTTTCAAATAAATTGACTTTTACTGCGCATGAAACGGTACCGGTTCCAGAACCTGAAACAAATGCTTTAATGTTGGTTGGTTTAGGTATCATTGGTTTAATCGCGCGTAGAAAATTTGCTTAAATTTTCTACCAATAAAAGCCGGTTAGTAATTGCAACCGGCTTTTTAATTTCAACGAGCGCTATTTTATACAATCTTTTATTCTATTTGCGGCGGCAATTGTTTCTTCGGTTGAAGCCACCAGGGCCATACGAATAAAGTGTCCTCCTGGATTGGTGCCATGCGCATTTCGCGCGAGGTATGACCCTGGTAAAACCGTAATATTCAACTCTTGATACAACTGCTTGGCTATGAGCGTATCGTCTTTCTCCGTATTAATCCATAAATAAAATGCAGCATCAGGTAACTGGGTTTTTGGCCAGACTTTTTGTAAGATTGGCGTTACAGCATTGAATTTCTCACTGTAAAGCGCACGGTTATGAATGACATGTAGCTCGTCATTCCAGGCAACGATACTCGCTGCTTGCACAGCCGGGTTCATCGCACAGCCGTGGTAGGTACGATAGAGTGCAAACTTTTCGATAATCTCTACATCACCAGCGACAAAACCAGAGCGCATGCCAGGTACATTGGAGCGTTTGGATAGAGAGCTGAACATGACGATGCGCTTAAAGTCGTCGCGACCGAGTTGATGCGCAGCTTGCAGTGCCCCGACCGGAGGCTGTGCTTCATTGAAATAAATTTCCGAATAACATTCATCTGATGCAATGACGAATCCGTATTTATCTGATAACTCAAACAGGGTTTTCCAAGCCTGGATATCCATGACTTTACCCGATGGATTACCAGGGCTGCAGACAAATACCAGTTGGGTTCGTTTGAGGACTTCCACCGGGACTTGTGTCAGGTCCATGACATAGTCGTTGTCAGGTGTGGTGTTGATAAAGTAGGGCTGTGCGCCTGCCAGAAAAGCCGCACCTTCGTAAATCTGGTAAAACGGGTTAGGCGAAATCACCACGGGCTGTTGGGAGGTACTGCTATCAATCACAGCTTGTGCAAACGCAAACAGGGCTTCACGGCTGCCATTCACAGGCAGAATCGCCTTGTCGATATTGAGCGCAGGAATCTTGTAACGGCGTTGTAGCCAGAGATTGATGGCCTCCCGTAAGGCGGGCACACCGATTGTGGTAGGATAGCTGGCCAATCCACTCAAATTGTTTGCAAGTGCTTCGCTGATGATGCCTGGGGTAGCGTGTTTAGGCTCACCAATCGACAGGTTGACATGGCTGTATGCCGGATTGGGTGTCAGGCCCTGGAACAGATCACGTAAACGCTGGAACGGGTAGGGTTGGAGGTGGTTTAAATTTGGATTCATAGGTGTGTATTATAAGTGAGCCTGTCGCATAAACAAAAAACTTCCCGGCAAAAATATATTGCTTCTGCTGCCCTGATTTATGGCGCTTTGTGCTGGGGCATTATCTGGTATCCGTACCGGTTATTAAATGAAACAGGCTTGTCAGGGGTACAATCCAGCTTGTTAAGTTACAGCTTGGCCTTGCTGCTGGGTACCATGCTGTTCTGGCCGCGCTTCAAAAGGATCTCGCACGTGCCTGCATCAGCGTATTGGCTGAGTGTGGTGGCAGGTTGGACAAATCTGGCTTATGTGCTGGCGATTATTGATGGTGAAGTGATGCGTGTGATGCTGCTGTTTTACCTGTCACCGTTATGGACGCTATTGCTCGCCAGAATCTGGCTACATGAACCCTGGCATAGACCTCAATTGCTGGCCATCGGCTTATCCTTGCTGGGGGCGGTGCTGATGCTAACGGATGGCCAATGGGTATGGCCATGGCCACAATCCACCTCTGACTGGCTGGCATTATCGGCGGGGGTAGGTTTTTCGCTCACCAATGTCATCACCCGTTTTTCAACCCATCTGACCATTGCTGCAAAAGGCATGCTGGTCTGGCTGGGTGTTTTTGCATTGTCATTGCTGATATTGTTGTGGCAAGCTGGTACTGCTGGCTTGGTGTTTGTCATGGCCTCTGCCACCGCGCCAGAGGTTTTTATCACTCTCTTTATCATTGCCTTGCTGCTGGTCTCAGCCACGTTGCTGGTGCAATATGGTGTCACTCAAATCCCTGCCATTCAGGCATCGGTCTTATTTATGTCCGAGCTGATTGTGGCGGCCATTGCGGCCTATTTTCTGGCGCATGAAACTATGTCTATCATTGAAATGGCCGGGGGCTGTTGTATCCTTGCTGCGGGAATGTTGTCGGTCAGTGTGGGGGAGTCTGGGTAGCTCAAGACAATAATTTCGCCAAAGACTGTTCCAATTGTCGGCAAAAAGTCTCTGGTTCAAATAATACCTGTGCTTGAGTCTTTAACTTTGCTTTGAGTTCAGCCAGCGCAGCGGCGTCACGCGCCAAATCAATCGCGCGTTGCTCAAATGCTTTCCAGTCCTCACAGATACATTCAGGCAGACCAACGCGATGGAGCAGGCTGGCACTGACCCTCGCCGGGAAAGTGTCGCCTGCCACCGTGAGTATCGGGATGCCTTGCCATAAGGCATCACTGGCCGTGGTATGTGCGTTGTAAGGGCTGGTATCCAGCATGAGGTCTGCATGTTGTTGCCGGGCGATATGCTGGTCAATATGCATACGGGGTGCAAATATCAATCGGTCAACCTGGATGCCCGCTGCTTGCGCTTGTTGCTGCAAATTGCGTGTCGCCCAGGTATTGCTTTGCAATAGCCATAACACGCTGCCCGGGACTTGTTCAAGGATGTGCATCCAGGTGGCAAAGATGTCTGGAGTGATCTTGAAACTCTGATTCAGGCAGCAAAATACAAAGCCTTGTTCAGGCAAGCCATGCTGTGCACGCGTCCCTGCATCCGCTTCCGGACGACGCGTATTGTTAGGTTGATAGCACGGTAGCAGCATAGGCTGTTCAGCCAATGTAGCCGACTTGAGCGTTTCATCAATCACGATAGCATCAAACAACGGTCTGCCATGAAGAAAGCCCATACTGCCAGGGTAGCCCAGCCAGTTAATATGTCGGCGGGCAGGGCGGTATGCTGTCACTCCACAGCGGCTATGTTGTGTATAACCAGTCAGGTCTATCAGAATATCGATACCTGCATGACGCATATGCACCGCAACTTCTGCATCCGTCATATGAGTGATGTCCACCCATTGATCTGCTGCTGTCACAAAAGCTTGCCGTTCTGGTGATTGGTCATCTTTGGCATTGCTATATAGGGTGACTTCAAATTGACGGCGGTCATGGGCTGCAATGACATCTGTGACCAAATAAGCCAGAGGATGACGGCGGAAATCAGAAGAAATATAAGCCAACCTGATCCGCTGATGAGCAGCTTTAGAAGCAAGGGGTGGCAAAGGCTGGATATGACCGTAATGCTGTTGCGCCCATAGGCTGGCACAGGCAAGTTGCTCTTTGTCAGTCGTCCCTGGCATGGCCAAAAAGGCAAAAGGAGGAATGCGTGCCTGAGTATTTGATCTCAATGCCTCTCTGACCTCTGCGATGGCGACATCCAGCCCTTGCCAATCGGCCATATGCTGTTTTTGATGAATCCAGTGTACTTTGGCATGCAATAACTGTGGATCAAATTTTAAAGCTTGAGCATAAGAGGCCACTGCAAGATCCAGCTGGCCTTGCTCGCGATAAGCATTTCCCAAGTTGTTATGACACTCGGCATCGTGCGGTGCGAGGCGCAAAGACGCCAGATAATGTTGAATCGCAGTTGCATTTTCTCCTAACTTGCGCAGGCTGTTGGCCAAGTTAAAGTGCACGTCGGCCTGCTGGGCATCCTGCTTTAATGACCGTCTGAAATATTCGGCAGCAACAGTTTCATTGCCTTTTTGGCTTGCGACATTGCCCAACTGCATGAGAATTTGCGGATGATCTGGCGCCCAATGTAGCGCCTGCTTAAATGCTTGCTCCGCGGCATCTGCCTGCCTGAGGGACAGGTAACAGCGGCCTAATTCATAATGTAGCTCTGGGTCTTGCGGCGAAAGCTGCAGTTTTTTTTGTAATCGCTCAATGGTTGAGTTCATGTCGGCACCTTGTCACTAAAAGGCTGCATCAACGATTGCCATCCCAATTGCTTGAACAAATGACGTTGCGGGTGCAAGCCATGCCAGAAAGTGTCTTCAGTGAGTTGGGGTAGAGAGTGCCCGAAGTCTGTTAATAAGCGCCTTGCTAATATCGCTGCACAAAAAGGCGCTGTCAACAGGCCTTTACTGCCATGTGCGACATGTACATACAGTCTTTGCGGTGAAGGTAGGTCTGTATGCTTTTCGATAGGCGCAACATGTAATTTGAGTCGCTCAGCTGGCAGTACAGCACCAACATAAGGCAGGTAATCAGGCGATCCGCATCTCAATGAAGCACGTGCAAAGGTGATCTCTGCGTTTTTAGCTGCATTAAAGTCTGGGCTTAGTCGACTGACCATGTCGAGATTGCCAATATTGTCTTCCTCACGGATATCGGTGCCGTGATCACCGGGGGCAAAGGTGGCCCCCATGGCGTGCAGGCCATGGTGCTGCGGTGTGAGATAACCATCTCCGCAAAGAATGCTTTTAAGCATGCTCATGGATTGTTGTGCAGCAATCATACCCATCTGCCCGCGTACCGGATTCAACCACATGCCACTATCCGGCAGTAGTTTGTTGGCCTCTGCCGCATTGCAAACAATCACGGCATCAAACTGCTCGCTCAACTTGGCATCATTCATTTGCAACTGCCAACCAGAGGCTTGCTGTACCAAACTGGTGACTTCGTGGTTCACGTGCAAGCTGATATTCTTGTGATCTAGCATGCGTGTGCAAGCACTGGTTGGATTTACCCAGGCACCTTGTTCAAAAAACAGGCTGTCATGCGCCAACGAGACACCGGCCTGGACACTGGCCTGTTCGGCATCCAGCTTCTGTAACAAGCCTAAATCAGCATATCTGGCAGCGACTTTTTGTACGCGTTTGAGTTCTCTTGGACTACCGCCGAGCTGCATCAAACCACACACCTGAAACCCATCGTTTCCCAAATCAAGATTGGCATAATGCCTAAGGCTGAAACTATAACTGCGCCAGGCTAGCTGGTCATTGAGCGGTTTCTCTGCGTTTAAGCGTGGATAGAGCATGCCACGTGGATTACCGGAGGCGCCGCTGGCAATGGTTGCTGCACGCTCAAACACCTCCACTTTGCAGCCTAAATTCGCCAGGAACCACGCGCTGCTGCATCCGGCAATGCCTGCTCCAATCACTGCTATCCGGGGTAGTTTTAAATGAGGGGCTTGGCTAGTCTCAGGCCAGTGGCCGTACAACATTTCACGCTTGTGACCAAATCCTCTTGTTTTATTCACTGCAAAACCAGCCGATTGCAGCCCGCGTTTCACCAGGCCTGCACTGGTGAAGGTAGCAAAGGTCGTTCCATGATGTGCACATCTGGCCATACACTCAAATAAATATGGTTGCCAAATTTGTGGGTTTTTCGCCGGGGCAAAGCCATCAAGGAACCACGCATCTGCTTTGAGATTTAATTGCGGTAATATCTGCGTGCTATCGCCGATATGCAAGGTTAAGCTGGCAGAAAATGCTGGCAGCTCTATCTGGTTGATGCCAGGTTGTAGCAAGCGGTACTGCTGGCATAACGCCTGGCTGATTTCAGCAAGTTCAGGGAAATGGGCATGGGCCGTTTGCAGGTCTTGCAAGGTAAACGGGGCAATTTCAACACTGACAAAATGTAAATGGGCGAGTGGTGGTGCAGTCTGCTGCCAAAGCTGTAAAGCAGCGAGGAAATTAAGCCCGCTGCCAAAACCGGTTTCAACAATCACAAAGTGGCTGGGGCGGTCTGTGGCTAACTGCTGCCAGCGCTGTTGCAACTGGTTATGCTGTAAAAACACATAACGCGTTTCAGCCAGCCCATGCTGCGGGTGATCTGGGCTGACTGAAAAATAGACATCATCGAATGCTGTGGAATAAGGCAGGCCATCCCGCCATTCCAATACTGCGTGTGTGCTCATGGGCGCAAGTTTATCATGCGCATGCGCACCTTACACCCGATGCTTGATGCGGTAACCAGGTTTTGCCAGTAACAGATGTACATCGCCTAACGCGCATTCAGCAAAGCCGCCTTCACAATAACTCAGGTAAAAATCCCACATGCGGATAAAGGCTTCGCTATACCCAAGCTGCCTTACCGCCTCGATATTGGCAAAGAAGTTTTCCCGCCAGTGACGCAAGGTGGTGGCGTAATGTAAGCCAATATCCTGCAAATCAACCAGCCGCAGGTCGCTGGCACGCGTCATACTAGCAAGCATGGCCGTGTTAGACGGAATGTTGGATCCCGGAAAAATATAGCGCTGGATAAAGTCTACCGAACGGATAGCACTATCGTAACGCTGGTCTACAATGGTGATGGCCTGAATCAACGCCACGCCATCGGGTTTCAATAACTGGCTTACTTTGTTGAAGTAAGTGTCATAGTATTGATGGCCCACAGCCTCTATCATTTCTATGGAGACCAGCTTGTCATATTGCCCTTGCAAATGTCGGTAATCCTGCTTAAGTAGCGTAATCTGGTCTTGCAGGCCCTCTGCGATCACGCGTTCTTTTGCCAGGGAATATTGTTGTTCGGAAATCGTGGTCGTCGTGACATGACAGCCGTAATGCTTGGCAGCATAAATGGCAAAGCCACCCCAACCGGTGCCGATTTCAATCACATGGTCAGCAGGGGTTAATTGTAGTTTTTCACAAATAGTTTTCAGTTTAAGTTCTGAAGCCGCTTGCAAGCTGGCAGTGTCTTCGTCAAAGATTGCCGAGGAGTACATCATGGTGGGATCCAGGAATAACTGGAACAAAGCATTGCCCAGGTCGTAATGCGCAGCAATATTTTTCTGGCTACCGGCCTCGCTATTGCTGTTTAGCCAATGAAAGACTTTCAATAAAGGTTTGCTCAGCCATTGGTAACCGCCTTCCAGGGTATCCATGACTGCTTGATTCAGCACCATTAAGCGTACTACGTTGGTTAAAGTATCTGCCTGCCAGTAACCTAGCATGTAGGCTTCCCCGGCGCCTATGCTGCCACCAAAGGCGATCTCACCGTAAAAACGAGGATCCAGGACTGTAATGGTGGCGGCAGGCGCTTCATTCACTGCTTGCCCAAACACATATTGATCCGCACCATCAATCAGCGTTAACTGGCCTATACTGAGTTGTTGTAGTCGTTTGAGCACCTGCGATTTGGCTAAATTGGCCACCCATTTAGCGCGACTTTTGGATTTTAATGGTTTGGTCAGCGGGTCAACGACCAATGGAGCAGGGGATGGCATCGTCGTCATGATTAATCTCCGATTCTAGCGTGTGGGTCCGGGTGAGGATAAAAAGGAATTTTTTTTAGCCATAGCTTTAGCGCTTGCCAGTAAATTGCCAGAATGACTTTCAATGTCATCCAGGGATAGGTGAGCAACATGCGATTGAGCGTGCTGGCTTGCCAGGGCTGGCGTTGCATCTTGAGCGTGGCATAAAACATGGCTTTGTCCTGCTGCCAGTTTTGCATATGCACATTTAAAGTCTCACCGGGGGCTGAAAACTGCCATTGATACTGGATATCCATGGGCATAAACGGCGACACATGAAAGTCTTTTTGCAATTTGAACAGCAAAGCGTGGTCTTGCTTGACGTCATGGACATAAGCAAATTGCTCTTTCCACGGCGTATTGGTGATATGACTGACAATCGCCTGCAGATTACCATCCAGATCATGGCAGTAATAAAAGCTCACCGGGTTAAAGCAAATGCCCCAGTAGCGGCAATGCGTCAGCAGGCCTATGCGCCCGAGCGGACGTGTGCCTGTTTGTTGTTCCACCAGGTCACGTACGCAGAGTTCCAATGGTTTTTCAGCGGGGCCTAAATAATCCTGGCGTCTAAAATATGCGAGATTTACTTTAAGATATGACCATAGTTTATTATTTTTAAACAAAGATGGAAGTTCTTCCAAATCCAGGTAAAGCATAAACAGCTGGTATTTAAAGCCATGCAACTTGGGTTGCAAACGCTGATGGCTCACCCAGCCGGTATAAATGGCGCTGTGTAATTTTGGAATTTTTAAGTGATCGGGCGTGTGATTGGCTGTCATACCATGGCCTTTTGAAAGTGCTCTATGGCATTGATTGCACTCACCACACCATCCTCATGAAATCCATTGCGCCAATAAGCGCCGGCATAACCAGTATGGTGGTGTCCACTGATCTCTCCATGTCTGGTCTGTGCATGCGCTCCTTCTAGCGTGTAGAGAGGATGTCGATAATGCAGTTTTTTGATGACTTTTGCAGGATCAATGGCATCGGTGTAATTGAGCGTCACCAATAAGGGCTGTGCAGATTGTATGCCTTGCAGGATGTTCATATTATAGGTGACTTGCACTTTACCGCCAGGCTTGTCGGTCACATGATAATTCCAGGCCGCCCAGGCAAGTTTACGTTTGGGCATCAGGCTGGCATCGGTGTGCAGGTACACGGTGTTATCCTGGTAGGGAATCGCGCCCAATATCTGTTTTTCTGCTGCGGTGGCTTCATCGCCAAGAATCTTTAATGCCTCATCGCTGTGGCAAGCAAAAAACACATAATCAAACTGCTGTGACTTGCCATCCGAAGTGTGGACAGTGACCGCATCACGTAGTCGCTTGATGGACACGACAGATGTATTCAATTGAATCCGTTCTCGATACCCGGCTGTCACTTTTTCCAGATAGGCAGCCGAGCCCCCAACAATCGTGCGCCATTGCGGGCGGTCATCAATGGTAAGCATGCCATGATGATGAAAAAAACGCACAAAAAAACGGGCAGGAAATTGCAACATCTGTTCCGCATCCGTTGACCAGATGGCAGCGCCCATGGGCACGATATAGTCGCGGATAAATTGCTGTGAGTATCCATGCTGTTGAAGGTAATCGCCCAGTGGAATTTCATTGCCTGGCGCAAGCAGTGACAGGGATTCTTTGTTAAAGCGCAAGATATCACGCACCATGCGATAAAAAGCAGGGGATAGCAGGTTGCGCCTTTGCGCAAACAGGCTGTTCAGGGAGGTGCCGTTATATTCCAGCCCGGTCATCTCATTACGTACGCTGAAACTCATGGTGCTATCACGCCAGCTGACGCCAGTTTCACGCAGGATGCGCTCGAACTGAGGATAGGTTTTATCATTAAACACAATAAAGCCGGTATCCACGGCGTGTGTTTGACCTGCTACCTCAACCTGGTGAGTGTGGGTGTGCCCACCAAGGTAATCATTGGCTTCAAACAGGGTAATTTGATGCGTTTGATGCAGATAATAGGCAAGGGTATTGCCGGCGATCCCGCCGCCAATAATGGCAATTTTCATGGTTACCCCCTCATCTCGCCGTGTTGTTCACGTGCATCCAACGGTACCTGCTTAAGGTTCCAGATCAGCCCCATGCTTGCCAGTAACTTCAAGCCGTAATAGGTCAAATCGATTTCCCACCAGTAAAACCCCTGTTTTGCCGATCCCGGAAAGTGGTGGTGGTTATTGTGCCAGCCTTCCCCTAACGTAATGATCGCTATCAGCCAGTTATTGCGGCTATGGTCACGTGTGGCATAACGTCGGTTACCCCATACATGTGCCAGGGAGTTGACACTAAACGTGGCGTGATAAAGGGCAATCGTAGATACGACAAATCCCCAAACCAGCAATTGCCAACCATTGGTGTGCAATTGTGGCGCGTAATGCGCTAGCAGATCACCCAATGCATAAATCGACACGGCCAGCGCGATGGGAACCAGGCTATCAAATCGGTCTAGCCAGCATAATTCACGATAACGGGTCAGCTCCCTGACCCGTTCCAGTTGGGTTTTAAAATTGGCATGGCTCAGGAACCAGCCTAAATGACTCCATAACAAACCATGCTGATGCGGAGAATGTACGTCTTGCGGTTGGTCAGCATGCACATGATGATTGCGATGGTGTGCGGCCCACCATAGGGGCCCACGCTGTACCGCAGTGGCACCAATCAATGCAAATATGAACTGTCCTGCACGTGAAGTCTGGAATGTCTTATGGGCAAAATAACGATGGTAAAAACCGGTCACGGCAAACATGCGTATGAGATACATCACAATGGCGAAAAATACCGCGAATGGGCTCCAGCCCACCCAATATAATGCAATCAAGGCAACATGCATGGCGACAAACGGCAAAACCCGCCACCAGTCTATGCTGTTGTCATTCGCATAGGCTGGCGCTTGGTAGCGGTGATTATCGAGCCAGCCAATCAACCGCCATAAACAGCTGTATATTCTCTGCGACATGGAATCCCCTCTCCTGGGATAAGTCATTTATTACTTGTTTTTTTATTCGTTTATTTTTTTGTTGGTAGCTGCTGGGGAAACGCCCGCAACTTGCTGGTGTCGTAACCCATAGACTGGATTTTGGACACCAAATCGTTGTAAGTCTCGCGGTTTAAATGAGGCTGGCGTGACATCAGCCAGACATAATCCCGTTTATTTCTGGCGATAATGGTGTGCTGATAGTCTTGGCTCAAATAAGCAATCAGGTATTCGGACTTGAATGGCCAGATAAATTGCATTTGCCATTCCGCATTACCAGTCCCTGGGACCACAAACCCGGTGGGGTGGTAGGTTTTTAATTCGCCGTTAAAGCTGCTTTGATTAAAGCTGAATGTGGTGGCAATGGAGCCGTCAGGATTCTTTTCATAACGCTCAACCGGGTTGTAAGGGTCGTTTTCTATGATTGTCGGGATTGCCGCAATCACAAACCAGTCACCCATAAACCGGTCGAGATCGACTTCTGCCACCGTCTTGATGGGAGGCATAGATTGGCAAGCAGATAATCCTAAAAAACTCATGATGCAAATCACTTTAATAAAATTGTTTAACATATTGATTAAATAAGTTTATAAATAATCTTATAGCCCTCTGGCGTGACGGATTCCAGAGCGACCCATTCCTGCTGGTCGTCATACCACAGCGTGATTTTCAATTTATCCTTGCCCTGATAGCGCCCTGTTAATCGGTATTGGTGCACATTCACTGGTTGCCCTTTCACCATCGTGACTTGCTTGCCTTCATCCATAACACTGACATCCAGATATTCGCCATTTTGCGGATTAAGCAGGCGTTGTTGCTTCAAGATATCCGGATTCCAGTAAGCAAACGTCATCACGCACGCAGGTAAGGTTTGCTTTTTCCCATTTTTATCAACCAAAAATTGGTTGCCTTGCTGTACGCCTGTGACATCAGTGATCTCTTTATTTTCTTCGGTATGGGCACGTAATTCACTTAAACAAGTACCTTGCCACGTTTCATCGGCCTGGTGCTGGTAACGGTAGGCGTTAATAAAAAGCACCTTGACCTTAAAGTTTGCCCGGCTTTGTAACTGGTTTTGATTCAATGTGAAACTGTGCGTACCAATCTTTTGTTTATCCAGCCAAACCTCAAAAGACCATTCTTTAGCCTCGGCGACAGAAATAAAATTAAGCACGGCAACTATGGTTGCAAAGTATCTGATCACAGGGATCATACGCACGTTCATTTTGGAATCCCTGGAATAAATGCGTTGGTACGTTTGGCATACTCGGCATAGCCTGGGCGACGGCTATGGATGGTCTGCTCCATCAGGCTGACTCCGCTGACTTTGAGCAGTAAAAAGGTCATGATCACAGGGGAAAGCCAGACCCAGGGATTGCCAGTTGCGGCCCCAAATAAGGCAAACCCCCACCAGATCAAGCACTCACCAAAATAATTGGGGTGGCGGCTGTAGCGCCAGAGTCCGGTTTGCAGTACGCCATCTGCGCCCATATTTTTGTGGCGAAACTGCATTAATTGCCAGTCGGCAACGGCCTCCCAATAAAAACCTGTGAGGAATAACACTGTTGCCGCAGCATCCAACCACTGCAAGGATGACTGGCTGGTGATAGAGACATACAGAGGATAGGAAATGGCCCAGGCCAGGAGGGCCTGAAATCCAAAGATGATGTACAGGCTTTTTAACCAGAAGTGGGGTTCGTTATTTTTGCGGATGGTGTCGTACCGATGATCTTCTTTGCCCCAGTTACGCCAGGTGAGAAAAATGCTAAGCCTCAATGCCCATAGACTCACGGCGACCAGCACCAGCCAGGCGCGCAGGGATAAATCCAGCATGAATATGGCGCTGACACAAGCCGTCATGAGCATGAACAGGCTCCACATGCTATCGACGTGACTGTATTTATGCGTCGCAAAACTCAACAGCCAGCCTGTCAGGGCAAACGCAACAATGGCAATCAAAGCATAGCTGTAAATCATACTGGCCTCACTTGCAGGGTTGCGTTGAACGTGGCACGGATCCAGAGCAGCAATGGCAAGACCAGGCCCCATTCCAGTGCAATCCAGGCCAAGTCTGATGTTGGGCCGGGCAAGGTAATAGCACCTAATTTTTCAGCACCTACGTAGGCTAATGGGCCGAAAATGGCGCCCAGTAGCGCGGCAAGCGTTAATTGATGCTGTAACCAGCGCATACTGACATTCAGTGTACACGCAAACGCCAGCCATAAACCAATCATCCAGCTGGGGATATAACTGATCGCCTCGGACTGATTATCAAAGCTGACCCAGCCCATGCTGTATACCACTTGGTCGAATATGCAGCCGGTGAGCGCAGTGAGTATCAAAGGGAGGGATTGCTCCCAGCCTTCCACCCAGTGTAAATGCAACAAGGTTAGTAAACCAATCAGGCAAAGCAGGGTGTCTTCTTTGCCAGTCCCGGCAGAGAGCACGCATGCCCACCACAACAGTTGAAATGAAACAAAATTAAAGATGATCAGCTTGGAGGAAGGCATATTCAGTCTTTCCGCTTATCTCTTTGAAAACAGATAATGGCTGACCCACCAGGTTTGTCCCTGGTTGTAACCAAACAACTCGGCACATGCCATGAAAAATATACGCCAGCGCTGACGCCAGCGTTCTGCATCCGCTTGCCCATAAATTGACTGTAAAACCGGGGTCAGTTCGGCATGGTGACTATCCATGTTAGTCAGCCAGGCATTGGCTGTTTTTTGATAGTGGGTGCCGTTCCAGCGCCAGGTATCAATGATTTTGAGATCGTCTTGAAAGTAAAGAGGCAATTGATCACTGGGCATCATGCCACCACTGAAAAAATACTGGCTCATCCAGTCATCCTCTGCTTTGACATCAAAAGTGTAGGCGGTGCTCCTGTGTACAAAAATATGCTTGAAAAAGAGGCCACCTGGCTTGAGCCAGCGCGCCACCTTGGCATATAACAGAGCGTAATTGCGCATATGTTCAAACATCTCTACTGAAACAATCCGGTCAAACGTCTGATCAATGTCAAAGACATTCATATCAGCGGTGATGATATGAATATTGGACAACCCCCGGGTTTTTGCTTGTTGCAGGATATATTCGCGTTGCGAAGCCGAATTTGACACGGCGGTAATCTGGGCATCGGGATAATGGCTGGCCATCCACAGGGTCAGTGAACCCCAACCACACCCTAGTTCAAGAATTTGCAGGGGGCCACCCAGGCGCGCATGCGCACAGGTTTGTGCCAGGGCCAGCTCCTCTGCTTCATCCAGCGTTTGTGTGTCAGGCAACCAGAAGCAACTGCTGTATTTGCGGTTGATACCCAGGCAGTATTGATAAAAGGCTGCCGGGATTTCGTAGTGCTGGGCATTCGCTTTTTCTGGTAATGGTGCAATCTCGGCAAGCTGCATCTGCTCTATAAATGCAATCAGGTTAGCTTGTGTTCGTTCGCAATCCTGTTCGGCAATTTCGCGTAACCTGGATTGGCAAAGTCTGCGTATTCCCATGCGGATCACTGCATCAGACAGTAATCCTTTTTCAGCCAGTTGTAATGCAATTGATGTTTTTGTCGATGTAATTGTCATGATTATGATTGTTGTACAAGTTAACAATTCTTGTCTATGGCTGTTTCCGACCAGATTTAGTTTCACCAATTAAAAAAAATTTTCAAAAGAGGCAGGTGAGCGTTTCAACAGGATCATCATAACGTGTATACTAACCTGTATAGTCCATGGGTTGCATGATATGAAAACAGTCCTGAAAAACCTCCTGTTATCTGGTGTAGTTGCAGGCATCTCCTGTCTGCTATTCGCTTGCACGCATACAGCTAAACCGGTTGCCACTAGTGATAGCAACATTGACTGGCCAAGTTATGGTTTGAATCTGGAGTCACAACGTTTTTCCAGCCTGACACAAATCAATCAACACAACGTGGCGCAATTACAAGCGGCATGGTCGGTGGAAACCGGGATAAAAGCTACCTTTCAAGCCACACCTATTGTGGTGAATGGCATCATGTATATCAGCTTGCCTTTTAACCATGTAATGGCATTAGATGCCGCTACTGGCAAGCAATTATGGAAATACACGCATACACGCAAGCCTGAGTGGAACATGTGTTGCGGGCCAGCCAATAGGGGTGTTGCCGTCGCAGCAGGTAAGGTCTTTATAGGGACTGTCGATGCCAGACTGATCGCTTTGGATGCTGCAAGCGGTAAAAAACTATGGGATATTGATGTTGCCGGAAGTCAGGTCAATACTGAGCACCAGGATGCATTGAACGGCAGCGATCCAAACAAAACCCGCAAAGTGACGGGCGGCACAGGCGTAGGCATTGCCATGGCGCCTGTGGTTTATCGAAATAAGGTGATCATCGGCATCACCGGTGTCGGCTATGGCCTGCATATTGATAATCCACGCAGTGACGCTCCTCTTGGTGCCGTGATTGGTGTCACTGGCCGTTATGGCCGCCCCGGGTTCCTGGCGGCGTTTGATATCAACGATGGTCACCAGATTTGGCAGTTTGATACCATTCCGCAACAGGGTTGGGAAGGACAGTTTACAACGCAAACAGCCGATGGTAGTCAATTCGATCGGGATATTTCATCAGAAAAGGCTGCCTTGAATGAATACCCGGATGCGGCCCGTTTTGGCGGCGGTTCTGCCTGGAGTACCCCGGCGATTGATACTGCCACCCATACACTGTATTTTGGGACTGGCAACCCTTCGCCGCAAATGAATGATGTCTCCAGGCCTGGGGACAATCTTTATACCGTGTCATTAGTCGCCCTGGATACAGAGACAGGTCAATACAAATGGCATTACCAGCAAGTGCCACATGACTTATGGGGCTATGATCTGGCCAGTCCGCCAGTACTGTTTAATTATCATGGCCAAGGCAAAAGCATCCCAGCCGTTGGCCAGGCAAGTAAAACAGGTTGGTTCTATATTCATGATAGAGCCACAGGTCGTTTCCTGGCTAAATCTGCCGCTTTTGTCCCACAGCATAATTTGTTCAAAAAGCCGAGTGCGGAGGGAACCGTTATATATCCGGGGATTCTTGGTGGTGCCAACTGGTCACCGGTTAGCTTGAATGAGCGCCAGCAAACCGTTTATGTGGCCGCTATGCACAGTCCGATCAAATACACCGTGCACGAAACTGAAGTAAAGGCAGGCGAAAAACCGATACGTTATGCCGCCAGCGAACCCACTACCGATGAACGCTGGGGGGTGTTAAGCGCGATTGACCTGCGTTCTGGGCAGATTGCCTGGCAACAAAAAACCAGCCAGCCATTGGTTGGTGGTGTACTGGCGACTGCAGGCGGTCTCTTGTTTTGCGGGGAAGGGGATGGCAGGTTTTCTGCCTATGACAGCCAGACCGGGCAACGGCTATGGCAATATCAATCTGAATACGGCGTGAATGCGCCGCCGATTACATACCAAATCAATGGTGAGCAGTATATTGCGGTGGTGAGCGGCGGTAACTCCCTCTTTGGTTTTAAACAGGGCGACCGGATTTTAACCTTCAAACTGCCATCAAAACATTGATAGTACTGATAGCAGAGTCAACATCGACAATTGAAATAACCTTAACAGACCCCGGCTTCAATATGATTATTGGTGGTTAATTGATTGGGCTCATGATGAGCCCTTTTTCTTTTGATGGGCGCCTCTAAAATTCAAATTGCTAAGCCAGACAAGGCGCGAATAAAAAATTTGCGAGCATTTGCTGTACGAATGGCCTGCTTAACCCTATATGAGCAACGCAGTATCCCAACGGAATTTGAATTTTTAGAGGTGTCTTGATGTTAAACACAGTGACCCCTTGGGGAATCTGCTGTAAGGTTTCCGTGTCATATGCGACAAACATGCATCATCAATGACACACAGGAACCTTTATGCTACTGGATAACAATCGCCGTAATCCCAGCGTGATTTTGCCCTCGGAAATCACGCCACAAGAAATGTTTGAACAACGTCGTCAATTGCTGAAAGTAGCAGGCGTGGCTGCGACGAGTGTGTTATTTCCCACCCACCTGCAAGCTGCCCCAACCCTCGATTTCCAGAAAACCAATTATGGCAAGGAAGAGAAGCTGACCAGCTTTGAGGATGTGACCGGCTACAACAATTATTATGAATTTGGCACAGGCAAGGAAGACCCGGCACGTGAGTCCACCTTGTTTAAACCCAGCCCTTGGGCAATCAAGATCGAAGGCGCGGTGAAGCAGGCCAAAACGATCAGCCTTGAACAGCTCATGAAGCTTGCGCCGTTAGAAGAGCGCATTTACCGCATGCGCTGTGTGGAGGGCTGGTCTATGGTCATTCCATGGCTGGGGTTGCCGCTTAAAGCCTTGATTGACTGGGCGCAGCCGACGGGCAATGCCAAATATATCGAATTTGTTTCCTATAACGATCCACGGCATATGCCCGGTGCCCGTATTCCTGTGCTGGATTGGCCCTATATTGAGGGGCTGCGCATAGACGAAGCCATGCAGCCATTGACCATCCTCGCGGTGGGTTTGTATGGCAAAGTCCTGCCCAATCAGAACGGTGCGCCGGTACGTCTTGTGGTGCCCTGGAAATACGGGTTTAAAGGAGCCAAGGCTATCAGTACGATTCGGTTTGTTGAACACATGCCCAATACCACCTGGATGAAGGCCAGCCCACGCGAGTATGGTTTTTATGCCAATGTCAATCCGTCGGTGGATCATCCGCGCTGGACACAGTCCTCTGAAAAGCGCATCGGTGCCGGGTTGTTTGCGGGTCGCATCAAAACCAGGATGTTCAATGGCTATGATGAAGTGGGCCAGTTATATGCGGGCATGGACTTGAAAAAGTATTTTTAGAGGTCCTTTCATGTTAACACTTCACAGGCTGTCCTTAAAAAAACCAACAGTCTTGATATGCCTGCTTAAAACCATGATTTGGTTTGGTGCCAGCTTGCCTATTTTGCGGTTGGTCATTCTGGGGGTGACAGAAAGTCTTGGCGCCAATCCCATCGAGTTTATCGAACGTTCTACGGGCACATGGGCATTGGTGTTTTTATTACTTTCTCTGATCATCACTCCTTTGCGGCATCTCACCGGACAGCCTTGGCTGATTGCAGTACGTCGTTTGCTGGGCTTGTGGATGTTTGCCTATGCTTGCCTGCATCTGACCAGCTATGTGTGGCTGGATTACCAGTTTGACTGGCCAGAGATTGCGAAAGACATCACCAAGCATCCTTATGTGATCGTTGGGGCCGCTGCATTTGTCCTGACCTTGCCGCTGGCAGCGACTTCCAATCAAAAAGCCATCAGGATGCTTAGGCAACGCTGGAAAAGCCTGCACACGCTGGTTTATGTCATCGGTATCCTGGTGCTGCTGCATTATTGGTGGCTGGTGAAAAAGGATGTCACTGAGCCAGTGATATACAGCATCGTTTTTGCCATATTGATGCTTGCGAGATGGCGACCTGCAATCAGAAAGTACCTAGTGAAATTAAACTGATGTCATGATTCTGGAGCAGTGTTTTCATCCCTTGACTTGGCGAATAGCACTTTTTGGATCATGCGCATACTGCATTGAAAAGGTGATTGAGTGGGCAGCCATTCTCCTTGACAGCACACGGCTTTTTGGAGACATTACTGTAAATATACAAAAGGAGCTCTCCTCAGGATGGGCTTCAAACTAAAATTCTTCGGGGGTGTAGCATCTTAACAACCGACAGGCAGAGGGGTGCCTATGTGTCGGCAGTTGGATTTTGCACTGCGGTTGTGAAAGTATGCGATGTCTACAGTAAATCTCGTGCCAAATGAAGTCGTTTTGGCAGATCACGACTTGAACCATTCATTTGAAAAATGGCGCTCACAAGTTGATTCTTCCGGTTTTTATATCGCAGTAGTCACAGACGACCATGGCCATTGCCTCTCAGTGCTGGCTAGTCATTCACCTGCATTGGAAGGTGACCTTTGGACATGTCTGCCTTTGGTGGCACATGACCCGGTCAGGGCTATTTTGTCGCCGCCCGCACCAGACATCAAGCATCGTACGTTGCACGTGGCATGTCATGATCATGAGAATCGCTGGCTGGAATGCTGTGCGCATTATTTTAAATCAGCGACTGGCGAGTCGCGCTGCTTGCTATTGATCCGCGAAACCATACATGAGACTCAGTCTGCGACTGATTTCCAGCAGGAAAGATTACGTGCGATTGCTTATGAACGCATTAAATTTTCTCTGCTGGAACTGATTTTAAAAGAGCAGGATGCGCTCAGGATTTTAGAGAAAATCGTGCATGATATTGAGAGCATACACACAGAAGTGTATTGCGCGATTGTGCTAACGAGGAACCTGGGAAAACTGGTGCAAACAGTGATTGCATCTTCGTTGCCACAGGCGATGTTGCAAACATTGCGCCAGCTGCAACTGGATACAGGGAATGGTTCCCTTGCGACATCGATTGCGACAAAACAGCGCGTCGTTGTAGAAAATGTAATGACGCACCCGTACTGGCTCAATCACCGTGAAGCAGCCACGGCGTCTGGCATACAGGCGGGCTGGTCTGAACCTATTTTAAGCGCTGAAGGAGAGGTGCTAGGCGCGTTTGCCATGTATTATCGGCAACCCCAAACACCAAGCGCGTTTGAGCTGTCCATGATAGAGCAGGCGGCAAAACTCGTGAGTATTGTCGTTGACCGCCATTTATCTCAAGAGTCTATCCAGAGCCTGGCTTACTATGAACCTGTCACGGGTTTGCCTAATCGTAGAAAGGTGTATGAACACCTGCATCAATTACGCAAAGAGGCAACCCATGGCCAATGGGGAATGATTTATATCGACCTCGATCACTTTAAATGGGTGAATGAAGCGCATGGTCACACCACAGGAAACCAGCTATTGCATCAAGTTGCAGAGCGCTTGCAGAAGGCAGCTGAACCCCACTTCATCGCCTGCATGGGCGGAGACGAGTTCGTCGTGCTGTTGTCTGGTCTTGCATCAGATGCTGACGAAGCTGCAGAGCAAATGTGGCACATGCAGCGCCAGTTGCAAAAAGTGTTTCAGCGCCCGTTCAAGATAGGGGCACAGAAACTGTCGATCACGGCGAGTATGGGTTTATGTAGTTTTAATGAAACTGGCCCTGGCGAGACAGACTATGTGAAAGCGGCCGATATCGCCATGCATAAAGCCAAGCAAGCCGGGCGTAATCAAGCCTGTCTATATGAGCCTGGCATGCAAACCGAAATTGCAACCCAGGTCATGCTTGAGGCTGACTTGCGTGAAGCGATTGCCCAGCAACAACTACGCCTGTATTACCAAGTACAGGTAGACCATACCGGGCGGCCGTTTGGGGCAGAAGTATTGCTCAGGTGGCACCATCCCCAACGCGGTGTGATTTCCCCATTGGCGTTTATTTCGGTTGCCGAAAACAGTGGCCTCATTGTGGAAATGGGTTACTGGGTACTTGACCAGGCTTGTGCGCAGATTGCATGTTGGCAGCAATCTCTAAATACCCGGGAACTCAGCTTATCTGTGAATATCAGTGCACGCCAGTTCCGTCAGGCCGACTTCGTAGACATGGTCAAAGCGTGTATCCAGCGCCACCAGATTAATCCGAATGCATTACGTCTGGAGTTAACAGAAAGCCTGTTGCTGGAGAACGTAGACGATGCCGTGTTGATTATGGAAGAACTTAGCCAGCTGGGCATACAATTTTCATTAGACGATTTTGGGACGGGATATTCTTCGCTACAATATTTGAAGAAGCTACCGCTGTACCAGCTTAAAATCGACCGTTCGTTTGTGCATGACCTCGTCACTGACAGTCACGACCGCACCATTGTGCGTACCATTATTGCGATGGCACAAAGCATGTACCTCAATGTGATTGCCGAAGGTGTTGAGACGCAAGCACAGTTGGAGTTGTTATCGAATAACGGTTGTCGTCGTTATCAAGGCTTTTTATTTGGCAAACCAATGCCGATAGAAGACTTTAACGAATGGCTGGGAGAGAGACTGACTTAAGGCGCAGCTTGCGCTGGCAAAATTTGTGGCTCAGTTTCAGGCAAGGTCGGGGAGGGCACTATCGCTGGCTGTATCTCTTGCCTGGTCGCGATATTGCTGCTCTGCTGTGTGCTACTTTCTGCCGTTAAAATCCGTAGGGTAATGCGGCTGTTCAGCGCCTGGGCAAACTCGTTGTCACTGCTTGAAACCGGCTTGGTTTCTGCCATGCCAATTGCGGATAACCATTTGCTGGCAATGCCTTGCCCCGCAAGGCTAGCGGTCACATGCGCAGCTTGCGCTGCGCTCAGTTCCCAACGCTTGGTTTCTGCATCTGCCTGACCATTAAACAAATGCCTGTCGCAGTGACCTTCTACCTGTATGGTGCGATACTCGTTTTTTAATTGGCCAGCGGCAGCATTCAATACCGCTAGCGCCTGGGGTGTATAGGTGGCCTGGAGACTATTAAACAGCAGGCTGCTTTGTATATCCACCTCTATGCCAAGATCGGACTGATACACCGCAATCAGCTTCTGCTCAATCCAAGGGGTGAGCGTGTTTGCTAGTTGCTGGCCAATCGCATGAACCTTTTCCTGGTCGCGCTGCTTTTTTTCCTGGTACAAATAACTTAAAGGCAGCGGTTTAAGCACAGAGCTCTGATTCTGCAAGCTGGTTTGTGTTTGCGCATCCAGTGTAGTGACCTGGCCCGGCTTGCCTTGAAAAGCCGTCACCACCGCGTCAGAAAGCGCACGGTATTTATTCAGGTTGATGGTTGAGGTGGCATACATCACCACAAAAAAAGCAAATAGTAGGGTAATAAAATCGGCATAAGAGATCAGCCAGCGTTCGTGGCTTTCTTCCTCATCGTCCCATTGCTTGCGTCTGTACATTAGGATCCCCGCAGATGCAGGTATGATTCAAGACGCTCACTGACCAGTTTCGGGTTGTCGCCACGGGCGATGGAGACCCAAGCGTTCAGCAACATTTCGCGGCGCGACATTTCATGCTGAATATGGCCTTTGAGTTTGTTTGAAATGGGCAGGAAAACGAGGTTTGCCAAGGCAACCCCGTAAATGGTGGCTACGAATGCAACGGCAATACCGCTCCCGATTTTTGCTGGATCAGAGAGATTTTCCATGACATGGATCAGTCCCAATACCGCGCCGAGGATGCCGACAGTAGGGGCATAACCACCGGCCGCAGACCAGATCTTTGCGGCTTCACGCTCTTGCATCTCAAAGTAATACATATCAATGGCGCAGACTTCACGGATACGGTCAGCAGGGGTGCCATCGACCAGGAGCTGTAATCCCTTGCGTACAAATGGATCTTGCTCTCGCTTGATATAATTTTCCAGTGACAGCACGCTCTCCTTGCGGGCTTGCTGGCTCCATTGGTTGATTTTGATAGCGAGCTTTTTCCGGTCATCCTGCGGATGCACAAAGACCAGGCGTAGCATGCGCAGGCCTTTGATAAATAACTTGAGCTCGGTTTGCAGTAATACGGCGCCTGCAGTGCCCAACATCACCACCGCAAACGCTGCCGGCTGCATCAATGAGTTAAGGTGGCCACCATCAATCACCTGGCCCAGTACCAAACCGGAAAGGGCAATCAGGAGGCCGGCCAGGCTACCCCAATCCATCAGGCAACTCCGGTCCAGGCCCTGTCGCGCATGGAGGCACGCAAGCGTGCGACCGCCTGGCTATGCAGCTGGCATACGCGGGATTCGGACACATTCATGATTGCGCCGATTTCCTTCAGGTTCAGTTCCTGTTCGTAATACAGGCCCATCAGCATTTTTTCGCGGTCTGGCAAATGCTCAATCGAGTCAATCAAGGCCTCGCGGAAGTCGCTTTCCAAAAGCGCTTTCACCGGATCACTGCTATCGTCATCGACGTAACGGTCCAGAAAATGTTCGCCGCCGTCGTCATCCTGAAAATCTTCATAATAAATCAGCTGGTGACCCTGGCAATCGCTCAGCACATCATAGTAGTCTTCGAGGCTGAAGTTCATGTGCTTGGCAATTTCTGATTCAGTCGGTGGCCGCCCCAGCTTTTGTTCCAGTTGCTGTACGGCCACTTCGATATCACGCATACTTTTACGGATGCCGCGTGGCAACCAGTCGGCACCGCGCAATTCATCGAGCATGGCACCGCGCACACGCTGTGAAGCATAGGTTTCAAACTGTGCTCCATGCGTATCTTCGTAACGCTGGATGGCATCCATCAGGCCTATCATGCCAGCTTGAACCAAGTCATCGAGCTCAACACAGGAGGGCAGTTTGGCTTTTAGCTGGTAAGCCATTTTTTTGACCAGGCCGCTATGCTGTTTGAGCATCTGGTCGGTATTGTGAGTTGTGCCTTTAGCGGTATACATGTTTTTCCTCTTCTACGTCAGGCAACTGCCAGTGAAGGCATGGTGTTACGTTGCTTTTCGAGACGATGTGCCACTGATTTAAAAGCCAATGCTGTCTGGCCTGGTTTGTGAGTATTAGGTAAGACAATGTCAGCCCTGCGGCCTGACATTGTTGACGCTGGTCTGGTTTCATCGGTCGGTATCGCACCAAGAAACTCAAGCGTCACGCCCAGGAACTGTTTGCAAACCTGATTCAAACGCATAAAGTATTGTTGGCCTTGATCATGACTCGCACCAGTGACGACGACGCTCAACGGGACGTCACCATGCTGCTGGCTGATATGTTTGATGGTCACATAAGCCGCTTTGATGGCGGTATCGCTTCTGTCCATTTGAATCACCAGTTCATGCTCGGCGCTGACTGGCAATGTCAGGTCATACGCTTGTGTATCCAGCTGTGTCTCAATCATGACGGTATCGTAGTCATATGCAAGTTGTCTCACTATACCGTCTAGCTGTGTTTTTAAATCTTGTGATAAAGGCGAGGTTAACAGGTCATTTTCAGCCAAACAGCTCAGATCATATCCTTGCGGATGTTTAATAATTCCACGTTTGATAGCGCTGTTATTGGCTGCAATGGCCTGTAAAGAGTAGGGCGTTGCAGGCTGGCGATGGGCATGAATCAACAGCAAACGCTGTTCTGGCATCAGCATGCTCATGGCCAGGTTGCGGATCCATGAGGTCGCAGGCTGACCATTGGCACCAATCACACTAATGATACGGGCAGAGGACTTGGCCATGATCCGGCGCAAACCATCTGCTTGGTCACGGTAATTAAACATGCTAGTGCTCCTGTGCGGCCGTTTGCATCATGCTGGATATCACCAACGGCAACTCTTCATCGAGGTATTGGTAAGGCAGGCTGGCCTGATGTGGCGTCAGCACGCGCTCTACCAGTGCCTGTTTATCTGCCACTTCGATATCCTCAGGCACGCGTTGACCACTGGTGGTGTAGAACAGTCGCATACGTTCGCGAATCAGCACGTCTAGCACATTGCCGATAGCAGCGGCTTCATCCAGTTTGGTGACGATACAGCCAGCAATGTCATGTTTTTTGTAGCTACGCATCACATCAGTCAAGGTGTCGCCTGTAGAGGTTGCATTCAGGCACAATAATTTCTGGATCGGTGAGTCGGCGCGGCTCAACATCGAGAGCTGCTCAGTCACTGCCTGGTCACGCTGACTGACGCCCACAGTGTCTACCAGGATCATGTGTTTGTTTTTCAATTCATTCAGGGCAATTTTCAGGTCTTCTTCGTCTTTGACGGCATGTACCATGACACCCAGGATCTTGCCGTAGATACGCAGTTGCTCGTAACCACCAATCCGGTAGCTGTCTGTCGTGATCAGACCCAGGTTTTGCGTACCATGTTTCATCACATAACGGGCGGCTAGCTTGGCGGTGGTGGTTGTTTTACCCACACCGGTTGGGCCCACCAGGGCGTAAATGCCGCCACGGTCCAGCAGTGCGTCTTCATCGTCCAGCGTATGCAGGTTGCGGGTGATCACTTCTTTCGCCCACATTGGAGCCTTGTTCACATCAATATGGTTGGGCATTTTTTCGGCAATCTGGCGCGACAGTGCAGCACTGAAACTGGCAGAGAGCAGGGTGCTCAGCACCTTGGATTTGGCCGGGCTGTGTTGCAAATGGTGTTGCCAGGTCATGGCACTCATCTGGGTTTCAAAATGGCTGCGCATCTGGCGCATTTCCTGCATCATGCCCATCATTTTTTCTTCCAGTGTTTGTGTGGCTACCTGGTAAGCCTGTTCCTGCTGTTCATTGTGCTGTTTCAGCATATCCATAATGGCTGATTCTTGTACTGCTGCTTCTTCAGCGGCTTGGGCATTCGCGGGCATGGCAGGCGCAGCGGTTGCTTGAGGCACTGCCTGGCGAGGCTGATCCTTGGCAGTCACAAAGTCGAGCAGACTACGACTGTTATCCATCGATGTTGCTACTGCGGGCTGGCCCGACGTAGTCGCAATATCGGTTTCCAGCATGGCCATGATTTCGGTACCACCGTTTACACTGCGGTTCGCGACAATAATGGCATCATCACCTAATGCTTGCTTGACTTGCGCCAAGGCTTCACGTGCATTTTTGCCAAAAAATCTTCTGATATTCATAATTATTGCGCTCCGATTAAACTGGTGACACGAATGGATTTGTTGTCTGGCAGCTCGTCATGTGACAACACTCTGAGATGCGGGACAGTTCTTCTTAAAAATCTGGATAAAGCCTGGCGTAGCGGGGCAGCAACCAGTAATACCGGCGTCAGGCCCATTTGCTCTTGTTGTCTGGCTGCCACTTCTGTCTGTTGTGACAGTCTCTCGGCAATGCCAGGTTCAATCACACTTTGGCTGGACTGATTGTTCTGCAGGGCTTGCAGCAACATTTTCTCAAGCTGTCCATCCAACGTCATGGCGGTAATTTCATTGCTGTATGGGAACAGGTCTTGCACAATGGCGCGGCCGAGCTTGATACGCACCATGGCGGTCAAGTCGTTGGCATCCTGCGTATATTGTGCGTGATCTGCAATCGTTTCCAGGATGGAGCGCATATCGCGGATATGCACCCCTTCGTTGAGCAGGTTTTGCAATACTTTCTGCAAGCTGGAGAGAGTGATCATTTTGGGGACGATTTCCTCAATTAGTTTGCTGGAATCCTTGCCTAAATGATCTAACAGCTGTTGCACTTCCTGGCGACCCAGCAGTTCACCGGCATTCAGTGAAATGATATGGTTCAGGTGGGTGGCAATCACAGTGCCAGCATCTACCACCGTATAGCCCAGGCTTTGCGCATATTCTTTGCGGTCAGGCTCAATCCATACTGCTGGCAGGCCAAAAGCCGGGTCTGTGGTTTTGGCACCGTCCAGCTCGCCGGTCACGGCGCCTGGATCAATCGCCAGCATCTGGCTGAAGTTGGATTCGCCCGTGGCCATTTCCACGCCCTTCATCGTGATGCGGTATGCATTCGGCTTGAGTGTCAGGTTGTCGCGAATATGCACTGTCGGTGCCAAAAAGCCGATTTCCTGTGCGAATTTCTTGCGGATACCTTTAATCCGTTTGAGCAGCTCGCCACCCTGGCCTTTATCAACCAGTGGAATCAGACGATAACCAACTTCGAGTCCAATCGTGTCTACAGGCAACACATCGTTCCAGGTCGCTTCTTCGGCTTCACTGGCTGGGGCCAGCTTGTCTTCTGCTTTGGGCTCCAGAATAGCCTCTTGTTTGGCTTTTTCCTGTTTTTGCTTGACAGAATAGGCCATGCCACCGAGTAAGCCACCTAAGGCAAGGAACGCCAGGTGAGGCATGCCTGGAATCAGGCCGATACCGCCGATGATGCCCGCAGTGATGGTCAAGACGCGTGGATTCTCAAACAACTGGGTAATCAACTGGCCGCCGATATCTTCATTGTTGGCAACACGGGAGACCACCACACCGGCAGCGATAGAAATCACCAGGGATGGAATCTGGGCCACCAGGCCGTCGCCAATTGCCAGCAAGGTATAGTTTTTAACTGAATCACCAAAACTCAGGTCATGCTGCACCATGCCCACAATCAACCCGCCAACGATATTGATAATAATGATCAGGATACCGGCAATGGCGTCACCACGTACGTATTTACTGGCACCGTCCATGGCGCCGTAGAATTCGGATTCCTGGCCCACTTCTTTACGGCGGCGGCGGGCTTCATCTTCGCCAATCAGGCCAGCATTCAGGTCAGCGTCAATCGCCATTTGTTTACCTGGCATCGCGTCCAACGTGAAACGTGCGCCCACTTCAGCAATACGGCCCGCACCCTTGGTGATGACGGTGAAGTTGATAATGGTCAGGATCACAAACACCACGATCCCGACAGCGTAATTGCCACCGATGAGGAAGTGGCCAAAAGCCTCAATGACTTTACCGGCAGCATCCGGTCCGGCATGCCCCTCGGTTAATACCACGCGAGTTGAAGCTACGTTCAGTGCCAGGCGCAGCATGGTAGTCATCAGCAACACGGTAGGGAAGGCGATAAAGTCCAGTGGCTTGGTGGTTTGCAGGCCTATCATCAGGACCAGGATAGACAGCGCAATATTAAAGGTGAAGAACACATCGAGCATGATGGCCGGTAACGGCAGGATCATCATGGCCAGCAGCAATACAATAATGAGTGGTGCAGCGATTGCTCGTCCGTCCATTTTCCCCATCCATTGTTGCCAGTTATTCATCTTAAACTCCTAAACCTTCAATTACTCAATCTCAGCCGCAGTTGCAGGCGCGGCATTTAGTGCATGTGGATCCAATGCATCCGGTACTGGTACATTAGCCGGCATGACCGGACGCACACCACCATGCTGATTGAATACACGCAGTTGAAATACATACGCCAGAATTTCAGCCACCGCTGAATACAAAGTCTGTGGAATCTCACGCTCCAATTCGGCATGGGCGTACAAGGCACGTGCCAGTTTTGGGGATTCCAAGGTCATGACTTGATGTTCAGCAGCAATTTCCTTGATTTTTTGGGCAATCACATCCGCCCCTTTGGCCACCACGATAGGGGCGCCGTTTTCACCTTCTTTATAACGTATCGCGACCGCGTAGTGGGTTGGGTTGGTAATCACCACATCCGCCTGGGGTACGTTACTCATCATTCTTCTGCGGGCCATTTCGCGTTGTTGCTGGCGGATACGGCCTTTAATCTCTGGGCTACCTTCAGACTCTTTTGCTTCGTCCTTCAATTCCTGTTTAGTCATTTTGTGTTTCTGCGCATATTGATAGAGCTGGTAGGGCACATCAATCACTGCAATGAGCACTAATGCAGAAGCAATGGTCAGGAATCCGGTGACCATATAATCACTCACGGTGCTGATACTGGCTTCCAAAGGCATTTGCGACAACCCCAACATCGGTTGCAAATCTTTCTTGACGATCGCGTAGCCCACCGAGGCGACCAGCACTGTTTTGGCAATCGATTTCACTAATTCAACCAGTGAGTTCTTGGAGAACAGGTTAGCCAGTCCCTTCATCGGGTTCAGCTTGCCAAAGTTAGGCACCACAGACTTCTGTGACATTACCCAGCCGCCGACCAGAATAGGGGCAGCCACTGCCACAGAAACAATAATTACTGCCAGTGGTAGAAAAGCCCACATCGCCTGCTCAATCACTTTCACCATATGTACGATCAACAGCTGCGGTTCAAATGCCATGGCCCGGTCTATGCTCAGGCCTTGCCGTAATACATTCTTCATGGCATCCCCCATGGGGCGGCTCAACATCATGATCGCCATGCCACTGGTAAACAACACAGCACACGCAGCCAACTCGCGCGACCGGGGAACATCGCCGTCTTCGCGTGCCTTCTCCAATCGCTTGGGGGACGCGTCTTCGGTTTTTTCCATATCGCTGTCTTCAGCTGCCATGTCCTAAACTCTTTCGTTTCACGGATACAACACAGGTTGTGTTTCTTGAGAGTGATTATTGGACAGAAAAGCGTATTTTTATAATCGGAATAAAAGGACTTATTGACCGCTTTCTATCAGTTACATTGCTTTAAATGTTAATGAGTGCAAAGTTAAAAATTATTTCTACTTTTAAAACAATGCCTTATGAAATTTTTGAGATTTTTTTATAACCCGACCCTAAAGTTTTAGTTTGTGCTGTCGTTAACCGGGATAGTGCAAAAAGCATTGATGAAAGAGAAAAGACAAACTAAAGCAAACAAAAAACAGTTGTTTACGGAATACAACCGGAAAACTTTAATTATTTTTTGAATTGGAAAGGACAAGATACTGGGAAGATAGTCATACTTTTATTGCAGTTTAACTTTAAATATAAATCATAACTTATTGATATTTATAGTTATGAGAGTAGCCACGTAAGCGTTTGTAAGACAAACACCTACGTGGCCGTTTTCGTCTGTCTTACAAAAGAAACCGACAAAGCCTGCTTGTTGCAGTTCATGATTGCGCGCAAAGTACGCCTAACGCTCAGGCGTACTTAAATCAACGCTAAAAAACGGAGAAAAGATCATGGACATGCAAAACGATTTACTCGCTGAAATCAAGGATGCCAACCTGAACTACCTGATGTTGGCACAACAACTGATCCGCGCTGACAAAGCCACTGCCATCTTCCGCCTTGGTATCAATAAGGAAATTGCAGACTTGTTGGAAAACCTGACTAACTTGCAACTCCTCAAACTCTGTAACACCAATATGTTGCTGACTCGCTTCCGTTTTGATGATAGCGAAATCCTGGGCATGTTGACCAGCTACGCCAAAGATCCAGCCCAAGCACACTTGCACACAGCAGTATTGATGTCTGCCCAGGCTGCGGAATCTACTATATAACGGTTTTCCCGTTTCCATCTGACGATTAGAAATAGAAAAGAGGGTTATCATGCAAAAGAAGAGTGTAGTCAACGAGGCTGAACAAATTCAACTGGCCATGCAAATGATTGAACTGGGCGCACGCCTGCAACTGCTGGAATCACAAACCACTTTGTCACGTGAGCGTTTGATCAAGCTGTACAAAGAGATGAAAGGCGTTTCTCCACCTAAAGGCATGTTGCCATTCTCCACTGACTGGTTCTTGACCTGGCAACCGAATATCCACTCTTCAATTTTCTATAACATCTACCGCTTTATGGTGGAGTACGCTGGCGTAGACGGCATCCAGGCCATCATTAAAGCCTACACCCTGTATATGCAGCAAGTGCAAAATCCTGATCCAGCCCAACAAGACGAACCAGTATTATCACTGACCCGAGCCTGGACCCTGGTACGCTTTATCGAAAGCAAAATGCTGACAACCAAAGTCTGTCATTGCTGTGGCGGTCAATACATTGTCAACAGCTACGACCTGAACCAGAACTATGTCTGCAACCTGTGCCACGTTCCTTCACGTGCCGGCAAAACCAAAAAAGCCAAAGAACTCAGCTACAAACTGGTTTCCATGACTGCTTAAGTAGTGAGCAGGTGATGATTCCTGCGAAATGAAGGATTAGCATGCACTCAGTAAAACTCTCGGCAGAGGCGTTACCATCCCAAGCATGGATGCAGCGTCTCTTGCCAAAAAGATTATGGGCGCAGGCCTTGCTGATCCAGTGTGTGAGTATGCTGTTGTTGACGAGCCTCGCGGGCAGCATCATCAACAGCGTATTTGTGTTTGAGTTGCATAGCCTGGGGATTACGCTGGATTCCCTCTGGTTCTGGCTGTTGTTGCATATATGCATGGTCAGCCTGCTGGCAAAATTAGCCGACATGCCGGTGTGGTGGCGCTGGATCCATGTCATTTTCCCGTTGGCCGTCGTGTTCATGCAGCAGGTCGCATTGCCTGCTGGTGTGTATTTTGCCGGGTTTATCATGACCCTGGCGCTTTACTGGTCAGTGTATAACACCCGCGTTCCCTTTTACCCCTCTTTTCCGTCCACTTGGCGTGCCATGCACCGTATCTTGGAGCAACATGCGGATGATCACTCACTGAAAGTGCTGGATATTGGTAGTGGCATCGGCGATATTGCCATGTTTCTTGCCAAACAGCGTATTCACGATGATGTCTCAGGCATCGAGATTGCACCATTACCGTGGGCCATCAGTGCTGTACGGGCTATTTTCTCAGGTACCAGTGTCAAGTTTACGTTGGGTGACTACCGCCAACTGGATTTTGCAGAATTAGACGTGGTCTTCGCCTATCTTTCGCCTGCGGTCATGAATGACGTCTGGCAAAAAGTACAACAAGAGATGCAGCCAGGCAGTTTATTTGTCAGTTCTGAGTTTCCAGTGCCTGATGTTCATGCACGTCGAATCATTTATCCCGCCGTCAACGCACCGGCCTTGTACGTTTATCAAATAGGCTAATATCCTTGTAGCACCAGCCAACAATGGCCACGGTATTTTGAGTGGTTTCGTTATCCATCTTTTCCTGACAAGATCGCATCAACAATAGTGTGTGTTTTTTGCTTCCATATTTTTTCTGCCAAATTTAATTTCACCCCTGCGATCTGCGTTCACTTAGCCAACCAATTTGGCTAGCTAAATCCCTTTTATTTGGAAAAATGAATTTCATGCCAGGTTGATATGCTGTCCATATTAAATGCTAAAAGCGGAGTAAAGCATGTTTGTCATCATTGGATACGTAGTCGTTTGTGGCATGATTTTTGGGGGTTATGCGCTGGCCGGCGGTCACTTGGGCGCATTATGGCAACCGCTGGAGGTCATGATGATTTTCGGTGGTGCGTTTGGTGCCTTTATTGTCGGGAATGATAGTAAAGCGATCAAGGCAACCATGAAATCAATACCAACCTTGTTCAAAGGTTCCAAATACAACAAACAGCTTTATATGGATTTGCTAGCCTTGCTGTTTGAAATCCTGACCAAAATCCGCAAGGATGGGCTGATGTCTATTGAAAAAGACATCGAAGATCCAGAGTCCAGTGCCTTATTCAGCAAATATCCAAGCATTCAACACGACCACCACCTGGTCGAATTTATATGTGATTACCTGCGCCTGATGGTGTCCGGCAATATGGATGCCTTCCAAGTTGAAAACCTGATGGATAACGAACTGGAAACCCACCATATGGAAGGCCATGTGCCTGCACACTGTATTGCTAAACTGGGTGACGGTTTGCCAGCGTTTGGTATCGTAGCTGCGGTGATGGGTGTGGTACACACCATGGAAAACGTGGCGTTGCCTCCCGCAGAGCTAGGTATCCTGATTGCCCATGCGCTGGTAGGGACTTTCCTCGGTATTTTACTGGCATATGGTTTTATTGGTCCCTTGTCCGGTTTGCTGGAACAGAAGCTGGAAGAGTCCAGCAAGAGTTTCCAGACCGTTAAAGTCGTATTGCTGGCCAGCTTGAATGGCTATGCGCCACCGATTGCAGTGGAATTCGGCCGCAAAGTATTGTACTCAACCGAGCGCCCTGGCTTTACCGAGCTTGAAGAGCACGTCAAACAGACCAAATCCAAGTAATTACATCAAGACCGCCAGGAGAGCGTCATGGCTGAAGAACGTATTGCCCCGATTATCGTTAAAAAGATCAAAAAGAACGGCGGCGGCCATCACGGTGGTGCCTGGAAGATTGCCTACGCCGACTTTGTGACAGCGATGATGGCGTTTTTCTTGCTGATGTGGCTGCTAGGCTCAACTTCCAAAGCGCAAAAAGAGGGCATTGCTGAATACTTTCAAACACCTTTGCACATGGTCCTCATGGGCCCGTCACTGGGCCAGAGTGACTCGGCATTGAGAAATACCGGCGGTAAGGATGTCACCAAGAAACAAGGCCAGGTGAAACCGGTAGAAGGCGATCCGGGCAAACTCAAGACAGTGAAGCTTGAGGACGTTAAAGAAGCATTAAAGCAAGCCGAAAAAGTCAAACTGGAAGCACTCAAGGCCAAAATCGAGCAGGCGATTGAAGATAACCCGACGCTGCAACAGTTCAAGTCCCAACTCAAGCTGGATATCACCAGTGAAGGCTTGCGCGTACAGATCATTGATGAGCAGAACCGGCCCATGTTTGAAAACGCCAAAGCTGAATTGCAGCCTTACGCCAAAACAATTTTGCGTGAAATTGGCAAAACCCTGAATGGGGTAGATAACAAAATCAGCCTGTCAGGCCACACCGATGCTTCAGCTTATGCACATGGAGACCAGGGCTACAGTAACTGGGAATTGTCAGCGGACCGGGCCAATGCCTCTCGACGCGAGCTGATTGCTGGCGGCATGGATGAAACCAAGCTCATGCGGGTAGTCGGCCTGGGGTCAGCCATCATGATGGATAAGGAAAATCCGTTTAACCCGATTAATCGGCGTATCAGCCTCATCGTCATGAACAAAGAAACCGAAGAGGACTTGCTCAAGGATAACGAACAGATTTCTGTGAGTGAACAGGATAAATCGCAAGTGGAAGCATTGCAGAAAAAACCGGAATAGTCGGTGTAATAGAACATGGCTAGCCGTTACGCACAAGAAATGAATCATTTTTACATGGTTTATTTCTTGATTGAAAACCAGGGGAATCAGGCAAGATAGGACCACTATGAAAACATTGCCCATAGAAGAACTACGAGAATTACTGGCCGCGGTCTCGCGTCATGGCGACTGGCATTTGCTCGAGATCGAAACCGATCTGCAGCAAACAGCCTTTTTGCTCAATGAAGCGATCGAAAAACTGAGTGCCAGTTTTATGACGGTATATGCCCAATTGCTGGAGCAGCAATCCGCCTTAAAACTGTTGGCCGATGCAGGTAAGTTGCAGCCAGAAGAAATGCAGCAATTGCAGGTGTTCCAGGACAATATTGGCCAGGAAGTGAACAAAGTGGTCACCGGCATGCAGTTTCAGGACATGACCAACCAGCTGTTACAGCGCACAATTAACCGCGTGAACGGGTTGAAGGAATTATTACATGAGCTTTCCAGCCATCAGTTTCCGATGGCTGCAGAGGACGAACATGAAGAAATCAGGAATTTCATTATGCAGCTCAATCAGAATTTTGATCAGGGTAGCCAGCATCTGACCGGCAATTTACGCAAGTCGGTCAACCAGCAGGATTTGGCTACCGGTGACATCGATTTATTTTAATCACAATGGCGTTAACAAATTAGTGAAAAAGGCGAATCAAACATGGCGAAAACAATTTTAACAGTAGACGACTCCGGATCATTGCGTCAGATGGTGGCTTTTAGCCTAAAAGCCGCCGGCTATGATGTTGTGCAGGCAGTGGATGGCCAGGATGGCCTGAACAAGGCCAAAGAAAAAACGGTGGACCTGGTACTGACTGACCAAAACATGCCAGTGATGGATGGCCTGACCCTGATCACCAATTTGCGTACTTTGGCGTCGTATCAAAAAGTGCCTATCCTGATGCTGACTACGGAGTCTTCCGACGAAATGAAAGCCAAAGGAAAAGCCGCCGGTGCCAACGGCTGGCTGGTCAAGCCTTTTGACCCAAAACGCCTGATTGAAGTTGTACAAAAAGTAATCGGTGCTTAGGCATCGATAGGTAAAGGACTGGAGTAAACAATGACAGTGGATATGAGCCAGTTTTATGAGGTGTTCTTTGACGAGGCCGAAGAGTTATTGGCTGAAGCAGAACACCTGTTGCTGAGTATTGACGTAGAGTCTCCTGATAATGAGCAATTAAACGCTATTTTCAGGGCGGCACACTCCATCAAGGGTGGCGCTGCGACGTTTGGTTTTATGGACATGGCTGAAATTACCCATGTGCTGGAAAACCTGCTGGATAAAATCCGCAAGAATGAAATGGCGTTGACCACCGAACACGTCGATGCCTTTTTAGCCGCCAAGGATGTGATCAAAATGCAGGTTGACGGCCATCGCCATGGTTCTGAAGTCAATGCTGAGCAGGTGAGTGATGTGTCCATGATGCTCAAATCACTGTCTGAAGGTAACAGTGCGATTCCTGCCGACCCGGTGATTGCTGCCTCTACGCCAGAACCTGAAGTACTCGTCGTCGCCACTGAGAAACCCGCACTGGCAATTACCGATGAAGAAAAAGCAAAAGGGATTACTCTGTATGACGTTGGGTTACCTCAAGTAACTGAAAGAGACTTGACCAATCTGAAAGATGAGTTGGCTTTGCTGGGTGAGGTTGCTGCGTATCAGCGTGGTGAGAATGCCCATGCATTACTGGTGAAAACCGATTCCAGCGCCGATGATATCGTTTCTATCTGTTCATTTATCGTAGATGCAAATGCCCTGGTGATTCAGGTGGCAGGTGAAACAGCCGGTACGGCCGACACTGCACCGCCAGCGACTGCCCCGGCCGAAGTGGCTGTGGAGGCGGCCACTCCGGCAGCAGAAGCCGATCTTGGCTATGGTTTCTTTGATAACGATCCTATTATCAAAACGGCTGACGGCACTGCCGATGATGGCAAAGTAAAAGTGGCGGAAGAAATGGGCTATGGCCTGTTTGCCGAAAATGGCAAGGATCAGCAAGAAGAGGGCTATGGTTTCTTTGCCCCATTCAAGCCGCATCCTGATGCGCCTAAAGCACAAATGATCGGTGATGATAATGCTGCCGAAGCGTTGACCAAAGCGAAAGAGGAGGTCGTAGCCGCACCTGTGGCAGCAGCACCTGCTGCACAGGAAGAGCGCCGCAACCAGTCCCGCCGTGAGTCTGACAAACCTGCCGCTACCCAAAATGCTGAAAGCAGCTCTATCCGTGTGGGCATCGAAAAAGTTGACCAGTTGATTAACCTGGTGGGCGAACTGGTGATTACACAAGCCATGATTGAGCAACGCGTCAATGCGCTGGATCCTATGGATAACGAAGCGCTGATCAATAGCGTGAGCCAGCTCACCCGTAACACGCGTGACCTGCAAGAGTCTGTCATGTCTATCCGTATGATGCCAATGGATTTCGTGTTTTCACGCTTTCCACGCATGGTGCGTGACCTGGCTGGCAAACTCGGCAAGAAAGTGGATTTCGTCACCAGTGGTGCAACCACCGAGTTGGATAAGAGCTTGATTGAACGTATCGTGGATCCATTGACCCACCTGGTACGTAACAGTGTAGACCATGGCATTGAAAAGCCTGAAGTTCGTAAACAGATGGGCAAAGCAGAGAACGGTACGCTGACCCTGTCTGCCGCACATAAAGGCGGTAGCATTGTGATTGAAGTAACGGATGACGGTGGCGGCTTGAATCGCGATAGGATCCTGGCTAAGGCCGCTTCCAATGGCTTGCCTGTCAACGAAAGCATGACAGATGCAGAAGTGTATAACCTGATTTTTGCACCAGGGTTCTCTACCGCAGAAGTGGTGACTGACGTTTCGGGCCGAGGTGTGGGCATGGATGTCGTGAAACGGAATATTACTGCCATGGGCGGCAATATCGAGATCCGTTCTGCATTGGGCTATGGCACGACAATTTCGATCTCACTGCCGTTAACACTGGCAATCCTGGACGGCATGTCCGTTTCTCTGGACAAGAGTGTCTACGTCGTGCCTTTAAACCTGATTGTAGAAACACTGCAGCCTCGCGCCGAGGACCTGAAAACGGTGACTGGCGAAGGCCTGATGGTGCACGTGCGTGGTGAATATCTGCCGATTATTGCCTTGCATGCCTTGTTTAATCACCCGACCCAGATCACCAACCCGACCGATGGTGTGTTGTTGATCCTGGAAGCAGATGGCAAAAAATCTGCCTTGTTTGTCGACCGACTGGTCGGCCAGCAGCAAGTGGTGATCAAGAGCTTGGAAACCAACTTCAAACGTATTCCCGGCGTCTCTGGCGCCACCATTATGGGCGACGGTTCAGTAGCACTGATTCTGGATGTACCGGCGATTATCCAAATGGGACAAACCACGAATTACGTGACTGGTGGCGTTGCTTTTTCCAGCCAGAATTACCCAACCTCAAAAAATCACATCAATGCATAAGGAGTATATGCAATGAGCACTACGACAGAAATGAACAATGCCTTAAGTGGTAACGCAGGTAGCGGCCTGAAAACAGCCGCCGGCGAGTACCTGACCTTTGTCCTGGGCAGCGAACAATACGGTATCGAGATTCTCAAGGTACAGGAAATTCGCGGCTATGATGCAGTCACCCAGATCGCCAACATGCCTTCGTTTATCAAAGGCGTCATTAACTTGCGCGGCAAGATCGTGCCGATTGTAGACCTGCGTATCAAGTTTAACTTGGGCAAGGTCGAGTATAACGAATTCACCGTGGTGATTATCCTCAACCTCAATGGCCGCATTGTTGGCATTGTCGTGGATGGCGTGTCCGATGTCCGTGAGTTACGTGAAGAGCATTTACGTGAAGTACCTTCACTGGTCACACGCATAGACACAAAATACATCGTTGGATTGGCAACCATTGAGCAAGAAATGCTGATCCTGGTTGACATCGAAAAACTGATGACCAGCGATGAAATGCAGCTGATAGATAGCGCGGTACATTAATACTAAACCGGCAACCATAATAAAAAACATAAATTCGGCCACTCTTCGATAGAGCTAATTCAAGGATAAAAAATGTTTTCTACCATCATTAACAAGTTGGCAGCAGGCACTCGGGGTTATCAGGATACATTAAACCAAGTGGCGGAATTTAGTGCACTCAGGGCAGAAATCAACAAAGCGAGAGCCATTGTTGAGCTGGATGCCAAGGGAAAAATCAGCCATGTGAACGACAATCTGTGTCAATCACTGGGATACCAAACAAACGAGCTGGTAGGGCAGCATCATCGCAATTTATTAGCTCAGTCTGAATCGAATGCTCCCGAGTACGAACAGTTCTGGGCTGCCTTGCAGTCTGGTCAATCTCAAGTGGGGTCATTCAAGCTGGTCAATAAAGGCGGGCAGGATACCTGGTTTCAGGGATATTACGCGCCTGTGATGCAAGGCACACAGTTGCGTAAAGTGGTGGCCTACTTAACGGATATCACAGCGGACAAACAACGTAATCTGGTTTTGCAGGAAGAAGAAATCGCCCTGAATCAGTCTTTTGGCGTCATGGAGTGCGACATGCAGGGCCATATTCTTTCCTGCAATGATATGTTTTTAGCCCCACTTGAGTTCAGTCATGAAGAGGTGATTGGAAAACATGTTTCCATGCTGATTAAAGCATCGACCTCACAAAGCGATGAATACAAGCAAATGTGGGAAAAGCTGGGGCAAGGCCAGAATTGCAAGCTTGAGATTTGTCGTGTTTCAAAATCAGGCAAGGAATATTGGTTTAGCTCCAGTTATGTGCCGGTGAAGGACGCTTCTGGTGCATCAGTCAAAGTTAAAGTGTATTCATACTGCATTACAGAAGAGAAGAAACGCACGCTAGACCTGCAAGGTCAGGTGGCGGCGATCAACGCAGCACAAGGGGTGATAGAGTTTGACCTGAAAGGGAACATTCTGCATGCCAATGACAATTTCCTCAAATTGACCGGATACACCTTGGCTGAGGTCGTCGGTAAACATCACGCCATGTTTGTGAGCGAGCGCTATAAAAATAGCCAGGAATACCAAGACTTCTGGGCAAAGCTGGGACGTGGTGAGGAAGATGCCGGCGTTTATCATCGCTATGGTAAACAAGGCCAGGATATCTGGTTGCAGGCTGCGTACAGTCCGATTATTGGACTGGATGGCAAAGCCTATAAAGTAGTTAAGTACGCAACAGATATTACAAAAGCAGTATTGGCAGATAAAGCACAAAAGGTAAAAGCACGTGAAGCCACCATGATCAAGAACGCATTGGAGTCTTCTTCCAATAACCTGATGATGGCGGACAAAGATGGCATTATTACCTACATGAACCCTGCTGCTCTGGAGCTCATGCGTGAGGCCAGTAAAACATTTAAGCAGCTGTTCCCGCATTTTGATGCAGAAAAGCTGCTAGGCCAGAGCTATGATGTGTTCCATAAAGATCCATCACATCAGCGCAACCTATTAGGCAACCTGACTGGCAAACACCAGACTGAGATTGGCGTTGGTGACATGTTCTTCCGCCTGACCGCCAATCCGATTTTTGACGATGATGGCGAGAGATTAGGCACGGTGATTGAGTGGGTAGACCAAACACAGGACAAACGTGTGGAAAACCAGATCCGTGAAGCCTTGAAACTGGCGGTAGACGGTGACGTGACTTACCGACTGGATACGTCAATCGCCAAAGGGACTGCGGTAGAAACCATGAATTCTATCAACCAGTTACTCGACATCATGAATGATATCCTGGTGAACGTGCGCGAAGCAGGTGAAACCATTAATACGGCTGCACATGAAATCTCCAGCGGTAACAATGATCTCTCCAGTCGGACGGAGCAACAGGCATCCAACCTCGAAGAAACAGCTTCCAGCATGGAGCAATTGGCCTCTACTGTCAGACAGAATGCCGAGAATGCCCGCCAGGCGAATCAGATGGCTGAAGCAGCATCGCAAGTGGCGATTCGCGGCGGTGACGTAGTAGGTAACGTCGTCACTACCATGAGCGCCATTAATGAAAGTGCCCACAAAATCGAAGACATTATTTCTGTCATCGATGGAATCGCTTTCCAGACCAATATCCTGGCCTTGAACGCTGCGGTAGAAGCCGCTCGTGCCGGCGAGCAGGGTAGAGGTTTTGCGGTAGTGGCTGGTGAAGTGCGCAACCTGGCCCAGCGTTCAGCCAGCGCAGCCAAAGAAATCAAGGAGTTGATTACCGATTCTGTGAATAAAACGGCTGATGGGACCAAACTGGTGCAAACAGCTGGTGAAACCATGCATGAAGTCGTCACTTCAGTACAGCGCGTGACCGATATCATGAGCGAAATTACGGCTGCATCTGCAGAACAAAGCTCCGGGATTAACCAGGTCAACGATGCCGTGAACCATATGGATGAAGTGACGCAACAGAATGCTGCCCTGGTCGAAGAAGCGGCAGCCGCAGCGGAATCACTGGTAGAGCAAGCATCTAACCTCATGGATACAGTCAACAGGTTTAAACTGCGTGGCTCAAGTCAAACGTCGCATGTGGCCCGCCCTGCGACCAGTCGCGCGCCAGTAGCCTCCATACCTGCGCGCCAGCCCAAGCCGACTGCAACCAGTCACCAACCCGTTAAAGCTGCCAAAACTGGCACCGATAATCAGGATTGGGAAGAGTTCTAATGATCTAATGCAGTCAAAAAAAGGGGCGCATGATGGATGCAATTCATACGATGGTTGAAAAGCTCATTGAGGCATTGAAACTTTGGGCCTCTCTGCTGATTGGTTATCCAATGTGATGCATCGTCAATACTTCTTCCAGCGCCCTCATATTTTGATTGCCTAGCATCATGAAAAGCCGACCTGCTGGTCGGCTTTTTCTTTTGCTAAAGGAGGTATTGAAGCAACAATACCCGTTTCTTTTACGCATTTGATTTTGCAGCAATCGATTAGACTGAATGATAGAAGTAAAAAATGTAATTTCGTCCTAGTGAAAGTACAAGTTTGCGAAAGAGATCTGATTATGAAAATCAACTTACCAGTGACTCAAAAAGAGATTGAGCTTAAAGAGGGGGCCTCTATCGTATCCAAAACCGATTTGAAAGGGGCAATTACCTATATCAATCGGGAGTTTCTTGAGATCAGCGGATTCAGCGAATCCGAACTGGTCGGAAAAAATCATAACATTATTCGTCATCCGGATATGCCAGCTGCGGCATTTGAGGACTTGTGGCGTACGGTGAAGGCAGGAAAACCATGGAATGGCATGGTGAAAAACCGTTGTAAAAATGGTGATCACTACTGGGTTGAGGCCAATGTGGCCCCCATCCGTGAAGGCAACACCGTGATTGGCTATATGTCTGTGCGTAATAAAGTGTCCCGTGCGCAGATTGAGCAGGCAGAAAAGCTTTATCAGCAAATGCGCGAGGGCAAAATGCCAAAACCGGGCTGGAGCGAAACGCTGATTGCAAAAGTGCAAGACTTGCCGATTCTCTATAAGCTTTCAGCCGCCATGTTGACACCGGTCGCTGTGATGTCTGGTTTTGATCTCTATCGTCATCATCCTGATGCCTGGTTAGGGATGGGGCTAGGTTTGGCAGCAGCCTTAGTGGCAGGAGGCTTGTTCTCACTCAAGTTGAAAAAATCCGTTTCTGTCATGACAGAGGCCATTCAAGGGCTGGCGGGTGGGGAGCTCAACTGCAAAATCGACACCCGTGGCAATGATGAAGTGGGCAGTTTGATGAAGACACTCAAATCCATGCAAATCAAGATCGGATTTGATGTGAACGACTCCAGAAAAATGGCAGAAGAAGCAGGCCGATTACAAGCAGCACTCGATCAGAGTACTACCGCCTTTACCTATAGTGACAGTCGCCAGCAATTGCAATACATGAATGACTCGGCGCGTAAACTGTGGGAGGAAATGGCCAATGAGATTGCCAGGACCTACCCAGAGTTTAAAGTGGATGGCATGATTGGTCAGAATTTGGCGAATTATCTGCCTGATGATATCCGCGCAACATTTTCAGAAGTTTCAGAGACACCCAGGGTAATAGAGCTTTCTATTTACGGCAAGAAAATACAGGTTGCCGTGATATCTGCATTCAACAGTCAGGGAGAGTATCTTGGCCGCATGACGCAATGGGAAGATAAAACAGCGGAGCATATAGGGCAGCAGGAAGTATTCAGGCTGGTTAATTCTGCTGCGGCAGGTAATCTTAAAGAGCGTGTTGATATCAGCAAGCTACCAGTGGGATTTGTCAAAGAAATCGGCGAGGGTATTAATCAGATACTGGATGCGTTGATTACGCCCTTGAATGTGGCGGCCAAATACGTGGCCGACATTTCACAAGGACATATCCCAGCCAAGATCACAGATCATTACAATGGTGATTTCAATACGATTAAAGACAACCTGAACCAGTGTATCGACGCGTTGAATACGTTGATCGCTGAAATGACCCACATGAGTGCCGAGCATGATGCTGGCGATATTGACGTTCAGATTGATGTGTCCAGGTTTGATGGTGCTTATCGCAGCATGGCCAGTGGTATTAATCAGATGGTGGATGGGCATATTGCCGTGAAGAAAAAAGCCATGGCCTGTGTGAAGGGATTGGGCGAAGGCGATTTTGATGCACCTCTGGAACGATTCCCTGGTAAAAAAGGCTTTATCAATGACACCATTGAGCAGGTACGAGCCAACTTGAAAGCCTTGAATGCTGATACCGTTATGTTGGCTGAAGCAGCCAAGGAAGGACGTGTCACTGTACGCGCAGATGTGTCACGGCACCCAGGTGATTACCGAAACATTATAGATGGCATTAACAACACCTTGGATATGATTGTAGAACCGATCATTGCGGTGACAGAAGCGGTGGAGACCATTACCACAGCCGCCA